>ERZ1292629.2848-Hain-H43-01um-R1-2848-length-14021-cov-6_pt2 | contig 13608 bp, 20 predicted proteins | sample MGYA00564399_ERZ1292629 | MGnify/ENA primary metagenome ERZ1292629 (study PRJEB36523, sample SAMEA6512636) | groundwater metagenome | collected 2019-01-08 | study: AquaDiva: Metagenomics assemblies of 32 groundwater samples
GTTCGCCGGGTCGGGCGCTCCGAAGTTCGATGAGAAGTGGCTCGCCAAGCCTGAGAACGTGCTCTCGACGTGCGGCAACGCAGGTACGTGGTGCAAGCTCTGTGACGCTCCGGTTCCGCCCGTCGAGGACGTCGACCGCCACCACCGCAAGCACCTCCGCGAATTGCGCGAGTGGCGCGAGCGCACGAGCGCCGAGGCGCAGCAGCGCGCACGCGAAGCCCTCGCCGCTACCCGCGCCGAGAGGGCGCTGGAGCGAGAGGCGCTCGGGATAGAGCGCTCGATCCGCGCGCGAAGCTCCGACCTCACACCCGAGCGTAGGCTCCGGAACAAAATCACGTCGACCCGCTACCGCCTGAAGAACCCCGCCAAGTTCAAGCGCGCGTCCTGGACGGTCGCCGAGGTCGCGGAGATGGAGAGGACGATGTCCGACGCTCAGGCCGAGCTGGAGACGGTGAAGTGACTCGGACGGAACGAACGATCTCGGTGTGGGTTGCGATCTGGCTGTGGTTTCTGTGAGGGGGACGCCCGGCAGTGTCTCCGGCACGAAGATCGTGCTTCTAGAGGGAGGCCCGCCCGGCGTCGCTGACCGGGTCGAAGGGATCCTCAAGACCTGTACCGGTCGGCTGGAACGGATGTGCCCGGCGAGCGGTGAGGTGATCGTGTACGCTCAGACCGATCGTACGGCTGAAGTTGAAGTTGAGCACCGTCGTCGGGACGGCGTTGTGCTCCAAGAGAAGACAGCAGAGGTCTGGGAGTACGTCGGCTACAAGGAGGACGGGTCATGAAGACGAAGCGGTACGCGGTCATGCTGACCGAGGCGGAGATGGTCGCGCTGTTCATGGAGTGCAACTGCTGCTCCAACCCGGCCGACTTCGCGAGCGCAGCCGATCGCGTTTTCGGGAAGCTGAAGCAGATCGGCTACTTCCGACGCCAGCGAAAGCGAGCCCAATCGAGTGCCTGACCTGGTCTTCTACACTGCTCCTCCTGACGTGAAGGAGGTCGAGCTGGTCTCCGACGAGGTCACGACGATGTGCCCCAAGACCGGCAACCCCGACTTCTACACCGTCCGCGTCCGGTACAGCCCGCGCGAGCGCATCCTCTGCACGAAGGCCCTGAAGGAGTGGTTCACGGAGCAGCGCACTGCCGGGCACTCGTGCGAGGGGTTCGCCCAGGCCGTCTACCGTCTGCTCCGCGAGCCGCTCGACCCGATCTGGCTGCACGTCGAGGTGACCCAGAAGCCCCGAGGGGGCATCGCGATCACGGCGCAGTGCCGCGGGCTCGGCTCTACTAACCCATATGAAAAGGAAGGAGATGACGCTGCATGAAGACCGTTGAGAGCGTCTGCGCGACGCGAGACAGCGAGGAAGACGCCCGGGCGGAAGCAATGCGTCTTAGCTTGGAGCATCCCGATCGAGCCTACGGCGTGATCGAGACGCGGGCTCTATTCGATCCGCCCCGTACCGTGAATCGCTGGTGCGTGATGGAGCGGCGATGAGCGTCGTCGCTGTGTTTGCCACGCTCCTGTGCTTGGCTAATGTCGCCTTTGCCGTGGGCGGAGGTCTAGTCTGGCACGCCCACCCGGCCATAATTGCCCTTAACGTAGCGGCGACCTTCGCGAGCGGGCTCGTCACTCTGCTCGCTTGGTCAGACGTCCTGGAGAGGAGACGATGGCGGTGAGGACCGAGGTCTATCAAACGCGCGACGGCGAGTGGGTCACGCGTGTCGTGCTTTCGCGACGCAACCTGCTCTCGCTGCTCGCGAAGCTCGATGGCCATCCACCTGACTCAGCCTGCACGATCTCCGGGCCGGAGGTCTACCCAGCGACGGCCGTCGTCGCGGAGGAGGACGATGCCCACTACGCTCACTTTTCCAGGGGCGGCCTCCTCGGGAGAGCCGGGCGCATGCACCCGGACACGGAGGCAGCGCTTCCGGACAGGCCGGACACCGGAGGGAACGATGATGCCCGAGGTTGGGTTCCGTTACCGATCGACTATGTCTTCGTTCACGGTGCTGAATGCAACGACTACACGGGATGCAGTGACGACTGCGGGAGTGTTCCCCGCGACCGGGCCGAATGGCGCGACGGCTGCTGGCGAGCACTCGGGGGTGGCGGCGCGACGTATCCGGTTCCGACGAGACAGTCCGATCGCTGCAGAGCTACCGAGGCGGGATCTCGGTGTGTGCGAGATAGCGGGCACGCCGAGACGCACCTCTGGGAGGACGTCGCATGGTTCAAGACGCATCCGTTGAGACGTCTCGACCTCGACCTAATTGCGCAGCTCAGGCGGATGCCGGATGAGGCACCTGTGACCACATACTTCCTGGCGAACATCCTCGGGCGAGACGAGGAGACCATCATGCTCGAACTGTTCGACGCTCGCATCGAGTGGCTACGGGGTTGGGAGGGCTACGTCACCACCGTCGGTGAGCTTCGTCACTGCGGTCTCCTGCCCGACTAGCTCCAGGCGCTACACTCTTCCCGTACGCACTCCCTTAAAGGGAGGGGCGCCTCTCGCGCGAGGGGCGCCTCGTTGTTGTAGGCGGGACTGATGTAGCTCGTATACTCCAGCATCGATGACTTCGACGAAGCTGGAGAAGCTGCTCATCGGTGAGGTGAGCGGCGTGGACGACCCCGCGCACGAGATTCCCGGGTGGATGGTGGCGAAGGCTGCCACCCCTCCGGCGTCTGACGCTGCGGGCGACTCCGGGTTCGTCGATAAGATCAAGGCCCTCATCACCAAGGGCGGAGAGCCCACAGGAGAAAGCGAGATCGAGATGACGAAGGACGAGCTTGTGGCCGTCCTCGAAGAGCGCGAGGTCGCGCTCGTCGAGAAGATGACCGAAGCGGTCGCCAAGTCGGTCGAGGTTCCCGCTGCTGGTGAAGCCACACCGGCCGCGGAGGTCACGCCTCCGGCACCGGCCGAGACGACCACGACCACGGCGGAGACGCTGTCGGTCGAAGACATCCAGAAGGGGATCGCGGAGGCGCTCGCGCCGTACGCCGAGGCCCTGGAGAAGACCCTCGACCGCCTCGCGGCCGTCGAGACCGCCCTTGCCAAGGGCGCCCGAATGTCCCTGAACGGTCAGGAGACGCAGGGCGAAGGCACGGAGGCACCACCGACCGTTCGAGACGGTATCGCCGCGGCTCTGAAGAACCGTGGCGGGACGCCTTCGGGCATCCGCTAGTCGGGCCGGACGGAAAGGAGAAAACATGCTCAGTCCACAAGAGCTGCTCCAGAAGGCCACCCTGACCAGCGGCACCGACCTCGGTGGTGCTGGCGAGTCGCCTCTCTCGGTCGAGCAGGTCACTGCGTTCATCGAACTCATGGCGGCACAGCAGGTCATGCTGGCCGACGTGCGAACGGTGACTTCCTCCGCTGCGAAGTGGCAGGAGTCCGTCCTCGACTTCTCGGCGCGCATCGCGCGAGCGGGTACTGAAGGCACCCGTCTCGTCGACGGCGACCGCGTCAAGCCGGGCACGGACATCATCGAACTCTCGACCGTCCTGCTCCGCGGTGAGGTCCCCGTCTCCGACGAGGTCTTCGAGGACAACGTCGCAGGCCAGGGGCTCGCGCAGAGCCTGGAACGGACGATCAGCGACAGGTTCGGCTACGACATCGAGGACCTGTTCGTGAACGGCGACGTCTCCGGCGGCGCCGACTCGTACATCCAGCAGCTGGACGGCTGGATGATCCAGGCACAGGACAACGGCAACTCCGTCGACGCGACGTCGTACGGCCAGGACTACCAGGAGCTGTTCCGGGTCATGCTCAACACCATGCCCGCTCGGCACCTGCGGAACCTGGAGACGGACGGCCGGTTCTACATCCCGAAGCGGACCGAGCAGAAGTACCGCGACATCCTTGCCTCGCGAGGTACCGCGTACGGCGACATCATGCTCACGGGCAAGAACGAGCTGACCTACCAGGGGATCAAGATCGTCGGGGTTCCGAGCATCCTGATCTCCTCGAACCTGTCGAAGGTCCTGCTCGCCAACCGGAACAACCTCTACGCCGGATACCACCGGACGATGAAGTTCGAGTCCTGGCGGGATCCCCGCGAGGGCGCGACCTCCTTCGTGATCACCGCCAGGGTCGACGCGAAGATCGCCGTCCCTGCGGCGACGGTCGTCGGGTACAACGTCGACGTCGCGGTCTAGGCCCGGGAAGGAGCCGCTGACATGGCACGCGACTACCGGGAACTCGCTGCACGAGCAGGCGGTAAGCCTGCACAGCTGAAGCTCGCCGTTTCGGCGGGTGACGGCGACACCACGCTCAACGTCTCTGGCGTCGAGCTGGGCGACCTCGTCGTCGGGATCGTCGAGTTCTACTCGCCCGACGAAGCCACGAACACGGCTATCGCGGGAGTCCGCGGTGGCTCCGTGACCGCGGCTGGGGTCATCACGGTGTCCGAGGCAGGGTCGGCCATCCCGAGTGACCACTCCACGCTGGTGCTGTACTACGACTTCGACTAGGATCGGGGATCCAGTCGAGATGGAGAGCCGCGAAAGCGGCTCTCCTCGTTCTACGCTATCCTTACCTGCAGCGGAGTAGAGAAACGGTATCTCGGGAGGCCCATAACCTCCAGACCGCGGGTTCGACTCCCGCCTCCGCCATCGAGGAATGGGTACCCCGACACTCACCGAGGAGGAGATCGCGCTGCGCGAGTCCGTCGAGGACGGGGACAACGACGCATTCCCGCAGGCAGTCGACGTCCCCGAGGACGAATTACACCCCACACCTGTCCTCTGGCACTCGAACGCTCCGTGGGTAGGGACGGGATACGGGACGCAGTCGGGGCTGTTCGCACCGCTCTTCTCGACGCGGCTGGGATTCAGGGTCGCGTTCTCGGCGTTCTACGGACTGGAGGGGTCGCAGATCGGCTGGATGGCGCCGAACGGGCAGGGATACGTCGTCTACCCGAACGGGCGCGACCCGTACGGCAACGACGTGCTGGGCGCGCACGCGAAGCACTGGTTCCGCGGGGAGGGCGGTATGGTGGTCACTCTGACCGACCCGTGGGTGCTCTCCTCCGACATCTGCTCCAGGCTCCCGCTGGTCGCCTGGACTCCTGTCGACCATGAGCCGCTGATGCCGCGCACCGACGTCTGGCTGAAGGAGTCTCGCGCCATCCCCGTGGCGATGTCGCGGTTCGGTGCCGTGTCGTTAGAGGCCGCTGGGCACACGCCCCTGTACGTTCCGCACGGGTTCGACGCGACCGTGTTCAAGCCCCCTACCAAGGAGGGGCGCGCTCGCATTCGAGCGCAGCTAGGGATCCCGCAGGACGCCTTCGTGGTCGGGATGGTCGCGGCTAACAAGGGCGTGCCGTCTCGTAAGTGCTTCTCCGAGGCGTTCCTCGCATTCGCGAGGTTCCGAGAGCGAGTCGGACGCGACGCCGTGCTTTACCTGCACACCCGACTGCAGGAGGCGGACGGCGAGAACCTCCCGGCGCTCTGCGAGCTGTGCAAGATCACGCCGATCACCACCGACCCGTACCTCATGACGCTCGGGATGAAGAACTCGACCGTGGCGTCGATCATGGGCATCTTCGACGTTCTCCTGAACCCCAGTCAGGGGGAGGGGTTCGGCTGTCCGATCATGGAGGCGCAGGCCTGCGGGACGCCTGCGATCACGACCGACTTCAGCTCGATGCCGGAGGTAGCGCCCGTGGCGGAGGGGAACTGGCTGGTCGACGGACAGCAGCCCGTCTGGACGGTCTTCGAGAGCTTCCAGCGACGCCCGGACATCGAGCAGATCGTGGAGGCGCTGGTCGAGGCGTACGAGGAGCCGGAGGCCGACAGGCTCAAGCGCCGAGCGAGCGTGCACGAGTGGGTTATGGGGGAGTACGAGGCCGAAAAGGTCGTCCAGAAGTACTGGCGTCCTGCGATGGAGGACGCGGCCATCGCGATCAACTGGCGCAAGAACAAGATGGTGCACAGCAGACGATGAGTCGGATACTCGTCACCGGGGGTGCCGGGTTCGTCGGCACCGAACTTGTCTACAGACTGCACGCTCGCGGCGACGACGTGGTTGTGGTCGACTCGTTCGACCGACAGGTGCACGACGGGATAGGCTTCGAGCTTCCTGCGAGGCTCTACCGCGAGAGCGTTGGCTCATCGCACTGCCGCGAGATCGTGAGGGACTGCGACAAGATCGTCCATCTCGCCGCCGTCGTGGGCGTCGGACAGTCGATGTATCAGATCGCTCGATACGTCAAAGAGAACACCTACGCCACCGCGTGCTTCCTGGAGAACCTTGTCGAGGTCGGCAACTGTCAGAAGCTGGTCGTCGCCTCCTCGATGTCGATCTACGGGGAGGGCGCCAGCGAGTGCCCGTCCTGCGAGTGGATCACGTACGGATCGCGCTCGGAAGAGGCGCTCTCTGTGGGGGTCTGGCGCGTGCCGTGTCCTGCCTGCGGGGAGTGGACGGTGCCCGCGCCCACGCCGGAGGACGCACCGCTTCGTCCATCCTCCGTCTACGCGATCACGAAGCGCGACCACGAGGAGCTGTGCCTCACGGTCGGGGGAGTCTACGGCATCCCGACCATCGCGCTGCGCTTCTTCAACATCTACGGCCCGGGACAGGCACTCTCGAACCCGTACACCGGCGTCGCGGCGATCTTCGCCTCCAGGATCCTCAACGGCAAGCCGTGCAGGATCTACGAGGACGGCAAGCAGGCGCGTGACTTCATACACGTTTCTGATGTAGTCGATGCCATCGTCGCCGCACTGGATGCCGATCCTCACGGGCCTGCTGTAGGGCAGACGATCAACGTGGGGACGGGCGTGCCGATCCCCGTGAGCGCGGTTGCTAACCAGATAGCCGTGGGGCTCGGGCACGGCTCGGTTCCTCGTCCTGAGTACGACGGCTTCCGGGTCGGCGACATCCGCGCCTGCTACGCCGACGTGACGAGAGCCCGGCTACTGCTCGACTGGAAGGCGCGAGTTGCCTTCGAGGACGGCATGTACGAGTACGCGACCTGGCTAGGGAAGCAGAGCATCCCGCGTGACCACTCCGGGCTGGCGCAACAGGCGCTCGTCGCCAATAGGTTGCTGCGCTAGTGCGAGCCGCACTCCTCCAGCTACCGGGCAACCCGTTCATCCTCGCCTACTGGCTTCGGAACCACGCCGAGGTCTGGAAGGACGAGGTCGACGAGCTTCGGGTCTTCGTGAACGGGTGCAAGGACGCGACGGTGTTGGAGATCGACCGACGCCTGGTCGAGGACGCGGGCGGAGTTTTCACGCATCAGGCAGGGCGCCTGATACACGGACAAGCCACGCAGGTACTCCTTGACTGCTGCAGTGCGGACGAGGTCATGCTCGTGGAGGACGACGCCTTCGTTCGTCATGCGGGGGCCGTGGACTACGCCTTCGCCTATGCCGAAAACGACTGCGTGGTCGGGTCGCCGCGCGGTGGGATGTCCCCGGAGGTCGAGCAGGCGGCGCGTGACAAGTGGGGACCCGAGCCGATGGGACCGGACGGCAGCTACGGGTATGGGCTCTGGCCGTGCTTCCTCTTCGGTCAGCGCAAGGTGCTCGCGCCGGTACTCCACGGCTTCCCGTCTCGGTCGTGGAAAGCGGGCGAGACGATTCCTGGACTAGGCCGCTCGTTCGACCGCGAGATGACGACGGACACGTTCACCGTCTCGGCGTTCCTCCTGCGCGAGAGCGCTGACCTGGTGTACGAGGGGCAGTGGAAGGAGCTGTGGCTTCGCGACCTGCCGGAGATGCAGTACGCTGCCGGATACGACCCACCGTGGTTTCATGCAGGAGGGCTCTCGAACGAGGACTACTTCAACAGCGGTGGCGGAGCACTCGGCGCGCGCGCGGGGATCGGTGGCTCGAACGAGGGCAACGACTGGGCGCACCGGATCTGGTGGCTGCGCCGCTGCGTCACGGCGAACGCGGCGCTCCATCCCGACCTAGCGGCGCACTACCACCGCAGCCTCGACGAGCTGACGGGCTTCTGTGGTGTGGAGCGCGAGGTCGAGGCGTGGGGGCCGGTCGAGGAGCCCTGGGTCACGTGGGACGATGGGACGACGTGAGCGACTACCTCTGGCTCATCGACAAGCACGACCCCTCACAGTCCCGTTGGGAACTCAACCAGCTGCTCCTGGCGCTGAAGCGGATCGAGATCGAGACGGTACTGGAGATCGGCGTGCATCGCGGCGGCTCTCTTCGGCTCTGGCGCAGCGCCTTTCTTCCCTCGCTGTGCGTGGGAATCAACTGGACCGACGAGTATGAAGGCGACATCGGCGACCTGGTACTGATCACGGGACGCCCGTCACAGGACCCCGAGACCCTCGACCGCGTCCAGAGCGCGCTGAGCGAGAAGAGCGTGGACTTCCTCTTCATCGACGGCGGACACTCGTACGAGGAGGTAAGTCAGGACTGGACGAACTACTCCGGGCTCGTGCGCTCGGGCGGCGTCGTCGCGCTCCACGACGTCGTGATCGAGGCCGGTGTGTGGAAGTTCTGGCTGTGGTTAGAGGCTAGGCACCGCACGTCCCTGTTCTACGAGGGGGACGGCGCCCCCGGCACGGGCACGGGTATGGTCTGGCTATGAGCAGCTACGACGGCGTGGACGACCCGACTCGAAGCGCGTCCGAGCGTGCGTGGGAGACCAAGCACGACCGCGAGCTGCGCTTCGGGATCGGCTGGGAGATGCGGCAAATGCTGATCGAGATGTCGCCTGCTGAGATGCGGGTCGTGGTCGAGATCGGAACGTTCCAGGGCGACTCGCTCCGCATCTGGCGAGAGGTACTCGACCCCGACCTGCTGATCGGCGTCCAGGACACCGACGAGACGACGCCGGAGACGGCGCGCGAGGTCGGGGCCGTCTTGATCAAGGGCAAGAGCCAGGACGCCGAGACGTACGATCGTGTCCGTGCAGCACTCGGCCACGACGTGGCGGGGTGGTGCCCTCGCGGAGTGGACCTCCTCTACGTGGACGGCGACCACATGTACCCGTCGGTGAAACGGGACTGGGAGCTGTACTCCCCACTCGTGCGCTCCGGCGGAATCATCGTCCTGCACGACGCGGTCATCGAGAACAACGACTCGGTGGAGGTCTATCGCTTCTACCGCGAAGTGCGGATCGGTAGGCGCACGAAACTCATCTACGCCGGGCTGGGCAGCACAGGCACAGCGATGGTGTTCGTATGAGGGGTTACTGGACGCGCACCTGCAAGCGTTGTGGTGTTAGGATCGCGCGATACCGTTGTCCCGTATGCGGTGCTGTGGGGAAGTTCGTATGAGCGCGCGAGGGCGGCTCGGAGGCGTGCTGCTGGTGCTCGCGTGGCTCACCCTTCACCGACTACCGGTCGCCCTCCTTCGCGCGCTCAAGAAGACGCCCTGGTGAAGTCCGCTGCGCTCCTCCCCTCGCACGGCGATCCCTTCTGCCTCAAGCACCTCCTTGTCAACTACGAGCGCGTCTGGAAGGGGGAGGTCGACGACCTCTACGTCCTGATCAGCGGACAACCCGACCAGGAGGTCTGCGCGTACATGCGACAGCTCATCGAGGACGCGGGCGCGCACTGCGTCGGGGCCGTAGGACCGACAATGGACCACGGGGTCGCGCTTCGCCTCCTTGCGGAGCACGCGGTCGTGCCCCACCACGGCGTGAACGCCGAGATCATCGTGCTGGTCGAGAGCGACGCCCGCGTGATCAAGTCGGGCGCCGTCGCCGAGCGGGTCGCCCGCATCGGGTCCGGGGAGGTCGAGGTGATCGGCAGCCCGCGGATCAGTATGGACAGTCGCCTGCACGACGCGTGCGTCCAGCGGTGGGGGCCGTCGAAGGTCTGCACTCCCGACGGATGCGAGGGCTACGGCCTCTGGCCGTGCTTCGTGTTCGTGTGGGCGGAGGCGCTGCTCTATGAGACCGACCGCAACTACGGTGCGCGCGGCTGGCTCGAAGGGGAGGAGGTCGCCGGGCTCGGGATGCGCGCGCAGGACGGCTGGTGCGCCGACACGTTCGGCGCTGCGGCATTCCAGCTGCGAGCGCGGCACGGGATCTCGCCCGACGTCCAGTACAAGGGGCCGTGGCGGTGGCAGGAGTGGCTGGACGCGGGGCACGACATCCCGTGGTTCCACACCGGCTCGCTCTCCTCGTGGGGCGGCTCGGGCGGCCTCACGGTCGACGGCGACTCTGAGCTGCAGGACGGACGCTGGCTGACGAGCATCGAGGAGCTGTACGAGTGGGGTCACCGCGTCCACTGGTGGCGGCGCTTTCTCCAGCACGCGGGCGACGACCTCCCGCGGCAGCAGGAGAACTACCTCCGTAACATCGAGCGCCTGTGTGGTGTGATGGGAGTCGGGCCACAGCACGAGGAGCGGTGGGCGCGCGTCGTAGACCGTCTGGTGACCTGGGACGAGTCCTGATGTACGACGGCGAGATCTGCGAGGACTGCGGGCTGCCCGTTGCGCTCGGCATTGGCGGGACGTGGTGGGAGGCTTCCGATTCGCTCTGGGAGACGATTACCGGCAAGGAGGATGGCAGCGGGATATTGTGCCCACGCTGCTTCACGATCCAGGCTCGCGCACTCGGGACCCACGTGCACTGGAAGGCGATGCTCGGAGCATGAGGCCCGATCTCCTAGCTACCTGGCCGACTAACTGTGACTACCCACTCTGGCGGCGTTGGCTCTGTGAGGAGCGACGACGCTTCGCCAAGGTCATCGTCATCTTCTCGCCTCACCCCGGGCTGCTTGACTACCGCCAGTTCGTGCGCGCTCGGCTTGCAGACGCCGACGTCGAGTTCCTGGACGCACCCGGTCAGGGCGAGTGGCGCGACGTCGCTGTCAACGCGGCGCTCGATCGTTCGGACGCGGAATGGGTCTGGTTCACCGAGCAGGACTTCCTGATCCACGAGCCCTTCTTCTGGCGCGTCGTCGGTAACTGCGAGACGCACGGTGCGCGGATGATCGGGATCAAACGAGACGAGCGTTGGCACCCGTGCTGCCTGTTCGTGAAGCGGGAGGACGTGGAGCGGACGCCGCGCTACTTCGGGCCGGAGCCGGTCGACCACTTCTGGTCGTTCGGGGAGGCGCTGGTCAGGGCAGGCGTCCCGAAGGCCGACCTGGACGCGTGGCTCAGAGACGACGGGGCGTACACGCACCTGGCGGGGCTCTCTCGCAACCACCAGATCATCGACGGGTGGAAGCGAGGCTCGTACCCGCTGTCCGAGGAGCTGTACCACCCTGAGCAGCTTGCGTCCTACTTGGAACGATGTCTGGCGGAGGGGAGTTCCGGGCCGAGCTTCGCCGCACAGGCGAGGATCTTCCTGGCGTGGTATTCTAAGGGAGAGCCATTCGAGGGAGGAGCGAACTGGCCGTGAATACGCACTCGATGAAGGAGTATATGTTTGAGCAATACCGTCACGATCCTCACGAGACGCCATCTACGCGAGCTGTAGCATGGGCCGCTGGCCTCTTCGAGGGCGAAGGCTGCGTCTCAATTGAGACAAGACCGCGTCTCTCCGGGAGGCGCCCTGTCTATCTCCAGGTGGGATCAACAGACCTCGACGTGCTAGAGGCACTTCAATACGTACTCGGGTGTGGGAACATACGCATTCATCGAGACAACTCAGCTCAGTGTCGTAGGCAGGGCTATCTCTGGCAGACGGCTCGATATGTGGACGTACTTCGCATCTTGAACTTACTACGCCCATACATGGGTACACGCCGAGGTCAGAAGTTCGACGAGGCCATCGCTGAGCTAGAGAAGAATCCAGCGCACGAAGGTATGGTCGAAGCATGGAGCATCCGTGTCTAAGCGCATACTCCTGTGTCTCAGTCATAGCATTGAGGAGTATGACATGGTCAAGCTCCTGCACGGACTCGGCTACGAGGTCGCGAGCCTCGGCGGGTACATCGACCCGTCTCATCCCCACGACTCGAAGCGCCCGGCGCTCCCCGACGTTCCGTGCCACGAGGTCGTCAAGACCGCGGTGGACGAGCAAGACACCCCCGACAATCTCGGCGCCGCGCAGGCGAACATCCCGGACGCGATCCTGGAGTGGCTCGGTGCAACCGGAGTCATTATCTTTCACCACTACCTGGAGCGTCTGTTCGGTCAGTGGGAGCATCTTCGAGAGTGGCGCGCGGCCGGGGGGCGCGTGATCTGGAGGACGGTCGGACAAAGCACGACCGACAACGAAGTGCGTGCAGTTCCCTTCAGAGAGGAAGGACTGGAGATCGTACGTTACTCTCCGAAGGAGCACGGCATCCCCGGCTTCGCTGGCGAGGACGCTCTCATTCGCTTCTACAAGGAACCTGACGAGTGGTGCGACTGGGCGGGTACCGGGGAGTTCGTCGCCAACATCACCCAGTCCCTCCTCCGCAGGCATCCCTGGACGAACGCCGAGTTCTACCTTCAAGCGACCGAGGGCCTGCTGGCGTACCCGGCTGGGCCGGAGAGCGAGCAGCTGCCGGGCGGCTTGGGGGTGCTGTCCTACGAGTACATGCAGCAGTACCTCCGCGATGCTCGCTGCTACCTCTACACCGGTACGCAGCCCGCGTCCTACACACTCGGGCTACTGGAGGCGCTGATGACCGGCGTCCCGACCGTGAGCATCGGGCCGGAGTGCATGACGATCTTCCCGTACGGCCCCGACCTGTTCGAGGGAGCAGACCTGTGCAAGCCGTTCTCCACGAGCGACCCGCATACGGCGCGGGGCTGGCTAGCCGCGATGCTCCAGAAGCCGGAGGTAGCGGCGCAGGTGTCGCAGCACACCCGCCACCGCGCGATGCTGGAGTTCGGGGTCGAGCCGGTTGGAAAGGCATGGAAGGCGTACCTGGGATGAGCGACTCCCTCGGGAAGCTGCTCCTGCAGTTCTACGATCGCGAAGGCGTCATGGACGAGGTAGCCGACGACGCGAAGCACGACACCCTCCTTAGTCCTAGACAGGTGGATGGGCTAGCTGAGGCGTTCGTGAGGTCGTGCCAGGCTGGAGTCGTCTTGGACGACGATCACGAGGAAGCGTTCTATTCTCTGGTCAGGCACACTGAGCAGATGTTCTCTGGGTACGGGTTGATGATCCTCGTGATGCGCGGAGACGTGGTTCCGATGCAGGCGGAGCCCGGGGGCGAGTGGACGTTCGTGACGACGGAAGAAGCGCAGCGGATCCTGTCCGGAGAAGATGCATGAACAATCATGCTCTCTCCGACCTGCTTCGAGAGGCGCAGGATCGCGTTCGAGCGCTGCAGGCCGAGAGGTGCGACTTGCAGGCGTCGTTGGAGGTGAATCGGACACACCTCTCGGAGGCGGTCCGAGACGTGTCCGAGATCGTGGGAGAGATGAAGCGTGCGGATCCTCGCTGATCGTCATCATGCAGGCTTACTGTATTCCCTCCAGTTGCTCTTCGAGGACCGCCTCGGGATGGAGCTGTACGTCCCGGTCGGGCACGGCTGGTGGGACGACGCGACGTGGCGGTTCGGGGAGGTCTTCGGGGACGACCGGCTCGCGCAGCAGTACCTCGTGATCCACGACGGCGTCTACGAGGAGCGAGACGGATACTACGCGACGTATGATCGCGAGTTCCCAGAGCGCGAGATCAAGTGCGTGACCCCCGAGCAGTTCCATGCTCTCGGGAAGTGGCGGTTCGGGATGCC
>ERZ1292629.2968-Hain-H43-01um-R1-2968-length-13604-cov-7_pt1 | contig 13604 bp, 13 predicted proteins | sample MGYA00564399_ERZ1292629 | MGnify/ENA primary metagenome ERZ1292629 (study PRJEB36523, sample SAMEA6512636) | groundwater metagenome | collected 2019-01-08 | study: AquaDiva: Metagenomics assemblies of 32 groundwater samples
AGGGAGATTTGCATTTTATTTATTACGTTAACCTTGACAAACCTGTTTTTTTGTGATATAATTGGGGGTCGTAAGATGTAACTTGACAACTCACCCCTCCTTATGGAGGAAAAATCGTTTCCTGACAAGGAGATGCTTCCTGTGAAGAAAGTCCTGGTTGTAATGGCGGTTTGTCTGGTTCTTGGGGCGGTGGGCAACCTGACCGCCGCTCGGGCCCAGGATGCCGGCGCTGATCTGGAGGCAAAGTATGGGGTATCAAACGACCTCGTGCTCAACGAGCGCCTCCAGCGAGTCGGCGCCATCGTCAGTTTGGGGGTATCAGAAAGGTACCCCAACTGCCGGAAGAGGCTCAGGTATCGGATTCTCGATACCGAAGAGCTGAATGCTATGGCCTTAAGTGATGGTAGGATCTATATCACCCGAGGTATGATGGCAGCTCTGGCAGGACAGCCCGACGACGAGCTGGCCTCGGTTTTGAACCACGAAGCCGCTCATGTGGCCCAAGGTCATCACCGACGGCAGGCGAGAGTCGGGTTTGGGACCGTCGTCGCCAAGATCGCCGCCGCAGCTTTGGGAGCCAGCAAGGATGTTCAGACTGGCATCGGCATGGCTGGTGGTCTTTGGGGCGCGGGATACTCTCGTGAGGACGAGTATCGCGCCGACGCCGGAAGCGTTGAACTCAACGAGCTTGACCGCTATGACCCGGCGGCCTTGGGCAGAGTCTTGGGAACGCTCAAGGACCGCTACGGTAACGGTCTGGCCGGCGTGCCGGTAATCGGCTGGTTTGCCAGCCATCCGGACACCGGCTCCCGCATTGAGCGGGTGGCCAAGTTGGCCGGTCAAATCGGCACTGTCGGCGGGCCGACGCCGGTGACTGCCAGGTCCACGGTGCCCAGTCGGCGGATTGAGATCGACGCTGATCAGATCCGCATGTCTGGCGACGGTTCATGGTGGCTGGAAGATAACCTGGCGGCCATGCTCCGCAATCGGGCGCGTGGCTCTGGTATCGAGGTCGCCATCAGTGGCCGGGAGTTCGAGGATGTGGCGGCAACGCAAGACCGCATCCATGATTCCGGTCGCTATAGTACCGAAAGCAGAGCCGATGTCCCGCGGGGAGAAATGACAGCCCCGACCGAGCACTGGTCGCTAACCGGTATCGCGGAAGTAAGTTACAAGGACCGCGATATAGACGGCCGGATTATTGGCCGGAGCGGCAGCTACCAGGAGCGGACGACGGTGGCGCAAGTCCGGTTGGTCCTCGAGCCGATTGACATCGTCAGCGGCTTGAATGAGCCGGGCTACGAGGCTGCGGGCACCGCTTCCAGTACCGACCGGCGAGTCGCCGGTGGCAGCTGGGGCCGATATGGGAGTTATCGGTCTGATAGTTCCCGTTCGGGAGCGATCCTCATCGAGCGGGCGGCTTCGCGGGCGGTTGACAACTTAATCGCCCAAATGGCCGCGCCCGCGCTTCGACCTGCGGTAGGAGAGTTGGCAATGGCGCCTGACGAATCCGTTCCGCCAGCGCAGGTGGATCTGGACATTCAGCGCGAGTTTGTCCTCCTTATCCGCCCGATGGGGACGAAGGAGGGCGATCCGCGGACAATCAAAAAGGTGGTCAGGGCGAGCCTTCGTTCTGTCCTGGCCGCCGATACAATCATGTTTGTCACCCCGGACAATGTCGGGGTGGCCAAGGTCGCCATTAGCCGGATCGAAGGCGACCAAATCTTCTCAACCTTGATGTTTCCCTCCTGGTCGAGCTTGAAGTTGGACGGACCGCTGTCCGTCCGCTTCATCCGGGAGGAGCTCCGCCGATGAGGCGGGGCAAACGAACAGGACCGAAAACTCCCGCCGCGAGGCGGGAGTTTTTTCTTACTTTTTAATTTAACGATTTACTTCAAGCTGGTAGCAACAAAATTGGCAATGGCAAAGGCCGCCAGAATAATGATAATGCCAATAATGGCATTAATGAGAGCGGTTCGGCCCTTGGTGGCTTTTTCTGCATCGCCGCCAGCAGTAATGTAAAGTACCCCGCCGTAAATAAGGTAGATAACGGCGATTGAGCCAGCCAATAGAAGAAAAGCATTAATTCCGGCCGCAATCACATCCAGAAGATCTTTAGCTGGTGAAAAGGGATTAATGCTTAATTGCTCCAACCAGCTTTTTTGAACAGGATTTTGAGACGCTGCAAGAGCTGTACCAATTAAATTCATTTGTCCTCCTCATTTTTTTAATATTTTAATTTAAATTGTTTTCGACCTTAGATTAACAAATTTTTTATTTCGCTGATAATAACTTGAGCTAAAATTATCACCACTAAGCCAATAATTGCCCACAATAAAGTGGTTTTGCCTTTTTGGGCTTTTTCCTCATTACCAAAAGCGGTTATATACCAGAAAGCGCCGATCAGGATAAAAATTACGGCGATTCCACCAATTAAATCCAAGGCCAGCTTGGTAATATTTTCGATTAATTTATCAACTTGGGCAAGCGACCAAGTTGAAGGATCACTATCGGGAAGAATTTTCACGACTTCCTTTCTTTATTATTGATGATGCAATATTATTTGTCAAATTCAATCAGCGATAGCATTAATGACAAAATTTACAATCAAAAAGGCGGCTAAAATAATCACAATCCCGACAATTGCCCAAAGCAAATTTTTCTTGGCCGCTTCGGCCCGGGCAGTGTCTGGTCCGGCAGTAATATACATTATTCCTGAATAAATAATGGCAATCACAGCCAAGCTTCCCAAAATCCCTATTAACCAATTAATAATTACCAGCACCAGTTCAGCGGGACTGTTAACCTTTGTCGGCAAAAAGGTCACCCTTCCCAAACGACCCAAATCAAAAGCGGTGCTTGAACCGTCGGCAGTGTCAGGTGGTGTTTCGGTATCGTCCGAAGAAGCCGAAAGTAAAGTATAACTGGCCTCTCCGAGATTTTGGCCTCTTTTAAGCTCGCCATTGACAGTTTTGTTAGCATAAATCACTATCCGGTGAGGGCCAACAACGCTTTCAGCCGCTTCGGTATCCCATGTATATTTTAAGGGCTGGCTGGCATTAACATTATAATAAAGCTTCCGATAATCTTGATCTTCGTTTGGCGGAGCATCGAAAATCACCAGTTCGAGTTTTTCGGCGTCGGCTGGGATATTGGTGACAGTGATATTTATTTTAATTTTCTCGCCGACTTTGCCGCCGGAAGCCGGATCAAAAGTAAAAGCTGCTCCGGCTTTTGATATTTCTGGCCAAAACAAAAGAGCAACCAAAGCCAATGCCCCAATTAAAGTAAATATAGTCTTTTTTTTCATCTTACTTTGAACCGGGATTTAAATTAACGCCGACAACATTATTTAAAATTACTCCGGCTAAAATAATTAAAGCCAAGCCAACCAAGACACCGATAATTAAATCTTTGGCGGTTTTAGTAGAGTCGGGATTGCCTTGGGAAGTGGCATAAAGATAGCCGGCGTAAATAACTATCAAAATCGCCACGGCGGTGCCGGTGCCTAAAACCCATTTATAAAGCAAAGTAATATAATTTCCCACCGAGCCGGCAGTGCGGAGGTCGCCTTCGTCGATTACTTCTTGGGCCCGGGCGATGATTGGCCAAATTTTGAAAAATTTTTCCATATTTATTCTAAAGTATAGCTTCCGACAAATCTTTTATCACGAATCTCTACGAATTATCATTTTATTAGTGTTTATTCGTGAATAATAATTCGTCGGAAGTATTTCAATTTAAATCTATTTTTTAAGGTTTAATTTTTTCCAAAAGAGTCGTCACCTGCAGAGCCGCTCCCTCTAAAACAGTTTGAGGAGACTGTCCTCTTAATACATCAGCGATCGCCTGATTAAATATTCTTTGAGTTTGAATGGCATCCGGATTTGCCCAACTTAAGGCGCTTGAGACAGACTTTTCCACCACCTCGCTGACGCCGGCAAGATCTTCAAGAAAGGCGGAGTGTTTTTTACTTTTTTGGAGATATTTTTGAACGGATTTTTTGTCAGTTAAAAAGTCAATAAACTGCCAAGCCAGAGTTTGGTTGACTGATGTTTTGGGAACGGTAAAAGTCTCATAGGAAATTAAGTTGACTGGATTTTTGGTTTCTTTAACTTGGGGAATAGCCAAAATCGAGTAGTTTAAATCCGGATTAATCAATTTAATTTCCGATTCTTTATTGGAAAAGTCTAGATAGTAAGTGATTTTATTTTCTCCAAAAGCCCGCAGGGGATCGCCGATGGTTTTTGGGAAAGCGTAATTGGGATGATCTTTTTTAGCAAAACTGGTGTAGAAATCTAAAGCTTTCGCTCCGGGATAATTTTCGCCGCCGAATTTATTAACCGATGTGTGAAAGGTCGCCTGGGTGTTATCGTCCGAAGTCATTTGGCTGCCGTATTGAAGCATCAAAAGAGTTAAAATATCGCTAGCCGCCGGGATGGTTTCTGTTCCTATGGCGGCAGGAGAATATGAGATCGTTGGTTCTTTGGCAGAAGCAAGAATCTGTACTTGTTGAGAAAATTCATCCCAATTCGAGGGATTTTTGGAAAATATTTCCTCTTCAGCGTCAGTTAATTCCTGATCCTTCGGTCTTTGTTTTAAACTCGAGTTATAAAATAATACTAATGAATCAAATGAAAGTGGCAGGCCGTAAATTTGGCTATCAATAATATTTTCTTGAGCAATGACGGCCGGATAGATGCTTTGATAATCGGTTGCTGATAATATCGATGCGCTCGATAGTTTGTCGTGATGCTTGTAAATCCAATTGTTGGGCAAGCCCCAAACATCAATTTTTCCGGTCGAAAGAAGATTTAATGATTCGACTTCATAGCTTGCCAGATCAATTTTTTGAAAATTAACTTGAGCGCCGGTGGCGGCTTCAAACTCGGCGATTAGATCTTTTAAATTGGCTTCGTCTTCATTGTAGGTGACAAAATTGAGAACTTGGGTTTCCGGTTCTTTTCGGTTGCTTAAAAGCAATATAATCCCCAAAATTATTAAAGCCGAGACCGCGATTGCCAAGATAAGATATTTTTTATTCATTTTCCCCTCTCTTTTTAAATTCTAAGCACGAAATTCTAAATCCTAAACAAATAATAAATTCCAATGCTTCAAACTTTAAAATTTATAATTTATGATTTGTTTAGAAATTCGAAATTAGGATTTAGGATTTAAAGCTTCAGCGTTTTTAGGTATTCCCGAAATTCGCCATTAATGTCTTGTCTTTGCAGGCCAAAATCAACATTGGCTTTAAGATATTCAAGTTTGTTGCCGGTATCGTAATATTGACCGCCCTGAATTTCCGCGGCGTAAATTTTATGCTTTTTTCTCAAAGCGTTAATGGCATCGGTGAGCCAAATTTCTCCGCCTTTGCCGGGCTTGAGATTTTCCAGGGCCTCAAAAATATCCGGGGTTAAAATATAAGCGCCGTGAGTGGCTAAATTGGAAGGGGCTTTATCTGGTTCGGGTTTTTCGACTATTTCCTTAATTTCAAAGATACCCTTTTCAACATCTTTGACCCGGGCGATGCCGTATTTGGCTAAATCTTTTTTCTTCTGGATTCTGACAGCGGAAATTACCGGATCATGATATTTTTCAAAAACATCAAGCATCTGTTTTAAGCGCGGCGGTTTGGAATAAATAAATTCATCGCCCCATAAAACCGCAAACGGTTCATTGCCAATAATCGGCTTGGCATTTAAAACCGGGGTACCGTTGCCGTAGGGACCCTTTTGGCGGATATAAATAAAATTGGCCATCCGGGCGATTTGGCGAATCTCTTCCAGCTGTTCGAGTTTGCCTGCTTTCTCCAAATAATTTTCCAGTTCCAAACAATGGTCAAAATGATCCTCAATCGCCCGTTTGTTGTAGCCGGTAACAATGATAATATCTTCCACTCCCGAAGCTACCGCTTCTTCAACCACATATTGGATAATCGGCTTGTCAATAATCGGCAGCATTTCTTTGGGCGAGGCCTTGGTCATCGGCAGAAATCTGGTGCCATAGCCAGCCGCCGGGATAATCACTTTTCGTATTTTCATATCTCCTTTCGATGTTTCATCAAATGCAAAATTCAAAATGCAAAATCACAATCCAAAATTTTAAATTTTACACTATGAATTGCATGCGAACATTGATTACAACTTTGAGATTTACATTTTACATTTTGCATTAATTATCATTCTTCGGTTTTGATCTCAATGGTTTTGGCTTTGGTTTTTTCCTGTTTGGGAATTTTAATCGTCAGAATTCCATGTTTAAGCGTTGCTTGGGCTTTGTCGCTGGTGACTGCCACCGGTAAGATATATGTTCTGGAAAATGAACCCCAGTAGCATTCTTGGCATAGATAATTTTCCCGCTGAATTTCTGCCTGCTCTTTACGTTCGCCTTTAACGGTAAGGGCCTCGTCGGTTAAGGAAATTTCCAGATCATCGGGTTTTACCCCGGCAATCGGGGCTTTAACAATAACCTCTTCATCGGTTTGATAAACATCAATTGCTAACTGTCCCTCATATTCCTCCATCCAATCGGCCTGGGAAGTAATCGTTTTGTCCTCTGCCATTTTGCCTCCTTAAGAAAAATTATTCTCTTTGTTTTTGATAAGTAAATGGGGTCATTTTTAATATAATTGATAATAAGGCCAGCAGTCAAGTCAGCGCTCTAAAATAGAGCTTCCGTTCAGCTCCGGGACGAGGTAAAGATTCAACGGCTTATAACCTGATCCATTGGAGGGTTGACAATTTTTAAGCCCACCTTTACTATAGTCATATGGAGGGTTTTTGAAACTTTTTCGAATATTTTTAGCGCTCATTTTAGGGACTATGGTTTGGGATTTGGTTGATATCCCCAAGGCCAAAGCAAGTTTTGACGCGAGCAATCTAATTTCCGATGCTGAATTTATTGACTGGCAGGCCCTCGACGCTTCAGGGATCCAGCATTTTTTAAATTCACGCGGTGGCACGAGACTGCGGAGTTTTTCTGAAGGCGGTCGAACAGCGGCGCAAATTATTGCTGACGCCGCCCGCGTCAACCGTCTCAATCCAATCGTGATTTTGTCAACCATCCAAAAAGAAGAAAGCATTATCGATTCTGATTATCATTTTGATTTACGGGTGGTTTGGGCAATGGGCTACGGTGTCTGCGACACTTGCTCTTTGGATGATCCCAATGTGATTAAATATCGCGGCTTTACCAATCAAATTGATAACGGCGCCTGGCAGTTAAAACGAAATTATTCTTATTGGGCGGGAAATGGCTCGGCTTGGAATGTCGGCAAAACGATGATTATTGATGGGGTTGCCATTCGCTTTGCTAATCGAGCCACCTCGGCACTTTATCGCTATACCCCCCATCTTCACGGCAACGGAAACTTTTATGATATTTATAGCAATTACAAAACTTATCGGGCGCCAGCGACTTATTCCGCCAGTTACATGTCCCAGTATTCCGGCGCTAATCGGACGATTAGACTGCGGCCGGGACAGAGACGCTCGATTTGGGTTCGCTATAAAAATATCGGTACTGCCATCTGGACCCGCGACGGCGCCGCTCCAGCAAGAGTCGGTAACGCCAGTCCCCAAGACCGCTCAAGCAGTTTTATTGGCGGCAATACCCGCTGGCCAATGGTTCAGGCGCGAGTGAGAACAAATCAAAATGCAACTTTTCGTATTACCGTTACCGCCCCCGCACAGGAAGGCACATATACTGAAAAATTCCGGCCTTTAATCGAAGGCATCACCTGGATGGGCGAAGAAGCAACCTTCACTTTTGAGGTCCGCGGCCGAGCTTCCGCTGGTAGCCGGGCCACCACTACCCAAAACAACGCCAGCTTCGAAGCAGAATTATTTAATCAATATGGCGGTATAAATCAAACAATTTATTTAACAGCCGGCCAGACAAAAACCTTGTGGGTAAGATACAAAAATCGCGGAACCGCCACTTGGTCCAAAGGCGGCGCCAACCCCGCTCATCTTGGAAATTGGGAGCCTCAAGACCGCACCAGCCAAATCACCGGCGGCAATACGCGCTGGCCATTGGTCCAATCAACAATAAGAACTGGTCAAGGGGCAACTTTTCAACTGACAATTAAAGCTCCCAGTCAGCCGGGTGAGTATGTGGAAAAATTTCGGCCTTTAGTTGAAGGCATCACTTGGATGGGCGATATAGCGACTTTAAGAATCGTTGTTCGCTAAGGTATAAATTTCTAATTATTCTCATTGACCTAATTAACCTAATAAAATCTCAAATCCTAAGCACTAAACTCTAAATACTAAACAAACTCTAAATTATAAATTCCAAACAAGTTTCAAATTTGTAATTTGTAATTTGTTTAGAAATTAGGATTTAGTATTTAAGATTTATCTCTAATCTCTCATCTCGCATCTCTCATTTCTCATTTCTCATTTCTAATTTCGAATTTCTTTTTCCCCGTCTTGTTTTTTCGAGGCGGTTTTTGTGTTAAATTAAAAACAATTACCCCACACAACCCCTTTCTGTAAAACGGACTACGTCCTGTTATTACAGAAGCGTCGTATGCGGGACTTCCTGAGCTTGCTTTCTGCTTTCGCAGAATCGCAACTCGGGAGCGGGAGGCAATATTAATATTGGCATTGATGGCAATTGCTTAATTTTTGAAAAAGCCGGGGTGGGCAAGTATTCCCAAAATCTGATTAAAAATCTTTTATCAATTGATAAAAATAATCATTATTTTTTATATTTTACTTTTTTTCGTCAACAAAAGATAAGAAGACGACTAATTGAAAAAATTCTTGATCCTTTGGGGAAAAATGTTAATATTCGGGTTTTGCCAATCCCGGCGGCTTGGTGGGAATTTTTGACGCGGACAAATTTTCCGATTAAAAAAATTATCAAAGATCCTTTGGATGTTTTTTTTGCACCTTACGCCAGCGGTATCCCCAAAAATAGTTTTTCCAAAACGGTTTTCACTTGCCACGATTTAGTTTTTTTAAGATTCCCAGAGCACCGAGGAAAAAAGTTAAGCAATTATTATCTTAAACGTCACCAAATCGCCTGCCGAAATTCTCAAAAAATTATTGTCCCCTCCTTGTCCACCAAAAACGATTTAGGCAATTTTTTAAAAATACCCCCAGAAAAAATTGTCATTATTGGAGAAGCAGCAGATGAAAAATTTAAAGTTATCAAAGACAAGAAAATTACCAGAAAAATAATTAGTAAATATTTTGATCCGGAGATAAGTTATTTCCTTTCTGTCGGCACTTTAGAACCAAGAAAAAATTTAGCCAAATTAGTCGAAGCCTTTGCTCGGTTGCCAAATGCGATTTTAAAAAAATATCGTTTGGTTTTGGTCGGCGCTCAAGGCTGGAATAATCAAAATCTCCTAAAAACAATTAATAATCTTAATCTTAAAGATAAAGTTATCTTTCCGGGATTTGTCAGCGACGAGGATTTGCCTTATATTTATAATCAGGCGGCAATTTTTATTTATCCTTCACTCTATGAGGGCTTTGGTCTGCCGCCCTTGGAGGCTATGGCTTGCGGGACGCCTTCGATTTGTTCTAATATTTCTTCTATGCCCGAGGTAGTGGGCAAGGCGGGGATATTGATTAACCCAAATGATGAAGAAGAAATAAATCAGGCAATTAAAAAATTAATTTTAAAGCCAATTTTAAGAAAAAAATTAGCTTTAGCTGGCCTCAAACAGGCCAAGAAATTTTCTTGGAAAAAAACCGCCAAAGAAACTCTCAAGGTTTTTAAGGCAATTATTCATTAACGGAGGGGATTAGGTGAGACTAAAAAAGATCTTATCTTCTGATTGGTCAATCGCGATAGGGATTTTTATATTAGCTGTTTTAGTTAGAATTATTCCCGAAATTAAAGCTGGCCATTGGCCAATCGGTTATGATACCTTTAATACCTACGCAGCGGTACTGGCTACTTATCAGGGACCTTTATGGAATTTTGTAAAAACCGCTAATATTTTATATTTGCTTTTTTGGCCTTTTAAACTTTTAGGCCTTTCGCCAGATTTGATTGTCAAGATTTTTGGGCCGGTGTTATATGGCTGCATCAGTTTGGTCTTTTTTGTCTTTTGCCGAAAATTTCTTAAATTTCCTAAATTAAAAGCTCTCCTTACAACTGGAATTGTCATTTTTTCGCTGGCTAGCCTTCGGCTTTCCTGGGATTTATATCGAAACGAATTGGGGCTGATTTTTTTGTTTTTAGGGCTGATCAATTTGCCAAAAATTACCCAAACGAAAAATTTAATATATTTTTCTATTTTTACGATTTTGGTCGGTCTGGCCAACGAACTGGTAATGGTTTTACTGCTGGTAATTTTGTTTGTTTATTGGCTAAAATCGTTATTTAAAAAGCGCTGGATTACTTTGACGGCTTTATCGATTCCCCTTGCCATCCTCCTCATTATTTTTTTGATAGTTTTGCATTCTTCAAGCCAAAGCTTATACGATCCTCATATCTATTTTACCTATGATAATAATTATCTCTGGGGGTACTTCTATGAATATAAAAAAATAATATCATATCAGGAATTATTTGGGACAATTACCAGCCTTTTTTGGCTTTTATTTAAGATATTACTGCCTTTTGCACTTTACGGCTTTTTCCTCATGAGAAAAAATCTGGTTTTAACGAGTTTATTTTGTTGGCTACTATTTGGAGCTTTTTCATCGTTATTTTTAGCCGGCAGAGGTCTATTGGTTTGGGAAAGATGGCTCATAATGCTAATTTTCCCCTTGGCAATTTATGCAACTTTTGGGATTTTTAAGCTCGGAGAATTATTAGCCAAGCCAAAATCATGGGCTAAGCACTTTCCCAAACTCGCTTGGGTTGTGGCCGGTTCATTTTGGCTAATGTTTTTTGTCTTACTTCTTTTACGGGCGATTCCCTTTATTTCAGCTGATTATTCTGAGGCAAAACCTCCTTTAGCCAACGATAAAATTAATGTTTATTTTCCCCGCACCATGATTCACAATTCAGTTGGGATTTGGAAAATTGAATATACCTTTGATATTATCCAATGGCTTAATCAAAACGCCCCCCCAGGCTCGGTGATTTTAGTTGATAACCGTTTTCGGGGTCTGATGCTGACGCGTTTTAATCTTGACGGCCGCTACATAATTACTAATCCTTGGTCGGAGAAATCGCCCGAAGCCAATTTAGAATTGGCCCGTAAAAAAGGATTTGAACCAATTTATTTAATTTGGAATACCTTAAAATCAATTGACGGTTTTGATCGAATTTATGCTTCAGGCAATATGGGGGTTTATCAAGCTCTTCCCCAATGAATACAAATTTAATAAAAATCAAAGAATTTGTTTTTGAACTCATTTTTCCCAAATTTTGTCTTGGCTGTGAAAAAGAAGGTGTTTGGGTCTGTGAAAAATGTCTGAAAAAAATTATTCAAGTGAAAACCCAAGTTTGTCCTGAATGCGGCAAAGTCTCCTCTTTGGGGAGATATTGTCCTAAGCATAAGCGTTTATGGGGGTTGTCCGGAATTATGGTTGCCGGCTATTATCAGGAGGGGCCGCTAAAAGAAATTATCCATAATTTCAAATACAATCATATCCTCGAATTGGGAAATTTTTTAGGTACTTTAATGGCCGAGGCGCTTGAAGAAAATTTGCCGGCTGAAAAAAATCTTTTGCTTTGCGCAGTGCCTTTGCATTTTTTGCGTCGGGCTCAAAGGGGTTATAATCAAGCGGAAATCCTTGGAAGCAAAATCGCTTGTGAGCTTAAGTTGCCGGCTAATTTTAAGCTTTTGAAAAAGGTCCGCTTCACAAAACCGCAAGTTCAAGTGGCTCAAGATGAGCGGCGAGTGAATCTAATAAAAAGTTTTGCCATTAATCAAAACATTTCTTTAAAAGGTAAAACCATTATTTTAATTGACGATGTTGCCACCACCGGCACTACTTTAAACGAATGCGCCAAAGTTTTAAGAAAAAAAGGCGCAAGACGTGTCTGGGGACTGGTAGCAGCAAAGGGATGACAATAAAAAAATCCTAAATCCGAAGCACTAAATCCTAAACAAATAATAAATAATAAATCATAAACAAGTTTGAAGTTTAAAATTTAGAATTTGTTTAGAATTTCAAAATTAGGATTTCGAATTTGTAACTTTTAGGTTAATTAGAATAATTTGACATTATTTTTGATATCTTTATCATTTAACTTGTTATGAAAATTGATCCCAAATTAACAAAAATCGCTGTCTGTGGCTTGGGCTACGTTGGTTTTCCTATAGCTTTGCTATTTGCTCGGGCCGGTTTTGTTGTCATTGGAGTTGACTTAAATGAGCAAAAAATCCGTCTAATTAATCGCGGAAGCAATCCAATTGAAGGCAAAGAGCCGGGTTTAAAAGAATTAATAAGGCAAGTCCAAAGTAAAGGAAATCTTGAAGCCACATCCTCGACCGCAGCTTATCAAGATGCAGATTTTATTATTGTCGCCGTAGAAACACCAGTTGATGAGAAAACTAATGAACCGGGCTTTGAAGCTTTAAAATCTGCCCTTTTTAGCATTGGACAAAATATTAAAAAAGGAGTTTTGATTAGCATCGAATCAACCATTGCTCCTGGGACAATGAAAAAAATTGTCCAGCCGATTTTGGAGCAACAATCAGGTCTTGTCGAAGGTAAAGATTTTGATTTAGTCCATTGTCCAGAGCGTTTAATGCCAGGTCATTTATTAGAGAATATCAATAATTATAACCGGGTTTTGGGCGGCTCATCAAAAGCGACTGCGATTGCAAAAAGTCTTTATCAAAAAATCGTTAAAGGTCAAATTGACCAAACAGATTGGCTGACAGCGGAAATTGTCAAAGCCGGCGAAAATGCTTATCGTGATGTCCAGATTGCTTTTGCCAATGAAATGGCTTTGTTTTGCGAGGCTCTCGGGGCTAATGTCTGGGAGGTCCGTCGTTTAATCAATAACTGCCGCCGCCGCGGCGAGACCCGGCCCGAAGCATTAAGACAGATGCATTTTCCGGGCGCCGGGGTTGGCGGTCACTGTATTCCCAAAGACCCATGGCTGTTGACTTTTGGAGCTAAAGGTTTGATAGAGCCGCAAATTGTTCCTTTGGCTCGGCGGATCAATAAATTTATGCCTCGACATATGTTTGATCTTTTGGGACAAGCTCTTAGAGAAATAGATCAGCCAATTGCCAAAAGTAAAATTGTTGTTTTGGGCTATGCTTACGCTGGCAATTCCGATGACTGCCGCAACAGTCCAACCGAAGATTTGTTAAAATATCTGGCTCCGACTGGGGCGGAAATTATTATTCATGACCCCTATGTTAAAGAATATAAAAAACCCTTGCAAACAGTCTTAAAGAGTGTTCACGCCTTGATTCTGATGGCTGATCACGACCAATATAAAAAACTCAAGATCAAAAATATCAAAAAAATCATGCGGGTCAAAAAACCAATTATTATTGACGGACGAAATGTTTTTGATAAACAAAAAGCGATCAAAGAAGGATTTATTTACAGGGGAGTGGGGAATATTTAAATTAACCTAATCGATCTAAAATGGCCCAAATACCAATGTTCAAATTCCCTGCCTCGCCGGCAGGCGGGCAATGTTCAATCAAATTCTTCAGCCAA
>ERZ1292629.2969-Hain-H43-01um-R1-2969-length-13604-cov-5_pt1 | contig 13604 bp, 28 predicted proteins | sample MGYA00564399_ERZ1292629 | MGnify/ENA primary metagenome ERZ1292629 (study PRJEB36523, sample SAMEA6512636) | groundwater metagenome | collected 2019-01-08 | study: AquaDiva: Metagenomics assemblies of 32 groundwater samples
GATTAACAGACAGAGATTTGGAGCAAATAACCAGTGCGGAATATCACTAACGCACCGTCTCCGATCCGCTTCCTGCTTTCTCCATATGATGTTTCTGCTCATGACATGTGATACAAAGCGGTACGACCTGATATTTGGACTTGCACCAAACCTATTGTCCAAGAGGTGTTATCCCCTCTAAATAGTCTGCACCTATGTACATCTCGGTTATCCGCTTTAGATTATCGCCATTTGACTCTAGGTCGTTGGAACATTGGAAGAGTTGATTTAAGCGAAACAAGTTAGTGCGGGCACTATACTGAGCTTTTAACCCCTATGAAAGCTCTCAGGAAAGGTCTTGTCTCGCTTTCCAACGTGTCCATTTGAGCATGGAGATACTCTAAATATTAATTATTTAATATTTTTAAAACGTTTTCTTCATTTACTTCCGTTTCATCAAAAAATATAATATTCCAGCCATATTTTCTAAATATATTTTGTCTATTTTGTTTCCATTGATCAATACTTGTATTTCTAAATTCTTGTTTATGTCTTCGATAATAAACTTCTATAGCTATTTTTTGTCCATTTGTATTTATAAAGTCTGGACATTTACGTTCTATAAAAAACGAACCATTACCTACAAATTTATATGGTAAATTGAATTTTTGAATAATTTCTTCAAACTTAATTTCAAGAGAAGACTTAGGATTTCGTCTTAAAACTTTTCTGATATGTTCTTTTGTGAATACTTGTGTTTTACGTGCTTCTCGAATCTTTATTTTAGTTTCTTCTGTGTGGTGATAACCAGTTACTTTTTGTCTTATTTTTTCTCTTGTCCCTTGCGAAACAATACGACCTTTATTTTTTTCGCTACCCTTTATAATAGATTCAATGGATCGTTTTCGACCTAATAATTTTTGCCTTATTTTATTTCTAGTTTCTAAAGAATGTGATAAACCAGTGAAAGGATGTCGTTTTTCTTTAAATTGTTTTAATGCCGCATGTCGTAAATTTTGTTTAGATTCTTCGGATCGATGAAGGTGAAGACTTTTTAAACCTATACTTATATTTTTCCTTCGTACACTTTCTATTTCTTCGGAAAATTTATTACCTTTGATAAATTGACCTTTTACATTACGTAAAATCATTAAATCACTATTTAAATTATATAGAAGCAATAGTATTTAAAATAAAAATAATAAAAAAGTTACTAAAAAGTAGTTACTTAGTCCGCAGTGTGCCGATAACCACGTCTCGATTTGGCTGACATGTTTTTGAGTTTTTTCTTGGCATGTATTTTCGCATCCATAGAAGGATAGTGTCTACTGTATTTTCTTTTACCTCTATGATACTTGTGTGTGCCTTCGCCAATTGCACTTGGTTGTCCTGCTCTTCGTATTAGTCGTCCTGTCATATTATCACCTTGTTTATTATGCCTACGGTTCATATATAAACATTTATAAGTTGCGGGTTATACATCATTGGCAAAGTTTCCGAAAGATGAACGTCATTATAACAAAGAAACCAAACAGGAACAGGGTTATCGCAGCGTACCATTGCCACCAGTTATTTATCTTGTTATCAGGATCGGCAATGATATAGAGGCTCATCAATAGAGAGACAATGCTAAACGCAAGACAAATTATAGATGCTTTCTTGAAGGTTTCCATATTTATCCCTGCTGCCATAGTTTATGCGTGTGTTTACGATTACACTCTGGATGACATAACCCTTCGGCAAATATAATGTATTTTTTATTTATATCAACGGGGTTTCTGCAATCAATACAGGCGTTCCATTTCCTTTCATTTACTAATCTATATCTGGTGTGCATAAGCTTTCTGATTCTTTTTCTGTTCTTGCTGCTCAATACGCTTATAAGTTTTGGGTCGCCTAATTTTCTGGCTTCTCTAAGAGTAATATATTTCAGCCCTAGTGGTTGCAACGTATTTGATACTGTAACATGAGATAATTGTATTCCATATTTCTTGTAAATTTTTATTGTAATGTCTCTGGCGGAGAGACCTTTGCGAGATAAATTTGCCATGTATGCTTGCAGTTCCCTGCTGACTTTTTGTTTCTTGTAATCGAATAAATCTGCTATTTCCGTAAATCTAAAGCCACAAAGTTTGCAGTCATAGCGTTGGAAAGAACCCTTTATCCTGTGTGAAAATCCGCACTTTGTAATATCATCTCTTCCGCATCTTGGACATTTCATGTTATTATATTTTGCCTTTTGCGTTGCTTTTTTCAGTTTCATTCTTCTCACGAACCCTTTGAAAATACGCTATGGTCTTTTCTGAAAGTTTCCTTTTCCATAAATCCCGCCGTTTGTTTATATAAGGCTTTGTAAATTTGGAAACTTCTTCGAGACGTGCCAAATGTTTTAAATTATTCTTTACAGCTTCCTGTATCGCATCTATTTTTTCATTAATCTTTTTTATCTTTTCCCTGTATTCGTTTGCTGTGCATTCCTTCTCCATGTTGAGCATCTGGAGCTTTTGTTCAATAAGGCTCTTGTTGTGTTTGATTGCGTCTTTTAGTGTTTGGATATTCTCTTCTGAATAAACTTTGGAGACATTAGGCTTTGTTATATCGGAAGCATTTACATATCTCATTACTGTATTGTAATGCACGGTCATTTTGAATTTTGCGTAAACTTTCTTTGAAATGTCTCTGGATGAATGACCTTTTGCATAAAGAGTAAGGATATATAGCATGATTTCTTCTGTTACTCTTGGCGGTCTGCCAGCACCCCAGCCCATAAAATTTATGGTATTCTCTGAAAAGCAATAAGCACATCTCAGGCATTTGAACCTCTGTATGTCTCCTCTTGCAACGTATCGTGTCCCATGAAATACGGTTTCCTTGCCGCCACATCGTGGACAGTCAATGCCCGTTAATTTATGCGTTCTGCCTCTCCGTTTTGGCGTTTCTTTAACTGCTTTAATTTTCATGTTGCTCGCCGCACTTTTGAATTATATCATCTATCTTGTTTTTGAATTTCTTAGCCACACCTAGAAGTTCTTTTTTGCTATCTTCGTCTGGATTCTCTTTCAGGTATCTGTTTGCAGTATCTATTGCACAACTCATGTCCATTATTACAACAGCAAGTGACATTCTAGTTTTGATAGGTGCTTCAATAATGGGATCTCTATGAGCAGAAGCTACGCCAAAACTAACACTTCTTTTGCGGCTAGGTCTTTCATTTTCTTCCTTCTCTTTGATCTCTTCTACCACGTCAACATTCCTTCGTATCATGGCTTGTGCAGCCCCAGTGTTTATCTTCTTCTTATTTAGATAGTCAATTGCCTTTTTTATGATGGCTCTGTGTTCAGGGTATCTTGCTATGGACGATGCAACACCAAGCTTTATGCTCCTGCTCTTTAGCATCATTTTTTTAAGGTCGTCTGGGATCTTTGTTACTTGCAGCATCATTATGGCGTGGATGTTAGATTCTCCGAAAAGCGAAACGTAGTCTATTATCTTATGGTCTCCCTTCCTGAGAAGTCCCGTGAAGTAGTCCGCATTGTATTTATCGCCAAACTTCTTCTGTAGAACTCTTAGCAAGCCGTCAGCATCCTCGATCACGTGAAGTCCTAAGCGGAATTTGTTTTCGACATAATTCTCTATTTCCAGAGTATCAGCGTTATTGTCAATGATAACTTCCTTGCCAACTTTCCATTTCTCTTTGCCCTTGTTCTTGAGAGTTCTGAAACGTCTGTGACCTGAACGGAGCATCCATTTTCCGTCAACGTTGATAACTTTTATGGGAAGGAACTGCTCGAATTCTTCCATGTTTATGTCAAGCACTTTGTCGGCTTTCGCAGAGGTAGTTTTCCTTATGTTGTCAGGATTCTCAAAGATATCCTTTGTTAAGATGTATTTAGGTTCTTGCATATCAATCACATTTCTTTTCTTTGCCAAACAAATTCGCTTTCCTTAATTTTTCAAAGTCTTTACGTGTAAGTCCAGCCCGTTTTAAGTCCTCCACAAGTTTAATAACAGGACATTTGTTTTTAACATGGTCAATATAAGCGTCTTTACATGATGTATTGGATTCGCCTTCTATTTTTCCCTTACATGCAGGACAATCTAAAGAGTAAATAGTCTTATACTTCGTTTGATCAATTCCATTAATTCATCATCAGTTATTTCCTTTTCCATTTTTCATCACAATTCTTTTTACAGGGTTTTCTTTTTAAGAAAAACCTTTTGAGGCGGTAAAAGTGTTTCATTAGGCGAACAAGTGATTAACTCTAGCCCGTCTGCAATTCTCTTGCAACACCATTCTTTTATCCGCTTTCTCAACGAGCCAGTTCTTACGGGGACTATAAACTGGAAGGGGAGTTTATGACCAGCGATGATGTTACCGCCGTCTCCGCCTTGCTTCTCATTTCTGCACGAACCACAGGGCGTGAGGCAGTTCTCATTCCCTTTAACAGAGAATGCTGTTTCTCATTGCAGGACAGACCGCCCTACTTTTATGACATGGAATTGGTTGACGCTTTGACTTTACGAAGGCTCTAACGGTTCACAACCTTACCTCACCTTCGACATGTCAGGCTCTTTATGCGTTCTTTTTCTCAAAGATGCAAATTCAGAATTTGTGGCTTTCAGAGGACACTACCTTACTTAACTTGCACCCTATTGAGAAGAATTATTATTTATCAACCACCACACAAGTATGTTCATTGATTTTCCACGTTACAAAAAAGGATTCATAACGTATTACTCCCGTTCCCTGCTGTCTGTTTTTATCAACATAAATTATTGTATATTGATCGTTTTCTTTCACATAATCTATGATAGCAAAACAATTTGTAGCGTCCTTCTCTGTTGAAAGAAATACTGAATAGCTTTGCAATATAGGATTATATTTCCACGTATCTATGGTAATACTTATATTTGCAGTTACATCCGCAAGTGTAACATTCTTTAGTTTTACAAAGTACGGATCGATGCTACTCGTATTGTGTTCGGTCTTCGTAGTAACAAAGCTATTAGAGCTACCAACCGCAAGCGTCCAGCCGCAGAACGCACCTATGAAGAACATTATGAAAGCGATCCTAACGTCTCTGCTGATTTGCATTTTATTCCCTCTCCTCTGGTTCAACATATTTTCCTAGAAGCTTCTCAAGTATGCCTATTTCAGTATTAGATATTAAATCGCCGTCACCTGTTCTCAACCCCGAACCATCAGCCCAAAGTTTCCAGCCCTTCTTCAAAGCAAGAGTGCATAACTTCTTGTTGTGTTCAGCCGAGCCAGTCCGAATGAGTTGCAGTACGCCGAAGTTCTCAGGTGTGGCAATATAAACGTCAATATCCAAACCTCTATATGTTACTGTCACTATCTTGTTCCCAGCACGGATGCATTTATGGAAGTTCTTTAAGTAACCAGTAATGTTCTTGTTTAGCTTTGGTAAAACAATTATATCAGCATCATTGACTTCTGGCTTCTTTCTTCTTATAGAACCGCAGATAGATATTTTCTCCACAAGATGCATATTTACAAGTTCAATAGAAAAGGTAATTGGCAATCTTCTCAGCTTCTTCTAACTTCATATCTATCACGTTTTATTTTTGTGAATATGATGAATAGTATCAAAGCACCACAAAATTAGGTAAGTTGCTATAATACTCATTGCAACTATGGTCAACATCGATATTTCCATATCTTTTCACCCAACAGGTCGTATCTTTATCCTTTCCATAAGCTCGTCTATCAGATGTTTCTTGATGCCGAATAAGCTTAGTTTTTCTTCAACTGCCCTTTCCGTCTTTATCATCATCTGCACATATATGTTAGAGAGCATTAAAATAACTTGTTTCAGTTCCTCGATGTTCTCGCTTTGAAAGCTTTGCACATCCTTGTCGGCTTTGATGCTTACTCTCCACCTTTGAGGTAACCCATTTATATGATCGCCCAATACAAAAGCTATGTCCATCTTCTGCTTATATAATTTGAAGTTGCCAGTATCAGTGAACCTCTTGAACAAACCCTTTTCTGCATATTCTTGTTCTTCTAAGTTGCCATTCTCCAAATCTTGTTTTTCTTTCCATTCTTTTAGTTTGTCCATAATTATCACTTATCTAATCTTAATTTAAAATGCCAGCTATATTTGTATAGCCCTTTTTCTTCAACGAAAATCAACGTATCAGATATTGGCTTGCGGTTTAATTGGTCTAAATTCAGCCAAGCAGAAAATGCCATATGTTTAAGTTTTTTAATGTATTTATGTTTTTTCTCAAAGGCAAAGAAACACGCAATGAATTCTTCTGTATATTGGTAATCAATTCCTTCTTCGGCAAAGAAATAATGAACATACTCATGGTTAATAACTCTACAAAGCCTTTCTGCAAAATCTATTTTTTCCTTTTTAGCTCGCCTATATATCTCTGGCAGGTACAGTCTTATTATGTTCTTTTCGGGATGAAATATTCCAGCAAATTTGCATTGTCCTTGTTTTATTTTTAATTGCATTTCAGGTTGTAATGCAAACACGCTTTCTAATTGTTGTGCGATCTCCATTTTTAATCACCAAAACTTTATATGCAAATCTCTGTCTGATCTTTGATAATATTCTAGGTTATGTATGCCAACTAAGACTATACCAATACAACCAAATATGATACTGATAGGGAACGGCATATATAGAAAAGTTGCAATGAATCCAACAGCCAGAATTCTTAATAAATTTTCAATTGTCTTGTCGAATGCTTCGTTTGATCTATTACCAAAAAATATGGTATCTATTTTATATTCAAAAGGCATATTAATCACTATATGATTCTTGACCACATTCCAAGCAAATACGATATTCTCTCGGTTCACTCCATGAATGTTTTTCACATTGCTTTAGTTCGTCCATATTATTCACCGAACCCCTTTATGCTTGCAGGCAAAACACAACATATCTTTTACGTGCATGAGCCTAGTCTTTTTACATGCGGAACATTTCCCGATAGTAACAGCCAAACCAAAACCCATTTTAATCACGTATTTACTAACATCTGTTCCAAAGTATAATCCCCATATATGACATGATAGCCTAGCTCACACATATCGCATATAGGCTCGTCTAGTTCATCGCAGAAGCAAGTCGCAAGTCTAAGGAAACATATTCTACATGGATTTTGTTTTTTATTTAGGATCATTATTATTACCTACTAAGTTGCCGATTCAAGCTATCATAAAACATCTCTGTGCCAATAAAGTCGTCTCTTTTTACGAATCTTTCACAACGTTGGTCATCACTATAAGAGTATATCGTAGAATCTTCAAAAGTAAATTTATTTATTGAAGGTGTTTGCACTGTAAATTCACACTGGTCAAAAGGCAAAATAAAATGTGTTGAATTCTCAGTCATTATACCGTCATAATAAATTGTTTTAGAAAACTGTATTATCATACTATGAAAATTACATTCATAATAAGTAGATTTTGAAAGGGTATATATCTCTTCAAAGCGATGCATCAAACGTATATTTGGGATGATCGTTACTGTATCTAATGTCTTAATTTCTTTGCTTCCTTCAAAGCCAGTAATATCAACCATATATGTCAAATTAAGGTAACTACGATTATATTGCCTATCAAAACATTTTGCAGTGATTGCTTGTTGGTTATCTAAAAAATTGACAACAACCAGCTTGCGTGGCGGAGTGCTTACATCAATAGAAACGTTAACTTGGTCTACAAACTTCTGGTCTACTTGTGTACTGACGTAATGTTGCTCATTTTGGTTGGTGTTTACATTAACATCTAAGCGGCTTCCAGTGCAACCACTAATCAACACTAAACTAATCAATACGAGTCCCAACATAAGATAGCTTTTTGTTTTCATCTCAAATCACTTTTTTTCTATCCAATTGTCTTCAATAAAAGCCCAATATAATAATACAAAGAAAAATAGGAGGGGGACGGCAAATATATCTTTCCGTATATCTATAGTTTGTAAAATCCAAACAGTAGATATCGCAAATATTAACGCAACGATGAATCCTTCTTTTTTCTTCATCATCTCACCATCCATTTTTTTCAATAATGTATAAACCTAAAGCAAATATTAATACGATTATTGACAAAAAATGCAATACTTTTGAAAGTGACTTAGCCTCTTACCATTTTTTGTTTTCATATACATTTCTCTCCTTCTACATATACAGATGACCTTACTATTATGTCATTACTAAAACTGTTGAATAAATTATTTATGAATGTTTCGTTAACAAAAATAGTATTATTCTCCTTATCTAAAGCAAAAAAGTTGTCTGGTATCTTTAAAGAGTCCCTAAAAATAACACTATGCTCTACAGATAAAAGTTTATATTCTCCCGATATAATAATTTTATCGTTGTTTGTGGATGTATAATCTATGTTGCCGTAAATCCCCATTCCGCAAGAAAGTGTTTCATTTTTTGTAGTTTCTATATAAGTTCCATTGTCCAAAACTGTTTTAATTGTTGGTACATATTGAAAGCATTGGGTATCAAGACGACCTTCTATAGTTTGATTTGTTAAATTACATGGAACAGGATAATTACCTGTATGTACGCTTTGCTTTTGATAAAACAAAGCAAACCATACACTTATCAATATTATACATACAACTAAATATGCAAGTAGTGTTTTAGTTTTGATCTCTTTTTTCATTAATATCGTCTCCTTAATACTGGATAATTCTCTTTGCTATGCTTCCTTTCAATGTGAGCCTTTAGGTACTCCTCGTCAGTAAACATCTGCTTGCAAATCAGGCATCTTATTCCCTAGTCAACTTTAGGCGTCTCATTTTAATCACTAATCGCAAAATGAAATCCTATTATAAATGATGCAGAACCAAGTACGATGTCTAGTGTATTTTGTGAATTATATGCACTAGCGATTAAAACAGTTCCAGCCCACGCTAAAATAATACCAAAAAATCTTACTCTCATTGATTTCCTGTTCTTTTTATTCATTCGTCAACACCGAACCATACCCTGTTATTAAGACAGATAGCACATTGCCCCATAAGGCATCCTGTCTGATTATCCTTCTCTTCGCTTATTCTTATTATCGGAAGCCCGTGAAATATGCAGTTCATTTTATCAGCTCACAATATCAATATATACAGGATTAGGCATTATAGACACCTGTTTTATTTCTGGCGGATGGTCTTTCCAAAAACAACCTGAATAATTTCCATTATAAAAAAGTTTGAATCCATTGCGAGCATCACATTGTATTTTTGTTACATTCATTGAAAATCTATTAAATGTCGGATACCAGTTGAAAGTTATGTTACCAGTAATACTTTCATCGGTTTCATTGTATATTTTTATTTGAATTTCTCTGTTTGTTGATTCAATTATTTGTGGCTCATTAAATACTTGTCCCATAGAAAACAAATAGATAGCTATTAAGCACAAAGCTCCTACTTCAACGTAGTCCATTATTTTTGGTTTCATCTTAATCTTCTCTCCATCCTTCTCTATAAAGCATGAAATAAACAAGCATACATCCAAATATCATTAAATAGAACCCATATTTTCTTATTGTAGGAACAAATAATAATTTATCTTTATCTAGATGAGGTGTGTAGACTGAATATGAAGTGTTCCACCATGGGTGATAAATCTCGCCAGCCTGATAGTAATTACGCTGACCTTCATATATTTTTATCTGGTTCTCAAGGGTTGCTACTTTGTCTGTCTGGGAGTCGGCAAGTACAATTGGCGATAACATCAAAATCGCAGCTATGAAAAGTATTTGTACGTTCATCTTAATCACTTTTTGCTTTCGTCACGCTTGTCACATGATCGCCAGTCGTGCATTTCCAAGCACTCGACAAACCATAACCTTCTACATGGATGTTTATAGTTGTCCGATTATCTTTGTATTGTTTGAAGAGATTAAATTGATTTTCATTGATGCACGTTTCCCATGCCTCGCTTGAACTTGAAAACTGGTCAGAAAATGCGTTTTGAATTCTAATATAATGTTGTTGTTCTCCCAAATTAAACATATAGTATCTTGTGCCGACTTCTTGAACTTTTACAATAGCATCAGTGCTGCTCCAGTCAAACGTAGGCATATACAATGCTGATACTATCGCAAATATTATAACTATTGTAGTCATTATTTCTAGAGCTATTCCTTTCATGTTTTCACCTCATTGAATGTTTCCCAATATGTTCTTATAGTGTTTTTCTTCCATAAATACGCTTTATGCAGTTTTTCTATTGACTCAGTTTTGCTATACCCTAATTCCTTAAGGCGTTTAACCTGTCTTGCTAATTCCATTTTATCTGTGTTTGTTAATGCCACATTCTATCCCCTATCCACATAATTAACAAGATTTGTATTGGAGCAATCTGAACAATCATGTGTTACAGAATAATTACATCCGTTTGCTAAGTTGCTTCTTCCTACGTCAGATCCGCTATCAGAATTGAAGCATAAATAACAATGCTTTGAAAAGTCCGATGTAAATACATTAGGAACATAACAATTCGATTTAGGAGACGTATTTAATTGAATAAAAGCAAAAATAAAAGTCAAACACACCAATGCTATTCCAAAATATATTACTTTGTTTTTCATATATGACACCTCTGTTCATCAATGGCTTTCTTGATCTCTCTGCGGACATCTTTCTGGTACTTGAGTATGTGCCGACCTCTGAAATGAAGGACTTTCAGAACCAATCCGCTTTTCATTAATGCTTTATCCCGTTGTTCCTTCTTGAATGTGTTATGATGAAAAATTTCGCCATCCGCTTCTAAAACTATTTTATATTCTGTAAGAAAGAAGTCAACCTTCAAGTTCCCGATAGGATACTCTCTGATATATTTTATCTTCATGGATTTTAGAATTTTCTCTAAACTATCTTCTATGAATGTCATGTTAATCGCCTTTTGAGAGTTTAGATGCAAGTTCTTCTATAGGTTTTATTGTCTCCTTTTCTTTGTCTATTACTTTTTGCATCTTATTCATATCCACATATTCTGAAATTGCATTATCAACAAGTCTTATCATAATTTCTGGTTTCAACGCATCAACCTCCCAGCTTGTTTTACCAAATTCAAAAACATAATGTGTCGATCTGGGATCTGTCATTTTTGCAGGGTTAGGTGGAGGTCTGTATTTCTTGACTTGTTCTGTTGTGAGTGCTATATGAATTACTTCTATTTTTTCTTCAATATAATTTTTTCTACTATTTGCAAATTTATAATCATCATTAATTATATCTCCTATCAAAAACTCGACAATTCTTTCTCTAATATCTCTTACCATATCAAGACCAGATGGATCATGGTCACCAAGATAAAGTATAATGGCTTTCTTGTTTTTTGTATCCGCATTGTTTGGATCTGCTCCTATTGGTGTGTTCAAAGCTTCTTCGATTCTTTTTGCAGTATCATACATCGCAGTTGCACTAGAATATCCTTTATTAACGCAAAAATAGATATGCCATTTATCAGCTATCGGATTAAGAATAGAAGCCAATGCGTCCTTTTCTGTAAATAATTCAACATAATAATCCTGTCCTTCCCACCTGTCAAGTCTATAAGAATTCTTGGCGGCTTTTATAAGATCAAGAATACTGTCGAATTGCGGATGTATTTTTTGTGTTCTATGTCTATCTACTATAGCGTCCCAATCTATGAGACCACCATATCTTCCTCTTGTTACAAGATTTGAAAGTTTTGAATATTCTTTTTGGGAATTTGGTATCAAGTCCCTAGAAACAAGTTGATAATATAACTGCCTGAGAGTAAGTTTTATTTTTTGTTTTTCATACTCATCAATAATTTCTATAATTTGTTTTAGAAGATTTGCTTTATATGAAGAAAATCTAACTTTGCGGAATTGTTCTATCATTTTTGTTCCCCTTCTTTGACAACATGATATTTTACTTTCAGTTCCGTGCCGCTTGAATATACAAAATCTATGACCACTTTCTTGTTCAGCTTCTTCTCAAAATCCGCTTTGATTAGTTGTGCTAATTCATCTTTGGTATTGACCTTGTATATTTTATCTGGCATGGTTATTCACCAACTTATATTACGGCTGAATATAGTACAATCTTCAAAATGCCAATTATCTTTACTGTCACAAATATTATTCTTGCAACTTCCGAATGCTAACCCTCCATATCGTGTGGTACAATATGTTTCCAATCTATTACAATCATAAGTATTTTGAATTTCATAGAACGCAACTCCGCTTTCAGAAGATATGTTTACTGGCACAACGGAAATACTACAATGTCGCTCAAAAAATGTCTGCTTAATAAATAAAAGTGAAAATATGAGCATAACAATCAGAAGTATTACAAATATAAAAATTCCAATTTCTTCCTTCTTTGACATCAGTATCACTTCGCTTTGAATGTTATTTGCTCTATTTCATCTTGGGATATTGTAGATCCGTCTTTAAGGAAAACTTTAACAAAAAGTTCTTTTAATTCTTTAGAACTAATTATGCCAAAATCTATATCATCGCTAGATGTTGAATATTCAAACTGTAATTTAATCTTATTTCCCATTTTTATTATTTGCATCATCTTACCAACTCGAACTTGACAACCCAGACTATTTCATCTTTGTCGTATGTACCATTTATCTCCCGCCATTTATTAATATATTCTTCCTTAATATACCCGCCCTCTGCGAGATAATCTTCCATGACCATGTGTTTGAGTTTCTGTTTATATGTTTTGACTATCCTTACCTTAGCGAAGTAATCTTTTGAGAGCATTTTAGTTTTGCATAGGTGGACAGAACCGACTTTAACCCTGCATTTCTTCCACTGCCTGCGTGTTGCCGTTTTGATTCCGTCTTGAATGGGCTTGACGTGTTCAGGTTTGAAGAGAAGCATTATTTTTCACCTATGGATATGATACGTCACAAGTTTTTAAGCAACTCAGATAAATATCAGGCGGATTTGGCAAAGTAAAAGCAGTGTCAGTTCTTTCTGGCGTATAAATCAAATATTTGTCGCACTGATCACGACAGAGATGATTTGCTACGAGTTCATTTGTTCGTTGTGCCTGTATACTCATAAGGGCAAACAAAACAACAAACAAAATCACTAAACCAACTAATACGGACGTTAGTTTCTCTTTCATATTTATCCCATCTATAGTTTGTGTCTGCCTTCTAATTTTTGTGAACAGAAGTCATGGCAGATATTACCTTTATATATCCTATCAACATAAGGAACATGCCAGATGTAATAACAAAAACTCCTAATCCTAAACCATCCAAAGCATATGATGTTCTTTGCATTCCGCTTATATAACTGTCTATGATTGGTCTATCTATTCCATCGCTATTAGTGTCAGTCATCTCCCTGAAATGCACAGGAAGATTGTTTCTAAGTTCTGGGTAATTGACCAGTACAGAATACATGGCATCATTAGCTATAAGTTCACGGTTAAATGCCAAATCTATGTCATGGTATCCTAGATAAAATTGCGTTACTGCCATATAGATAGTTGAACTGCCTAGAATGATTAGTATTATCCCAGTCAGAACATATATTTGTGGCACGTTTGTTTTCATTATTTCACCTTCTTTGTTTGGTTCTTTACTTCAAAATCAGATAAATTAAATGGTTTTGTATCATACCAATA
>ERZ1292629.2970-Hain-H43-01um-R1-2970-length-13603-cov-10_pt1 | contig 13603 bp, 19 predicted proteins | sample MGYA00564399_ERZ1292629 | MGnify/ENA primary metagenome ERZ1292629 (study PRJEB36523, sample SAMEA6512636) | groundwater metagenome | collected 2019-01-08 | study: AquaDiva: Metagenomics assemblies of 32 groundwater samples
TTTGCATTTAATGATCTAGATTTCTATTCAAAAATCTATTTGGGATGTAGCCTAACAAAATATAATTAAGAGTTAGTAGTAAAAATAGAATTAAGCTTTCTTAACTTCAGCCTTAACTTCAACTTTTCCAGAATTCTGTTCAGGGAAAACTTCCTCAAATTTCTTATGCCCATGCTTAACAACTTTCAAATTAACCTGAGCAATTGTTCCAGAAATTGTCTTTCCTCTAAATGTCTTTCTTCTTCTAATTCCATCATAGTTATCTTGCATTCCAAAACCCTTAGTCAATAACAATTTCTTCAATGCAATTCCCTCAATATTCTTATTCAATGGAAATCCAGAACTATCGCTTCCACCAGTAATCTCTAAATCATATCCTTCCAATTCAGCTTTCAAGTCTTTTCCAGGAATAGTATCTCCCACATTCTTTCCATGTAGAAAATCTGCCTCTGGCATCTCGACTCTCCACGCCTTTCCCTTATCTCCAATAATAAATTTAACTACCATGTTTTCATCAGAAAAAGAAGCTTTTTAAAACTTATTATATGCCCAAAACTCAAAAACAAAGCTTTTTCAATTGAAAAAACAAGCCTTAATATGGACGCCCAAGAATATAGGATATTATTAGACAATTTAGAAACATATGAATTCTCTGAAGGAATTCAATCTCAGATAAAAGAAAACGTAAGAAATGCTAAATATTATGATGGAATTCAGACTAAATTAAAAACTATCGCCAATTATGGTTTCGTTTTATTCATGTTTCTCGTTCCTGCAACCACTTATTTTTCCCTTTCAACTCCCGAAAAACAAAGAGAAATAAAACAGATACCTGAAAGATTAGAAAAAATGATTACTCAACATAAATTCTAATCCTCCTTTTAATAACTCTCAATCTTAAGATTTTCTATCTTACCAAAATGTTTTAAATTTCTAGTAATCAAAGTTTCATTGTTAGTAATCGCAATAGCTGCAATCATACAATCAACCAAACCAATATCTTGTCCTGAATTCAATAAATTTGAACTTATTTTCCCTGCGAGTATAGAAGATTCTTGGGTTAATGATAAAATTTCTAATGAATTCATAAGTTGCATAATTTTATCCTGCTCCTGCTTCAAATCCTTACTGAGATGCATACCCTGAAATATCTCAGAGAGAACAGGAGAAGGAATAGATTTACTAATATTTAAATTATCAAACTTTGAAAGAATAGAAGTTACCTCTTTATTTCCCCGAAGAATATCTACAATAAATGAAGTATCGAGGCATACCATTACTTACCAAATAGCTCCTTCATTTTTTCAGCTTGAATTTTTTTATCCCTACTCTTAAGCAGAGTGATATTCTTTTCCAACTTATCTCCTTTTTCTTTAGAAAGAATACCAAAATAATCCATAAGATTCACATTACCAGTTACCTCTATAATTAATTCGGAAAAACTTTCATTTCCCTTTCTAAGTCTCGCAAGTCGATTATATGCTTCTTCAGTTATAGAAATATTCTTTGTTGCCATACCCACACATATGTGTGGGTGTTTATATACTTTTCGATTAAGTCCTAAATTCCCCAATTCTCATTCTTTCTTCTCTTAATATTCATCAATTCATTCAATACTCTCAATTCAGATTCCATTAAAATATCCTTATTTTTCTTAAACTGCTTAAACTGCTGTTCATTAATATCTGAATAAAGATATTTTATTCCCTTCAACTGTCTATCGAAAGTAATCCCTGGAAGAGACATTGCTAATTCCCTACCTTCCAATGCTTCACCAACAGGAATTTTATCCTCTTGTAGAGATTTAATATGTCCTACCTGTTCTCCATTCTCATCAATCAAAGGAATATTCAATTTAACTTTTCCAGCAAAAACCTTAACTCCAAAAACCGCAGGATTAGAATTTCTAAACACATACTGAGGTAAAATTTCAAGTTTACAAATCGTAGCAAGTCCCATTAATTTTTCCTTCAAAATGGAATCTGATTTTTCCTTTCTCCATTTACCCAAATCTTCAATCAACTTGTAAACAACTTCATTTTTCAAAACCTTGACTTCACTAGGCACTTCAACCTCTTCATCAACTCCAACATTAAATCCAATAATCAACGCATCCAAAGGATCAATTTCCAAATTAGCACAAGCAGAAATAACATCAGTCTTACTTATTGGTCCAATCCCTGCTTTTAATATCTGAACTCTTTCTTGCTTAAGAAGAGTAATCAATGCCTCTAAACTTCCCAAAGAATCCGCCTTAATTATAATTCCTTGCTTATCCATTTTCAAAGCCCCAGAAATTTCCTTTCTCATAGCTTTCTTTATCTCCTCCAAATCAACTCCTCCCTTCTTTACCTCTTGAAATGGCATTCCAGGAAGTATATGCTCACTCTCTGTCAATTGAATTCTTACTCCCGAAGCCGCAACAACACTCTTAGCCGGTTTATACTTATTAGCTAAAGGAACAATCTCTCCCATAGACCTAATCTTAGTCATAACTGGCTCCCCAAAACTTGCAACAACTAATTCGTCTCCCTCATCCAATTTCCCATCATACAAAATTGCCTCTGCCCATTGTTGAGTTTTATCTTTTTTAACTTCAAGAATAACTCCCTTAGCCTCTTCCCCAACTTTCAATCTCTCTTTCAAAAATCTTTGGCACAGCCCACACAAAACAAAAAGCAAATCATTTATTCCCTCTCCAGTTTTAGCAGAACAAGGAACAAGAGCAATTTTCTTAGTGAAATCTGTAACCTCAAAATACAAATCAGACTCAAATCCATGCTCCTGCAAAGATGCCTGAAACTGCATAAAACATAAATCAAATTCTTGTCTTACATGAATCGGTTGTAACTCAAGAGACTTTTTTATATTATCCCCTTGCTTTCTCCATCCAGAAATATTATCTACCTTATTCAATGCTACAACAAAAGGAGTCTTATTTGCTTTCAATATTTGCAAAACTTCAGCAGTCTGAGGCATTATTCCCTCCTTAATATTAACAACTAAAATAGCCAAATCTGCCAAACTCCCTCCCCTCTTTCTCAAATTGGTAAATGCTGCGTGTCCAGGAGTATCAATAAAAAGAAAACCAGGAATATCCAACCGCACACCTGACTGAGCAATAAGCGGGCAAGTCTTAATAATTTGCTCAATAGGATATTTAGTAAAACTTATTCTCTGAGTAATTCCCCCAGCTTCCCCTGCCTGCACATCAGTTCCTCTAAACTGATCCAAAATCGAGGTTTTGCCATGATCTACATGCCCACATACCGTAACGATTGGTTGCCTTATTCTTTGTTCCTTTGTCATACCAAACACACAAAAGACATCTTTAAAAAGATTTATAAATAGACTAAAAATGGAATTTTATGGTAAATAAAATAAACCAAAAGGCAAGAGAATATATGACAAACACTAGAAGAACAATTGAATTAGGAGTAAAAGTCGGACTAGTCTTTCTAGTAACTAATTTAAGTTCTTTTTCCACAGTAGCGATGGAAAAATATATATCTAATTACTCAAAGGAACAAGCCGCAGTTGTAAACTCATTAAGTGCTGTTCCTGGACTTTATGATGTCGGTTTCCATATGGGGCATAAGGTTTTTTACAAAGATGATAATTTTCTTAAAACAAAAGAAAAAGCTACTGGTTTTAAGAATATAGATATCCTTCCAAGAGCATTCTAGACATATTAAATCTGAAAAAAGTTTGATTGCTAAAATTAAAGCATTAAAATACGACTAGAGAGATTTTAAAAACATTAAGCTCATACTTAATTTATGGAAAATGTAAAAATAGTTGTATTCGTTCCATTAACTCATACCCATAAGATAAGAGAGACAATAGGTAAATCTGGAGGAGGAATAATAGGTGATTATGATTATTGCAGTTTTTCCAGTAAAGGTATTGGAAGATTTAAACCAAATAATAAAGCAAAACCACACATAGGAAAAGCAAATCAATTAGAAGAAGTAGAAGAAGAAAGAATAGAATTTATCTGCCCAAAAAGTAAAGCTAAAGAAATAATTAAAACAATAAAACAAGTTCATCCATATGAAGAAGTTGCATTAGATATCTATCCTTTAGTAAATGAAAAGGAATTATAAAATGAATAAAAATAAAATTGGTTTATTCTTCCTATTATCTTCGCTTGTATTAATTCTAATCCCTTCTTCTTATCTAAGTTTAACAGGAAATGCAATAGCAGAAATACCAAATTCAAGCTATTCATACCTTCAAATTATTGGATTAGCATTATTTGCACTCTCAATTCTAATTTTTACTTCTGGACAATCTCTTGATGCAATAATCGTTCCAACAGGCCCGTCTGTAGAAGAAGGAAAAGAAAGAGCAGATCGCGCAGGAAAAGAATACAAAGAACATGGAGCAAAAGTTCTAATCATTAGTGGAAATAAAAGTAATGAAGAAGACAAAAAACAAAGATATGCTATGTATCAAGAACTAAGAAAATATGGAATTCAGCCTAGACAAATAAAGATTGAAGGACAATCAAAAAATACTATAGAAAATGTTGTTAATTCTCTTAAAAAGATAAAAGAATTAGGAGGAAGAGAAATAGGCATTGCCTCAAATCCTAGTCATTTAGATAGATTTGAATATATTGTTAAAAGAGGAAAAGCAGAAGGAATTATCGATAAAGAAATGAATATACACCGATTAGAAACTCAATTAGAAACCCAAGAAACCTTTGGAAAAAGTGTCTACGGCTTCTTAGCAAATATGCTAAATAGATATAAACTAAGACATGGAATAAAAAATGCAAATCAATATCAAACCCCTAGTCTTCTAAGAAAAGCTGGAAAATATATTTTTGGGAAATAAATTTAATCCCTATACTCAAATAACCCACCAACAAAATCATGAGTAAAAACAACCTTTCCCTTGAAACTAATCTTTTCACTCCCCTTAAATTTCTTAATATCTCCAATCATATTGCAAATATATTCCCAATCTCCTTGAGAAAACTTATTTGGTCCTCTAGGTTGAAATGAATTAACTTTATCTCCAGCAGACATTGCTTTCTTTAGAAAACCAAATGTTTCATGAACAAACTTAGCATCAGAAAAATACTCTTTCTCCATCCCCCCACCATAGATTTGAACCCAAAATGGCTTTTGATTATGCCAAACTACTTCTCTTCCCCATGATTGAAAAAATCCAGCATAACTATCTTTGTAATACCATTCATCCTCCTTATTTCCATACTCCAACTCATTCATTCCCTTTTCTGTCTTTTCAGGATCAAGTCCTGCAGCCCCACCAGCATAAGTAGCCAATGCAGATTTTCCCAAAAATTCATTTAATTCATTTAACAAAACATCCATAAAAACCAAACTCCCTAAGGAATATTAAATCTTTCGGTTTTAAACAATCTCGTGTTCAATAATCTTCTTTCTTTTTTTCTTTTTAAGTTTCTCAGGCATATCTAAATAATTTTCATCACTAACAACACTTTCTCCCATTTTTTCCTCTGCCTCTTTTCTTGCATTTCCTGCAACTTCTCCTCCCTGCCTTGCAGCAATAGCACACTCTTCAATGCCTTCTGCATCTTTATTGATAGTTATTTCAGTTGCAACCTTTTCTCCAAGCATACTAAAAATAATTTCTAATTCGTCCATATGATCTCTTAAGTTTTCTCTTTTCAATCTCTTAAATTCTTTATACTCTTTAACCGTTTTACCAAATGTCGCTTTACTTATCTCATCAGTTAATATAGCAAATTCAATCTCCTTCTGAACTCCTCTATTTTTCCATTCATCCGTAAGATTTTGTCTTATTGCAATACCTCTTAATCTCTTATCAATCCATTCTTTAGAATATCCTTTTTTCTCATATAATACTTTCATTCTTTCCTGTGCAAGTTCGGGATTCTCAATCTCCTGTACTCGTTCATATCCAACTCGCGCAAGCCATCTCTTAAATGGCTCTGCTTTCTTAGAAGGAATTGATTGAATTATCCTAAACATGCCTTCAATATCCGCACAATCCGTCTCTCTTAACTTATCATCTTCTGCTATCAATTTCAACTGGTGACAAAATGTCACCACTTCACTTCCTTCTTCCCTTAACCTTTGAATTAACTTGTTCCAGTATTTTCTAGGGTCTTCGCTATCAGTCAAAGCTCCAACAACATCCACCGCCGAGAAAAACCATTTATCTCCAATTAACTTCCTTCTTATAGTCTTCCCACTAAATATAGCAATATGAGTATCCTCTTCTTGTTCAGTCATGTCAAGATACAAAACTCAAAGTTTTTAATCATTTGTTTTCACTAAATAGTTTAAATCTCATCAACTTCTTCCAAATCAAGCATATTATTTACAACCAAAAATTATTTCTTATAAAATCCTTTCTTCGCAGGAGCATCCTTTCCAGCAACCAATTCATCTCCAGGAGACTCAAGATCCTTCTCATCAATACTATTTATCGCCGCCTTAAAAAGAGCAAACTTTGAAGCAGGAATTCTCGTTCCCGCCTTAGTAAATCCAGTATACCTATCAGATTTCACATATTCTCTTACTGTAACTCCTCTCTTACCAGCAAACTCATCAATTCTAATTACAATATCCGTCTCATTATTCTTAGCAATTCTATCTATATCCTTTTCCATAACTTCCAGAGGTAGATTTTATATATAAACATTATCAATATGAAATATGAGTTATCAATTATTAAACATCCTAGCTAAGAACAGAACACCAGACCAAATGAGTAGAATAGTTCCCTCAAGTCAAATATTAAGATATAAAGAATTATACCAGAACGCAATTAGAGAATATCGAGCATCAAAGGATAAAACTAAATTTAACCCAGAAGTTTTCTCAAAATGGGAACAATTATTGAACATTCCAAATAGAGAGAGATTAAAATGGTAAAAAAGAACGATTTCAGTTTAATATTTTGGATTCACCTATTTAGTGCAATTACATTCACATTCTCATTTATTTTATTTTCTTGGTATCTAATAATTGCAGGAATACTAATATTTTATCTTCAAATATGGACATTTGGGAATTGCATTCTCACAATCAATGAATTCAACTCCAAATCAAATAAATCAAGTTGGTATCATTATTACCTAAACAAAGCAGGAATAAATATCAACAGGAAAAGGGTTAACTTCTTTATTGTTTATATAAAACCAGTAATAGTATTATGCTTAGCTTTAATAATTCAAATTGCATTTAAAATAAATCCCTTAATTATATAAAATGAAAATAAAATCATTAAACATATCAAAAATAAAACTAAAAAATAGACTTTTCCTAGCTCCAATGGTAGATGTTACAGATTTACCATATCGACTAGTATGCAAAAAAGCAGGGGCAGGAATGACTTATACTGAAATGATTTATGTCTCCGCAATAATCCATGAGAACCCCAAAACCAAACAATTAATGCAAACCTCTTCTTCAGAAAAACCCTCTGCAATTCAAATTACTGGAAACAATCCTGAAGAATTCAATGAAGTTCTTCCATTCATAAAAAATTATGATTTAGTAGACATAAACTGCGGATGTCCTTCAGTTAGAATTGTAGGAAATCAAGCAGGATCCTACTTACTCAAAGACCCTGAAAAAATTGCAAAAATGATTAAAATCCTAAAATCCGCAGGACATATAGTAACTGTAAAAATCCGTCTCGGATTTCACATAAACAACGTAATGAAAATAGCAAAAACTATTGAAAAAGCGGGAGCAGACGCCCTCACAATCCATGCTAGACTAGGAATTCACGGAAATAAAATACCTGCAGATTGGAAAGAAATAGCTAAAGTAAAAAAAGAACTTAAAATACCAGTCATAGGAAATGGAGATGTATCAAATCCAGAAAAAGTAAAAGAAATGTTAAAGGTAGCAGACGGAGCAATGATTGCAAGAGCAGCAATAGGAGACCCAGACATTTTTCAAAGAAGTCTAATCTATCTAAAAACAGGAACGCTCATCCCATATTCATTTGATAGAAATAAGAAATATCTCAAAATGTATCTAACATTATGCAAAAAATATCACAAAATTCCAGATCTCCCAAGAGTAAAATATCTAGCCTGTTCGTTTATCAAAGGAATTCCAAATGGAGCAAAAATAAGAAACGCTATAATGCTATCAAAAGATATAGACAGTATAGAAAAATCAATATTCACTTAACAATAATCTTCCATCGTTGAAATATGCATATCTTAAAACATGCCTTCCTCCCTTTCTAAGAGAAGGCAATTCAATCATTGTTTGTCTAGTCAAATTATAAGAATCAAAATTATTCGGAATTTCTTCACCTCTTAAATAAATCCCAGCTATAGTTTGAGTCCCACTCAAAACATTCTCTATTTGATTTAATCGAGGATTAGCAAAATTTTCTCTCTCCTGCTCATCATTAGGAGAATACACCTCTTGCATTTGTCTAAACATCTTAGAAGCTAAATCAAACCTTCCCTCTAATAACAAGGATAAAACAACTGCATGTTGAGCATCTAATTCATTTTCATGATGTAATAATTTTTTAACTACCTCATGTTCAGATAAATTCTCTTCTGATTTACCCGCACCTAATCTAAATCTATCATTCGAAATAAGATAAAATCTTTTAGGATAACTGTAATCCCATGCTCCAGAAGAAGTAAAAGTTTTAGCTTCTAAAAGCTTCATATAAACTAAAGGAATAACTTGTATTTATATATTGTGAATATTCATTGTATATAAGATATTCTCAAAATAGTTAACCTCGCTTTCTAATATCCCTTTATGAATAGAAGAAATTTCTTAAAATCCTCAATTTTAGCTTCCACCTCACTAATTATAATTCCAAAACTTCCTGCAGAAACACCTAAATTCTCTTTCCCAGGAATATGTTATGGTCCATTCAGAAGAGGACAAAGCCCAGGAAACATCTATCCCTCGGAAGCTCAAATAAGAGAAGACCTACAAAATCTAAAACTTCTAACAACTAAAGTAAGAACCTATGGAAGCGAAGCAATTCTAGGACAAATTCCTAGAATATCAAATGAAGTAGGAATTGACTGCTATCCTGGAGCTTGGATTGATACTCAAGAAGCAGGAAATCAACAACAACTCTCAAATCTAATCACAATTGCAAATCAAAATTATCCTCACACAAAATGTCTAGTAATAGGAAACGAAACTCTTCTTACTGGAAGGAATACAAAATCAAATCTTCTAGCATACATCTCCCAAGTTAAATCTTCCACATCAATACCTGTAACCACTGCTGAACCTTGGCACCTCTGGGCAGATTCATCTAATGTAGATTTAGCAAATTTAGTTGATAAAATAATGATTCATGTTCATCCCTACTGGGAAAGTCCATACTGGAGTCCTCAACTAAATGCAATAAACGGAGCCCAACATGTATTAGACAGATATAATCAAATTTCCCAAAAATATCCTGGAAAACAAATAATTGTCGGAGAAACTGGATGGCCAACCTCTGGAGCCCAAGTAGGCTCTGCAATTCCTAGCATAGAAAACCAACTCCTATTCCTTCAAGAATTAAGAAGAATTATGCCTCCCGATTCATATTTTGTTTTCGAAGCATATGATGAATCTTGGAAAGGTTCAGGAGTAGAAGGAAACTGGGGAATATTTGATGAAAATAGTATTCCTAAGCAAGCAATAAAAAATATCTGGAACAAAGACAATCTTAAAACAATAATAAAGAAATCTTCAAGAATAGAATTACAAACTCAAACTCTGCCTGGACAAAACTACTCAATCGAAAGTTCATCAAACACCCCTAATCCTCCTTGGAGCTCAATTTCAAACTTTACTGCCAAAACTCAAACTCAATTTACCACAAATTCATTCCCATTTCAAACAAGTAGCTCAAAGTTTTACAGAATTAAAACAAATTAAATTCATTCAAAAATAGCAACACTTATAACCTTAGAAATATTAAAATAAACATGATGAAACTATTCAATACCTTAACAAGAAAGAAAGAAGAATTTGAACCAATCAACAGAAAAGAGATAGGAATCTACTCCTGCGGGCCCACAGTATACTGGTATCAGCACATAGGAAACCTAAAAGCATATATTTTTGCAGATTTAGTTAAAAGAGTATTAATGTATAATGAATTTTCAGTTAAACACATCATAAATATCACCGATGTGGGACATCTCACTTCAGATGCAGATACTGGAGAAGACAAAATGGAAAAAGCAGCAAAGAAAGAAGGCAAATCAGCAAAAGAAATCGCAGATTATTATTTCAAGATATTTGAAAAAGATTTAAATAAATTAAACATCATCCCACCATTTATTTATACTAAAGCTACTGAACATATTAAAGACCAAATAGAATTAATAAAAAAACTTGAAAAGAAAGGATATACCTATAAAACTAATGATGGAATTTATTTTGATTCGAGTAAATACAAACAATATAGTAAATTAGCAAAATTAAAAATAGCCGGACTAAAAGCAGGTTCAAGAGTAGCAATGGGAACAAAGAAACATCCTACTGACTTCGCTCTTTGGAAATTCTCTGAAAAGAAAGGAGAAAGACAACAGGAATGGGAATCTCCTTGGGGGATAGGTTTTCCAGGATGGCATGTAGAATGTTCAGCAATGTCCATGAGATATCTTGGAGAAACAATTGATATCCACACCGGCGGAGAAGATCACATCCCTGTTCACCATACCAATGAAATTGCCCAATCTGAATGTGCCACGGGAAAGAAATTCGTAAACTTTTGGTTACATGAAGCATTTCTTCTATTCAAAGGAGAAAAAGTCTCAAAATCCAAAGGAGGGTTATATACTCTTGATGAATTAGAAAAATTAGGTTATTCGCCATTAGTATTCAGATATCTTAATCTTCTTGCAAGTTACAGGAAACCAATGAACTTCTCAATTGAATTAATGGATTCAGCAAAAATTGCATTGGAAAGAATAAAAAGAAAAATCCAAGAAATAAAGAGAACCTCTCATGAAGGAAAAGATAAAACCGACGAATATGAAACAAAGTTTCTAAATGCAATAAATGACGACATAAATACCCCTTTAGCAATTCAAATTCTTCACAAACTAATTGATGATGAAGATTTTGATTCAAAAGCTAGATTAGAACTAATAGAAAAATTTGATTCTGTACTCGGATTAGACCTTCTAGAATTTAAAGAAGAAAAAATAAAACTAACTCCTGAAATAGAAAAACTTCTAAAAGGAAGAGAAGAAGCAAGAAAAAACAAAATCTGGGCAGAATCAGATATTCTTAGAAACCGCCTAAAAGAACACGGCTATATCGTTGAAGACAAACCCGAAGGACAAATATTGAGAAAGTTGTAATTTACTTCTTAATATATGAATCAGGAACAAGAAGTCCACCATGGTAAACTAATGTAAAAGCATTATATACTCTAGCTCCATTACCTTTAGGTTCTACAACTCTAATTACTTCATGACCTTCAAACTCTCTGAAAGCATCTTCCTTTCTTTTGTAATTAGTTCTTGGAACATTAATATAAATAAGTTTTCTATCTCCCACTTCTTTAGTCAACTCTTCAATTGGCCCTCTAAACGGATAATCGACGGGAACTTGCATAAGTGCTTCTTTCAAAAATCCCATTACCTCTTCCTTGAAAGATACTATTTCAGAATTAGGAAAATCTTTAGGAAGCCAAAAATTATCAGAATAATTCATTCCCCAAATTCTAATATGCCTAGAAACAAGATTGGGCCATACTGTAAATCTCTCCCTTCCCATAACTCTGCCCCCCTCATTTTCATACTCGTCGCAATAAAAAAACCCTCCACGATTGTGTTCATAATGTTCAAGACCATTTCTTGTATTAATAGGTTTCTTTCCACTAGCCCAACCATTTCTTTTTCCTTCACAAATAAACCCCTTAAGTTCATCAAAATCAATCTTCCCTGCTCAAGGATGCACAATTTTCATAAAAAACAAGAAGTCTAAGAGTATAAAAGTATTTATGTGATTTAATTCATTTCAATAATTCTTAACTCATCCCATAAAATATTATCAACATATAGATAATCCTGTTAATTATGATGGATTTTGTACGGGATTCTCTGATAGACATTCTCTAAAATGCACTAACCCAACCGCCGAGAATGTCTATATTAAAATAATTAGAATCTAACCCCAGATAATAGTTCACTAATCTCATTCTTCAAATCAGGATATCCCTTATCTAAAACAGCCCTAACCTTATCAGGAGTTATGCTATTAATTTCTGCAAGTCTTGCTAAACCTTTCTCGCTTCTCAACATCTTTCTCGCCCACGCCCCTCTATCTCCCATTCTCTCCATCAAAGCCCCGTACATTTTTTCATCAATATATCTCCTAGCATACATATAATCCCAAGCATTTCCATCAAGTTGCACCAAACTATTTGCTCTCAATCCTAAATCTTCCATAACTTGAACTCCGTCCTCCATTCTGTCAATATAAAAAAATATATTGTCAATTCTTCCTCCAGCACTTTTTATTGCAGGCACCCAATAATCTCTTGGGGAGCTACCTTCATTGTTTACATCTGCAACATGCACTACTTTTTTTCCATTCATATTCGCACCCAATATCTCTCCGTTTTTGCATATCATTGTAGGCCCAACGCCCAAATTAACTGCAACGGGTATAGAAAAAATCCAATCTCTCCTCTCCCCTCCAGAAATAACAAAATCTTTATCTGGGCTATCTTTTTCATGTCTAACTAATTCAACCATGTCCTTTATTGCCGTTTGATAATCCAATCCATTTGTCATAACATTTGCACTCTGAACAAAATAAGGACCTATCTGCCCCGAGCGATATACAAAAAAGTCTTCCCTAGGTTTAAAGCAACCATTCCTAAATAAAATATCTAAATGCTTTTTTTGATTTGTTTCATCCAGCATAACTCTTACACACAAATAGGATATTTAAATAAAATCATTCCAAATAACATATATTATTCAAACTATTTCATATACGCTTTAGTAATCTTAACTTCCTGCAACGGCTTATCATCCCCATTCGTCTGCACCTTAGCCATCTTATCAACAACATCCATTCCCTTAACTACCATTCCAAATGCAGGATGTTTTCCATCCAGAAAATTATTATTCACCAAATTAATAAAGAACTGACTTGAACCAGAATCTACACTTCCAGAATTAGCCATACTTATCGTTCCTCTATTATTCTTATTTCCCCCTGCATGAGTAAACTCCCCTTTAATCTTATACCCTGCATCCCCCATTCCAGTCCCAGTAGGATCTCCTCCCTGAATCATAAATCCATCTATAACTCTATGAAATATAACTCCATCATAAAATCCCTTACTAACTAAAGATTCAAAATTTCCAGCAGTAATAGGCATATCTGAATACAATTCAATCTCTATGTTTCCCATATTCGTCTCCAATACTACTATTTCTTTATCCATGCTTTTTATTAAAAAATATCCTCCAACTAATATAACTAAAATCAATCCTATTAAAATATATCGTTCACCTTTATTCATTCCAAAATCTAGAAAATTTCATTTAAATATCTTATGTATTACTTGGCTACATCCCAAATAAGAAATTCTAGTCAATAAACAAGTTTAAATATACAAT
>ERZ1292629.2972-Hain-H43-01um-R1-2972-length-13590-cov-5_pt1 | contig 13590 bp, 14 predicted proteins | sample MGYA00564399_ERZ1292629 | MGnify/ENA primary metagenome ERZ1292629 (study PRJEB36523, sample SAMEA6512636) | groundwater metagenome | collected 2019-01-08 | study: AquaDiva: Metagenomics assemblies of 32 groundwater samples
TTTGCTTATTTTCTCTTCTTTCTTGGCTTTTCTAGCCTTTTTGGTTTCAATCGCCTTTTCTTCTTCTATTTCATCTTTTTTTTCTTTTTCTTTTGAGAGGTTTTTTACCCAGTTTCCGAGCTTTTCTTTTAGGAATTTAAACATAATTCATGGAAGAAATAACTTTATATATACTTTTTCATTTAAGGGGTTATGAAAAAGAGGGTGAAGAAAGAATTACCATTAGTAATAATTTTAGTTATATTAAATATTATCGTTCTATTATTTATTACTTTTTCAGTTTATAATTTTTTTTCTAAAGAAAAATTTTTAATGTCTCCGACAGAAACTTGCATCGGAACAAATATATTTAATTGCGGAGCAGCTCAAGATAAGCTGACTTGCGGATTAACTTATATTGGTTTTGGTAAATATTGTAAATGGAATAGTCCTAATTTAAAGGGCTTGTTTTGTATAAATAAACCTTGCAGCGAATTAACTGTTGAAAATTGCGGGTTATATGGTTGTAATTTAGTTTCATCTGATTATTGTGCACCGCTTTATTCTGGAAATAACCCTGCAGATAGTACCCGTTTTAATATTGTTTTTGTTGGTGTTGGATTTCAAGACATAAATGATTTACAAAATGCAGCAAAAAGAGTCATTGACATGGATGGACTTGCAAGTCGAAAAGTTTCGAGTAGCGGTTTGATGCAAATTCCAACTTTTATGAACAACAAAAATAAATTTAATTTTTGGTATATTAATAGATTTAAACAATTTTCAAAGATTGATAAAGATACAATTTGGAATGAGCTTTATCAACTCGGTTGGTTAAACGATTGTCAAAATGTTTTGCCGAATAGAATAATTCCTGTTTTTATTTATCCTGGACAAAACATTCCCGGAGCACCATATGCAAGTTATGGAAGAATGTATGTTACTTTAACTGATTGCATTTCTCCAAAAAGTAATTGCAATCCAGCTAATCCGTATCCAAATTTACAAGATGCAAATATTCATGAAGTACTTCATACAATTCCCTGTCTTTATGATGAGTATGGTGCATGGGGGAATGCTAATCCTGACGGCCATCAGCCCCTCCAATTTACAGGAACTTTATCGGGAAATCAGATTTATCAATTTTTTAAGGGAACTTATCAAGATTGTTTAAATAATGCTCCATGGAAAAATTATTTTGGACAGGATTGTGGGGTATCTAAAAATACTATTGATTGTTTTTCTTCTAAGCTTCCAATTGATTTCTTAGATGGAATTGATATAGGCGACAGATTTTGTAAACTACCTGGAATGAAATGCTGGAAAGAAATTGGGTGTTTTGAAGGTGGTGCATATGCAGATACTAATATATGGCGCTCTTCGTCTGGAGGAGTTATGAGAAATCCTTATACTGGACAAATAATTGGTAATGATTATATCTCAAAATGGGATCAAGAAATTGTTCAAAAAGTAATTAATAAAGGTCCAGCTGTTGGTAAAAAATGGGATTCATCTTCTGCGTGGAATTATGGAATTGATTGTGATGCAACAACTACTGAATTTTATCCTTAGTTACCCTCTTTTCTTATTTTTTAAATGTGAATTAATTAGATTATACAGAAATTTTTGAAACATAAATTTTTATAAAGAACAGATGCTTTCTAAAACCATGAAAGGCATATTATTAATACTTGATGGAATTGGAGATTTGCCTAATAGTTTACTTGCTGGAAAAACTCCTTTAGAAGTAGCTGATACACCTAATTTGGACTTTTTTGCTTCTAAAAGTGAATTGGGAATGATGTGGCCTGTAAGAAAAGAATTTATTCCTGAATCTGATGAAGCAGTTGTTTCAATTTTTGGAAATGAACTTATTTCTAGTACAAGAGGGCAATTAGAAGCAAGAGGTGCTGGGATAAAGCTTATGAGAGGTGATTTAGCATTAAGAGTTAATTTTGCAACTATTGATAGTTTAGATAAAGGAAATATTATAGATAGGAGAGCAGGAAGAACATTAACTACAGAAGATGCTGAGATTTTAACTAAAGCACTTGCTAAGGGAATTAAATCTCCTATAAAATTTGAATTCAAGCCAACTGTTCAACATAGGGCAGCTTTAGTTTTTAGGGGGGGTTTTTCAGATAATATTTCTGGAAACGATTTTGCACATGTTCAAGGAGAAGAAAAAATCTTTGGAAAGATAAATTTATGCGAGCCATTAGATGATGATGAAAATAGCCAGTATACTTCTAATATTGTTAATGAATTTATTGAAAAGACTTATCAAATATTAAACAATCATCCTGTAAATAATGAGAGAAGAAAAAAAGGATTAATGCCTGCAAATTATCTTTTAATAAGAGGAGCAGGAATTGAACCTCCAAAATTAAAGCAGTATAAGAAATGGCTTTCAGTTTGTTATATGCCTTTAGAAATTGGGTTTGCAGAAGTTTCTGGAATGACTAATTTTTCTTTTCCTTATCCTAAGCTAAAAAGTTTTGATTCTTATGAAAATTTACATGAGGGCTTAAGAGAGGCTTGTGATTTTTCAATAAAAACTTTGAAAGCTAATACTAAAAAATTTAATTATGCGTATATACATATTAAAGAAACAGATGTTCCTGGGCATGATAACAAGCCTTTAGAGAAAAAACTTATGCTTGAAGAGATTGACAGAAGTTTGATTAAATTTTTAAGAGAGTTTGCTCAGCAGAATAATGTAAAAATTGTTATTACAGGAGATCATTCTACTCCTTGCAAATTAAAATCTCATTCTGCAGATTTGGTTCCTGTTTTATTGTTTGATCCTGCAAATGAGCCTTCTTTAGGAAAGAGCCCTTTAAAAAAGCCCTCGGGGAAAGACGAGAAGAATCTTCGGGAAGAAAATTCTGAAGAAACTAAGAGGAAGTTTTGTGAAAGAGAGGCAATTAATGGAAGTCTTGGCAAGTTTAATGGAAAAGAACTTTTGGAAAAGGTGGGGTTTGTAAGATAAAAGTTAATAGATATGTTGGATTATAATTTTATTTAAACTTGTTCTAATTGAGTTTGTCTTTGAGATTCTCTGATTCTTTCTTCTGTTCCCCAAAGATAAAAGTTACATCCTCTTTTATTTCCATCAGAGCAAAGTTGACTATTGTCGTAGAGCTGACATTTTCCTTCGCAAAAATATTCACATTTATCTTCAGAACGTGGCGTAAAGATTGCTCTACAAAACTCTTGATGAGCTTCAAAGTCAAATGGACCCATTTTTAATTTTAGATCAAATAAACCAGGCATTATTAAAAATACAAAGATTATCCTTTTAAATCTTATGGAGTTATTCTATTTACCTTAAATTTTTCATACTTCTTTATCATAGCAATCATTAAAAATTCATAAATTATGTAGTTTTAATGAAATAAAAGTATTAAACTTCATGGAAGTTCAAGATGATAACTTATAATGATATATATGAGGCTGCGAGAAAAGAGAGGTATAGTGAGCAACTGCAAAAGTTAAACAAGACCTTTATTCTTGAAGTTGCAGATTACTTAAAGGATAAGAAACAAATTTCTGAGAAAGATGATGATATCTTTTCTGATGTTATTATGAAGACTAAAAAGCAATTAGAAAATGCAATTACTTTATTTAAAGAGCTGATGTTAAGAAGAAGAAAAAAACTTTTGAATTTAGTGTTGATTGCAGCTGAGACTGGAATTAGCAAGCAAGACTTTGAAAATATGCTTCCTATAGAAAAAGAGCTGTTTGAAGAGTTGATGAAAAATATAGATTTTAGTGATAAAAAGTTAAATTCTACTTTAAGTGGAAATAAACAAGAAGAAAAAAAGAATGATTTAGTTCTTTTATTGGAAGATGTTGAAGAGCTTTTTGGCTTTGGGGATTTAAAGATAGGACCATTTGAAAAAGGGCAGATGGCTAATCTTCCTAAGGAAATTGCAAAGATTCTAATTGAAGATGGAAAAGCAGAGATAATTGGAGAGGATTAAGCTTTTTTATAAATTATTCCTTGAATAAAAAGCAATAACCACATAGTTGCATTAAATGTTCCTATTATCCATGAAAAAGTTAGGTTTAAAGAGAAAAATGCAAAAGCCATTGCATACATTCCTAATGTGTTTAATAATCCTGTTTGTATGTTTATATATCCTTTTTTATTTTTAAATCCTTGATAAACCTGGGGAATTAGAGCATATGCAAAGATGATATTTACAATAGTTATAATTATATCTTGCCACACCATTTTACAAGCACGTAAGGAAAGTTTTAAAAGTTATGGATTTGTTAGAAGTAGAGATTAATAAAAACCATTTGGATCTAATTTACCCTCTAAAATTTGGTTTTTCTGAGAATAATTCAAGTTTGGGGGGCAAAAACCAAATTTTTCCCAGATATTTATTTTAGTGATATGCCTTGGATTATTAAAATTGATAGTATCTAAGTATTTTCTTAAACTTTCTTTTCCAGCTAAATCTATCCTATATCTGGTGCTTATTTTATTGTTTCTTTTATCAAGATATTCTTCTTTGTAAATAGATGGTTTGAGATTAAATTCTTCCAACAACTTTCTTAGTTGAGTAATAATCTTTTTACTTTTAGCATTTATAGAAATTAGTGGCTTAGAATGTTTTTTGAAATAATCTTTTTTGAAGCTGATAGAACCTTCTGTATCCATTACCCCGCTAATAAAACCCTTCTTTATTTCTTTTTCAGCGTTTAATATAATCTTTGGAATGGATACATCATCCACTTTTTTACCAGGACTAATTCCTAAATTTTTAAAGAAAGATGTTATTGCTTTTGAATATAAGTTCAAAACTAATTCGTCATTTCTTCTCTTTGAAATGTTAAATTTTACATTAAATAACCTAAAAAATATAGGATTTATCCTATTAGTATAATAATCCTCATCCTCAGAAGAGCTTCCAGAAATATTTAGCAGATACATTGTTGTTTTAGTATATTTCTTATTAAATTCTAAATGTCCGTCTCCAATAATTATCCCTATAATCTCTGCTAATTCTGGAGTTAATAACTTTGGCAGTTTCACATATCTAGAAATATCTTTTCTGCTAAATGCAATAGGTTCATTATCAAAATCCATAGTGTAAAAAAAATTATTTTTTTATTTCTTTAAGTATTCTATCAATAATATCTGAGAAAGTCTCCTCTTTTTTACCTATTTCTACTAATTTCTTATGGGTGTCTTCTCTTATTTTAATTGTTTTTAATTTAGGTTCCATTAGTAATGATTAGTAATTAATAGTATTTAAACCTTTGTGTAGATAGTTTAGATAAGTTTTATAAAACATATTTCAAACATAATATTAAGCCTCAGTAGCTCAGTGGCAGAGCGGAAAATTACCAGTTCAAAAGATTGGGATTTGCTCAACTGCCTTGTAAGCAGTAGGTCGCAGGTTCAAATCCTGCCTGAGGCTTATATTTTCTCTAAAAAGGAATTTTTGTTTTTATTTCTCTGAGAATCTACTTTTCTTTTTCTATTGCAAGAATTCTTATCTCGCAGAGAGATAAAGGATAAACTTTTTTTAGTGTTAGACTTAGGGGTTTTTGGATTTGATTTCTTAAAACATCATCAAAAAGTTCTTCAGATGTCTTATCTTTAATGTAATTTATCAATTCTTCTCTAGCTTTATTTCTCAAGGCTTTTCTAACTGCTCTTGAAACTTTTCTTCTTGTTATTAAAAATGGTTTGATTCTTACAACAGCATCTTTACATTCAGCTGAAAAAGAATCTTCAACATAATTAGTGCCTTTTCTCATCATTCGTCTTAAAAAGTAAGGCATTAACAATATTTTTTTAGGATAGGCAATTGCTTTATTGGCTTCAATTTTTATATTGAATTGAACCATTAAACTTTTTCCTCTTAACAATCTTGTTAAATCGAATTTTATTATTCTACCTTCTAACTCATGAATTTCATATGCCTGGCTTTGAGTTGTTTTTCCAATTAAGGGCATTTCAACATCAAAAAACTTTTTTCTTTTCTTTGCTTGTGCCATGCGAGGACACTCCTTAGTTTCCTCGCGCTCCTTCCTCGAAGCGCTGAAGGGTGATATCTTTTAATTGCCTCTGATAGACATCACATTTATTATTTAATTCATTTTGATTTTCCATTTTACTCCTGTATTTGTTTTCCAGCTCTTATTCCTTTCTTCTGGTATTTAGATTTATTACATTCTTTGCAAGTGTACATTATATTTGTTTTTTTTGTAGTTTTAACTTTTCTTTTGAATTTTGATACTGCTGGCTTACTCCATCTTCCAAGATTTCCCATTCCCCGATTTCTTCCTCTTAATCTTGCTCTTTGTTTAGAACCTCGTTTTAATGCTCCTCTCTTTGCTCCTGTTGACACTAGCTTTATTTTTTGCTCTGTCTTTTTTTTGCAATACGGACAGTATCTTTTAGTAACCTTAGGTATTTTCATCGTGTGTTTGAATTCGGTAGGGTTTTGTATTGCGATACAAAAACTGCGAAATTTGCTAAATCAATGATTTAGTTATCTTAAAACTATAGAAAATATGGTTTTTAAAGATTTTTGGATGGATAGTTAAATATTTAATATCTAAAAATATACTTTTCTATGGAAGAAAGGGTTTTATTTAATAAGGGGGATCAAAGAAGATTCTTAAACTTAGTTATACTTAAACTAAATTGTATCTCTTTAAAAAATGTTCTTCAATTTGGGTTTGATATACCCTACTCTACTCTTAAGAATTATTATTCTGAGAGTTTATCTCTCCCTAAATTTTTTTTTGATGATTTATGTTATCTTGCAAAAATAGATCCATTTACTCTTAATGTAAAATATCTAGAAAAAAATTGGGGGCAGGTTAAGGCAGGAAAGAAAGGAATCAAGACTTTAGAAAAGAAATATCCTGAAGAAATAAAAAAATGGAGAGATAAAGCAAGAAAAAATTCTCCCGTGGGGAAATTAAACTATAATCTTAAAGAAATTAAATCGGTTGTTTTGAATGAGCAATTAGCAGAATTTATTGGAGTTTATCTTGGTGATGGGACTATGACTAATTACTTCATTAGGATTTCTGGAGATTATCGGTATGATTTGTCCTATTTTAAATACTTACAAAATTTGGTATTTGAAATTTTTGGTATCACTTCAAAAATCTCATGGGAAAATAAAAACAACACTATTTATCTTACTATTTATTCTAAAAAAATCTGTTCTCTTTTTCAAAAAGAATTTAAATTAAAACCTGGAAATAAGATTGTGAATCAATCAATTATCCCAGAAAGAATACTTAATAATCATACTTTTTTATTGGCATGTATTAGGGGACTGGTAGATACAGATGGTTATATCGGTAGAAGGGGGAGGGGGGGCTCTCAATTTTGTTTGCAGTTTACTTCTCATAACAAGGCACTTTTAGCCCAGGTCTATGATGCTGGAAAGAATTTAGAGATATTTACTTTTGGAGACTCTCGTAATGTAGGAACAAATAAGTGGATAAAAGTAGTAAGATTTTTTGAAATAATTGGAAGTTCTAACTTAAGGCATATAGTTCGTTTTTATGAGAAATTTCACTCAAATAATACTCTCTATCAAAGAGAGGTTGTTAAATATTATAATAAAAAAATATATAAGGATTTGGAGTTACCCTTTAAGTTATCTTCGGGCGTATAAGCTAATGGTAAACTTTGTCTTTGACGTGGACAATTTCTAAGTTCAATTCTTAGTACGCCCATTTTAGATATAATTTTTTGTGATTTATCTATACCGCCGTCCTCAAAATTACTAAGAATATTGTAAAACACCAAGTGAAATATTTAAATATGATGTTGATTTATTTTTATAATGATAAAAAAGAGAACGATAGTTATATTTGTGATTTACTTACTTCTTGGATTGTATCTTATTAATTTATCTATAAATTACATAACAATTTCTCAAGGCATAAAAGATTTTGAAACCTGGATATTTTTTATTTCCGGAATGTTGCTTATTTTTGCGAGTATAAAATTCTTGTTTAAACGCAAAAAAAGAGAAGAAATGTCAGAAGTAAGATAATTTTTGCATATATGCCTAATATCCTACTAATCTTAGCTACAAATTTACTTATTAACTTACTAACTAACTAAGTTATTAAGAAACATTTATATAGGTTATTAGATAATATTAAATTATTAAATAGGGGTTTGAAAAGGTGAAAAAGTATTTACTTTTAATTGAAGATGAGAAGGTTTGGGAAAAATTCAAAGAAACTATCAGAAAGGATATTAATAGCGAAATTATTGATTTAATAAAGAAAAAAGTTGGCATAGAGGTGAAGAAAGATGGAAAATAAGCGAGCACAATTAACTATCTTTATAATTATTGCAATTGTTTTAATAGGTTTAGTTGCAGGATATTTTATTTATAGAAGTATATTAACTACAGAAAAGGTTCCTAGAAGTATAGAACCTGCTTATAATTCATTTTTATCTTGTTTAGAAGATGATACTAGAGTAGGAATTGGTTTACTAGGATTGCAAGCAGGATATATTGAAATGCCTAAATTTGAATCAGGAAGCACTTATATGCCATTTTCATCTCAATTAGATTTTTTAGGGAATCCTGTTCCGTATTGGTATTATGTTTCTGGAAACAATATACAAAAAGAACAAGTTCCAACATTAAGTTCTATGGAAAGTGAACTTGCTAGTTTTGTTCAAGAAAAAATAAAAATCTGCAAATTTAATGATTCTTTTTATGACAGAGGTTTTGAAATTTCTTTTGATGTAAAAAATCCCAAGGCTATTGCAAAAATACAGGACAATAAAGTAGAATTAGACTTGAATATGAAGATTAGTTTTGTTAATGATAAAGATTCTGCTATAATTACTAGTCATAAGGTTGTTGTTAATTCTAAACTAGGAAAGATGTATAAATCAGCTAAAAAGATTTATGATTATGAACAAAGTTCTTTGTTTTTAGAGAATTATGGTGTTGATATCCTTAGAACTTATGCACCTGTTGATGGAGTAGAATTAACCTGCTCTCCAAAGGTTTGGAATAGCCAGGATGTTTTTGATAGATTAGGGCAAAGTATTGAGGCAAATACTTTAGCATTAAAAATGCAGGGAGGAGCTTATTCTCTGAAAAATCCGCTGAATAAATATTTTATAGTTAAAGCTTCAGTAGATGAAAATGTTCATTTTATAAATTCTAAAGAATGGCCAAAAAGTTTTGAGGTTGAGCCTAGTGAAGGAGGAATGCTAATTTCAAAACCAATAGGAAATCAGCCAGGATTAGGAATGTTAGGGTTTTGTTATGTTCCTTATCATTTTGTTTATAATGTCAAGTATCCAGTTTTAATTCAAATAAATGATGGGGAAGAATTCTTTCAGTTTCCAATGGCAGTTGTAATTCAAGGAAATAAACCTAGGCAAGCTTTAGCAGATGCAAGTGCTAGTGAGTTCGGAATTCCTGATTTGTGTAAATATAAAAATACAGAATTAAATGTTCAGGTTTATGATAGTTCTTTATCTCCTGTCCAGGCTGATATTTCGTTTGAATGTTCTGGTACTAAATGTGAGGTAGGGAAAACTGATAGTGATGGAAATTTGAAAGAGCTGTTTCCACAGTGTGTTAATGGATTTGTAAGAGCTAAATCTAGTGGTTATAATGATGCTAAAACAATGATTTCAACTATTAATAGTGCTAATGCTGAAATTCTAATGACTAAACTTTATCCTGTAAATGTTGAGCTTAAACTAGATGGAAAAAGCTATAGTGGAGAGGCAATAATTACATTTAATTCAGATAGTAATTCTGCTACAATTGTTTATCCTTCACAAAAGGAAGTTGCTTTGTCTGAAGGGCAATATGAAATTACAGTTTATGTAAACAAGAATACAACTTTAAAACTTGCTGCAGAAAAAACTGAAACATGTGTTGAAGCACCCAAATCAGGAATTGGAGGGATTTTAGGTTTGACTGAACAAAAATGTTACAATGTAGAAATTCCTGAACAAACCCTAACAAGTGTGATTTCTGGAGGAGGAAAACAAAATTATTATATTCTAGAATCTGAATTAAAAGAGGCTAGTTTAGTAGAAATTTATGCAACTAGCTTGCCAACACCAAGAACCATAAATCAATTGCAAGACAATTATATTTTATTTGAAGATAAAGGACTAGAAATATTTTTTAAATAGAGCCCTTTCCTAACACAGAAAATAAATTTTCTGTGCCATTCAAATCAAAAAGATTTGAAGGAAAGAAAGTCCTCGGGTAAAGAAGGAAAGAAAAAAAGAAAAAGGGAAAAAATAAAAAATGAAAAAGAAAAGAGGAAACAAGCTGGAAAAGCTTTTGGTATTTGCAGTTATCTTTTTATTAGTTAGTATGCCTTTTTCTTCTTCTTTAGCTAGCACAAGTAAAGTTCAATATCAACAACCTCAATCGTCTTCAGATTATTTGAGGTCTCAAGGAATTGGGGTAGATAAAGTGTTTGATAGAGAGTTATGCAAAGCAGGGCAGGATTTTGTTTTACAAATTTCTCCTTTAGGATGTGAACCTAGTGTTGTAAGAAGTGATCTTCTTGAAGAACAAAATGTTCCTGTATTTTGTCAAATTCAAGCTACAAAAATAAATCCTTTAATAGATGTTGATGCTATAAACACTATTTCTTTTTCAGGAAAATATCCTAAAGAAGTTTCTGGAGTTGGATTTTATCCTGCACAAGCTGCAATTAAAAGTGGAAGTTCAACTTTATTGAATTCTCCAATATTAAATAATATTGGATATGCTGTAGTTGTTTTGAGAAAAACCCCAAATGAATCAGCAATGCCTGAATGGGTTCAAGGAACTTTAACAGCAAGAATAAAATATGATATAACTAATGCTTTTGGAGTTGGTAATTCTGTATTTTATCTTTCAAATGTTGAAGATGATAAACAATGGGGGGAAAATTATAAAAAATATGGGTTTTGGAATGGAAGAGGGTATTTGAGATTAGAGGAGATTGATAGTGAAGGAGCAAGTGTTTCTGTTTATAATGATAAAGAGACTAAACTAACTTCATTAAGATTAGAAAAAGGAAAAACTTCTAGAGAAATAAATATTCCGGGTTTGTATTGTTTGGCAGGAATGCAATTGAGATTAGAGAGCTTTGAAAATCCAGATACTAGAGTTAAGTTAAATATTGAAGGAGAGGGATTAGAAGTAACTAAAAGTGAAAGATTCTTAGATAACAAATGCCAAGTTGTTAGTCTTCCTGAGAAAAGAGGTTTAGTACAAAAAATACAGGTAAGATGTTCAACTGATGAGGGGGCTAAAACATTTTATTTATCCTCTTCTCCTAGTTTAGATTTTGATGTTTCAAGAGAACCGAAGACTGTTAAGTTTGGTGATGAAATAACAAGTGGTGAAACAAATTCAATATATCTTGCTTATGTTAATAAGGATGAAAATGGAAATTTATTTGTTGCATTAAAAGAGAAAAAAACTAATGCAGCTTTATCTAGTAAATTGAGCGAGTCTGAATTAGCAGAGATTGCAAGGCAGGTTGAAAGTGATTTAAAAGATGATGGAATAACTGAGAAAGATAAAACAAATAGAGCTGGAAATGGAATTTATTATTTATGGGCAAATCAAGATGGAAAAAATATTGGGAGTAAATCTATAAGTTTGAAAGGATTTGGTGGAGCAATTAATCAGGATTTTTCTAATTCTAATACTGAAGCTATTAGCACTGATAATGAAAATTTCAGGGAGAATTTCAATAATGCAATGAATGACTTTAAAGAATTGCAAGATAATTATGCAAATGAAAAAGTTAATGAAATAGGTACAGAAGAGAATACATTTGGAGTTCAGGCTTATGTTGAAGCAATAAAATATTCATTTAATAATGAACAGAAGCAAAAATTAACTGAATTATGTAATGAGATGAAAGAAAAATATCCAAATTCAATGAAGGAAATTAATGATAAATATTGCAGTGATGAAATGAAACTATTAAATTCAGAGTCTTCTATAGAAACAATTTCAATTAATGGGCATAATAATTTAATTTCTTTTGAAGGAATTGTTGAGCCTACAAAAGAAGAGTATAGTGCCCAGGTTTTTATTAATGATAAAATTAGAACACTAAAGAAAGATCAGATTTATCAAATTGACAATGATCCTCAAGAAACAATAAAGCTTTTGTCTTTAGATGATGAAACAGCTAAAATTAAAACAACTGTTATTGTTACAAGTGATAATAATGATAAGAAACCAAAAGAATCTACTTTGACATTAAAATTAAATGAAGCTGAAAGTATTGGAAAATATAGTTTAGTTTTAGATAAAATTAATTTAGAGAAAAGTGCTAAAATTTCTGTTATATCTAATATACAAAATGCAGGAACAGAGACTAATTTTACATTTAAGATTGGAATTGAGAAGAGAGCAATTGAATTAACTCCTGATGAAGTTCAGAAAAAAATTAATAGTTTGAATAAAACAATTGCAGATTGGGAAGATAAGTCTGAAGCTTTAGGTTCAATGATTAAAGGTTTCAAAGCTGTTTGTATTGGGACTCAAGCATATATGGTTGCTAAGAGTTTTATTTCTGGATTTAAGGGAGAAACAGCTGCAAGACAACAAGTAATGGAATCTTGGAGAAAAACTTGCACAGCAAATTCTGGAGCAGGTAAAGAATTCAAAACTGTTGATGTGTGCTTGTTAAATTATAATGATAAAATAAATAAAGATGTTATAGCATATGCTAGTATAAGAAAGCAAAATGCTGAATTGGAAATTAATGGAGATAATATAAAAGATATCCCTAATGGATTTGAAGATACAATTACAAAACCTGGAAGCAAAGATGTAATAGCAAAAGATGAGATTGCAGGAGCATTTAATTCAGATGGATTGAAAAATGGAGATGTTTCTCCAAGAGATGCTAAAAGATTAGTTGAATTAAATGAAATTATAAATAGTCAAGTTAGTTTGGGAGTTAAAGAACAAGCTGAATTGGAAAGATATCAAATTCTTAGTAAGATTAGGGATGATTATAGTATTAGAAAAGTTGCAACTGCTGCTGAAGCTGAATCTGAAAAATTAGGAATTGAGGGGGTTACAACACAGGTATTAGATGAGAAAGGAAAATTAAATGCATATTGGGATGGAGGAAAAACAAAAGGGACAAATTCATTTAGTTTAGGATCAAGAGAGCCAATACAAAGAGTTGTGTATGGTGGAAGTGTTTATTATGTGCATTTATATCAACAAACAACTAGTCAATTAAGTGTTAAAGAGGTTTATTCTGAAGATGGAACTCTGATTTATAATCAAGAGAGAGATGCAACTAATAAAAATTATGATCTTACGAATCTACAGAATAAAGCAGCAAAAGAAATAGCTCAAAAATATAATTTCCAAAAAAGAGATGCAAGTTCTTATAAAAATAAGTACAAAGATCCTGAATTGAGATATTATGAAACAGGTTCAGCAAAAGGCTATCCGCAAGTTGTTCCTATAGATGTTGATAAGGGATGGTATGCTGCTACACGCCCTATTTCTAGTGGGAATTTGAAAGCTTATGGAGAATCTGGACAAGCACTTAACTTTTATCTTGGAAATGTTATGCAAAATGGAGTTGAAG
>ERZ1292629.2973-Hain-H43-01um-R1-2973-length-13587-cov-9_pt1 | contig 13587 bp, 15 predicted proteins | sample MGYA00564399_ERZ1292629 | MGnify/ENA primary metagenome ERZ1292629 (study PRJEB36523, sample SAMEA6512636) | groundwater metagenome | collected 2019-01-08 | study: AquaDiva: Metagenomics assemblies of 32 groundwater samples
AAAATGATATTATACGAGCGATGACATCAACTTTCGCTCTATTTTTTGTTTTTGGCGCGGCTATTATCGGCTTATTATCCGCGGTTATTTTTATTTTGCTCAAAAAAAAGCCGGAGGCGAAAGGAGAGTCCGCTCTGATGCTGCAGCAGCTCAATGATACCCGCCAGACAATGGATAAAAAATTAGGCGAAATAAATCAGCTTTTGTCAGCCGGGCTTTCCGCTTCCAGCAATGTAATGCAGGGACAGCTCACTCAAAGCGCGGAAATTGTCCGGGAGGTGACCAAGCAATTGACAAAAGTGGAGGAAACGAACAAGAGGGTAGAGGGGTTTGCCGAACAAATGCAGTCCCTGGAAAATATCTTAAAAAACCCAAAACAGCGTGGCAATTTGGGCGAGTTTTGCCTTGAGCTTTTGCTGGAGAAATCCTTTACGCCCAAGCAGTATGGCAAGCAGTATGAGTTTAAAAACGGAGAAAAAGTGGATTTTGCTATTTTTATCGCGGACAAAATTTTGCCCGTTGATTCCAAGTTTTCTCTTGAAAATTACAACCGTATAATTGACGAAAAAGACGAAACAAAAAAAGAACAGCTGGAAAAAATATTCAAACAGGACTTGAAAAACCGCATTGACGAAACTGCAAAGTATATCCGGCCGCAGGAAGGCACTTTTGATTTCGCCTTAATGTTTATCCCGGCTGAGGGCATTTATTACGACTTGATGATAAACGAAGTTGGCGCTATGAAGAGCAATACCCGCGACTTGGTGCAGTACGCGGCCGAGAAACGAGTGAGTATTGTTTCGCCCAATTCTTTTTACGCGATGTTGCAGACCATTTTGCAGGGGTTAAAGGCCTTTCACATTGAAAAATCCGCCTTGGAGATCAGGAAGCATGTGGAAATACTTGGCCAGCATTTGGTGAAGTTTGACGAGTATATGAAAAAAATGGGCAATAATTTGTCGGCGTCGGTGAACGCCTACAATTTTGCCTATAAAGAACTTGCCAAAATAGACAAAGATGTGGTAAAAATAACTGATGGTGAGCGCCAGATTGAGCCCTTGCAGATTGACAAACCGGCAATTTCAGATTAAAATCCAAGATATGTTAGCGGTTATAAAAACCGGCGGCAAGCAATATCTTGTTGCCCCGGGAGATAAAATTAAAGTTGAGAAACTAACGGCTTCCGAAAAAGGGGATGTTGTTTTTGACGAGGTTTTACTGATTGAAAAAAACAGCAAAGTGGAGCTGGGCGATCCGTTTATTAAAGGCGTCCCTGTTTTGGCCAAGGTTATTAAAGACGGCAAGGCCAAAAAACTCATTGTCTTCAAATATCATTCCAAGACCCGCTACCGCAAAAAGCAAGGCCATCGCCAGCCATTCACCGAAGTTGAAATCACAAAGATTGGCTAATAACTGGTTTTGTGTCAGAATAAAGAATATGGAAAAATTAAATTTTAAAATTCCCGTAACAATTTTTAAGGAAAGAAATATATTTGTGGCTTATACTCCGGCCTTGGATTTGTCAACTTCCGGCAAGACATTCGCGCAGGTTAGGGAAAGATTTGCCGAAGCCATAACTATATTTTTTGAGGAAATTGAGAAAATGGGAACGAAAGACGAAGTATTAGGCAGTTTTGGCTGGCAAAAAACAAAACAGGAGTGGAGGCCTTTATCGCCAGTGGCGCACGAGATGCAAGAATTTCAAGTTGCCGTGTAAATATGCCTCGCATTACGCCTATATCTTGGAAAAAATTTGAAAAGTTTTTGCTGTTTGTCGGCTGTAAATTTGCGAGAGAAAAAGGCGACCATAGAGTTTACATAAGAGATGGTTTAGTAAGGCCAATAATTGTTCCTCAAGAAACAGCGCTCCCGATATTCATTATTCGCAATAATTTAAGGGTTTTGGGTATTTCGCCAGAAGAATATCTGGCAATTTTAGAAAAAATTTAAAAATATGCAAACAAAAACAATTTTAATTGCAATTTTAGCTATTTTTGTAATAATAGCAGGAGCGTTTTATTGGTATGAATATCGCCCAACCGAAATTAGAAAAAGTTGTGAAAGGAGCGCTCGCATAACGGAAAGTTGGGGAGATGTGAGTTACGAAGTTGCTTATCGGGGTTGTTTGCGATATAAGGGAATCGAAAAATAATTTTCCAGTCGGTTTTTTAGATTTGTTACAGGGGATGTTCCCCTGTAATTTTTTACTTCCGGTTCTCAATCGCCGAAGACAATGTTTCTTCGTCCGCGTATTCAAGTTCCCCGCCCAACGGCAGGCCTCGTCCCAAAAGGACGATTTTTTTTGCCAGCGGTTTGAGGATTTGGCGCAAATACAGCGAGGTGGCCTGTCCATCGGTCGTCGGGTTGGTGGCCAAAATAATTTCTTCAAAAACGCCTTTTTCTACTCGCTGTTTCAATTCTTCAATTCGCAGTTTTTGGATATTCTCGGGCATTAGATTGGAAACCGCGCCGCCTAAAATAAAATAAAGGCCTTTATATTGGCCGGTTTTTTCCAGCGACAAAAGGTCGCTTTCTTTTTCTATAACGCAGAGCGTTTTTTTGTCGCGGGACGGGTCAGCGCAAATAGGACAAACACTTTCATCGCCATTTTCAAAAGGATTAAAGCAAAGGCCGCAGAGTTTAATATTATTTTTGAGGTCAATTAGCGTTTGAGCCATTTCCTTTACCTTTTCTTTTGGCTGGCCGATTAAGTAAAATACAAAACGGCTGGCTGTTCGCGGGCCAACCGTTGGGAACTTGGCAAACAGGTCTATTAGTTTTTGAATCGAAGGCGATAACATACTATTCCGTTTGTCGTTTTTCCAGATTTTTAAAGCTCACTCTCTGTTCGTCAAAATAAAGCTCTATTTTGCCAATAGGCCCGTTTCGGTGTTTGGCAATAATAATGTCGGCGATATTTTTTCTTTCCGTGTCCGGATTATATCTATCCTCCCGATAAATAAACAAAACCACATCCGCATCCTGCTCTAACGATCCGCTTTCACGAAGGTCAGACAAGCGGGGGATTTGCGGTATTCTTTGCTCCACGGCGCGGGAGAGCTGAGACAAGGCCAAAACCGGTATATTAAGTTCTCGGGCCAGGCCCTTGAGCGAGCGGGAAATTTCCGTGACCTGCTGGACCATAGTGGTCATTGGGTTTCTCGGGTCAATCAACTGCAAGTAGTCAATAACCAAAAGCGCCAGGCCTTTGTCTGCCTGCAATCGCCTGGCCATAGCCCGCATTTGCAGAACATTGGAGATAGCCGCGTCGTCAATATATATCTGACATTGCGATAAATTATCCAGGCCATGCCTAATGCGCGTGAAATCATTGCTGTCGCCGTCGCTGGAAAGGCGGCCGGTTCTTAACCGCCACAAATCAACATTTGATTGGGCGGCAATCAAGCGGTCCACCACCTGGTCGTTGGACATTTCCAAACTGAATATGCCCACAGGCGCTTTTTCGTGAACCGCCACATGTCGGGCAATATCTAATGCCATAGAGGATTTTCCCATACTGGGACGGGCGGCTAAAATAATCAGGTCGGATTTTTGCAAGCCGGCCAAAATATTGTCCAGTTCCGCAAAGCCGGTAGGCACGCCCCTGGGCTTGCCGCCCTCTTTGGATAGCCGGTCAAATCTTTCAAAGGCCTCCTCTAATGTGTCTTTAACTGCGATGAAATTTTGGCTTAAGCTTTTTTGCGTGATGCTAAAAATCTTTTTTTCCGCCTGGTCCAGTAGCTCGTCAACATCTTCGGCTTCTTTGTAGCCCATACTGCCAATGTCTTGGGAGGCGGCGATTAAATCGCGCAAAATTCTTTTGTGCTGGACAACTTTGGCATAATGCATTATATTGCTGGCCGTGGGCACGGTATTCACCATCTCCGTAAGATACGTATGCCCGCCAATGTCGGTCAGTTCGTTTTTTGCCTTTAAGCGGTTGGACACGCTTAAAAGGTCAATGGGTTCTCGTTTTTCAAAAAGGTCAACAATGGTCTGATAAATCTGCTGGTGAGTTCTCTTGTAGAAATCTCTGGGTTCCAAAAAATCAACTACTTTTAAAATGGCCTCTTTGCCGATAAGCAAAGCACCCAAAAGGCATTGCTCCGCCTCTATATTTTGCGGGGGCAGTTTGTCGGGCAGTTCGTTTGAAGAATTATTGGCCATCATATATTGTATATCACTTTTTAAGATACCCCATCGTCCTTGCTTTGACAAGTTGCGGTGTACCCTTGTTGGCCCCGCCCCAAACAAAAATAGAAAGTTACAAAATGTAAGCGACCGCTTACATTTTGTAACTTTCGGCATTATATTGCCGGGGTATAAGCATTTTTTGGAAAAAGTCAAGGGTCTAAGGGTTGACCTAAATTGCCTTGGCCTGTATATTAAGGCCAGCACAAATTTTACAGGCGCAGAACGAGACAAAAACAGGAGGATCTTATGAGAAGATGGACGACAAGAAAGGTTTTGTATCTTGCCAGTGGCGTGTTATCTATAGTAGGGGTAGCGGTTGTCCAAAGGGGCATAGCCGTGGCGCCTATTTTAGTGGTTCTTGTGGCGGATTATTTTATCAATGTCGTTATTCCGCACTATACGCAATAACGATATTGATGTTAGATTCACAACAAGAAAAGCCGGCAAGAGTGAAAATTTTCATTCTTGCTCGGCTTTGTGTTTTGGCGTGATTAGGCAAAATAATTTTCAAAATAATGCCGACAATTTCCATTAAAGCCGAAGAGATATTCAATATCGCCGGATTTGGCGTAACCAACGGCCTAATTACAGCCGCGATTATTTTGGTTTTGCTTTTTGTCATAGCCGCGACGCTTAAAAGCAAGATTAAATTGTTGCCCGGAACGTTTCAGAATATGGTTGAGCTGGGCATTGAGAAATTTTTGGGATTGATGGAATCAATACTGGGTTCGTCCAAAAAAGCGGAAAAATATCTGCCTTTTATCGCCACGCTTTTTATTTTTATCCTTTTTTCAAACTGGATAGGGCTTTTTCCGGGAGTCGGGTCAATCGGCTGGACGCATAATGGCGAGTTCGCGCCTTATTTGCGCGCGCCCTCAAGCGATTTGAATTTTACTTTGATGCTGGCTTTGGTGTCCGTGATATTAACCAATATCTTCGCTTTCCGTGAAATCGGGTTCAAGGCGCATCTGTCCAAGTATTTTAATTTTAAGGGGCCGATTGATTTTTTTGTGGGCATTCTTGAAATTATTTCAGAATTTGCTAAAATTATCTCGTTTTCGTTTCGATTGTTCGGCAATGTTTTTGCTGGAGAAGTTCTACTCTTGATTATTGCTTTTCTGTTGCCAATGGCCGGGCCCATACCTTTTATTTTTTTGGAAGTGTTCGTGGGTTTTATACAGGCGTTTGTTTTTTCAATGCTTACTTTGGTATTTTTGGGCACGCATTTACAGCACGAAACAGCGCATTAAATAAAGGTCTTTTCTAAATTTAAAATTTAGAATTTAAAATTTAAAATTTTGATTATTATTATGGATCCAGAAACAGCGAAATTATTCGCGGTCGCGGCGGTTATGGGCTTGGGCGCTATGGTGCCGGCCTTGGCCATTGGTATGATCGGTTCAAAAGCGGTTGAAGCCATTGGCCGAAACCCGGAAGCCGCTGGAAAAGTGCAAACAGTGGCCATTTTGGCCATCGCGTTCGCGGAAGCCATTGCCATTTACGCTTTGGTGGTGGCCTTGATAGAAAAATTTGTTTAAGATTCGGTTTAAGATTTAGAATGAACGCATTTATTACTAATTTTGGCATTGATTGGAAACTGCTTTTGAGCCAGCTCGTCGGTTTTGTTGTCTTGTTTGTCTTACTGAGGGCGCTGGCTTTCAAGCCAATTATCGCCATTTTAAAAAAGCGCCAGGGGAAAATAGAAAAGGGTTTGGATATGGAGAGGGAAGCGGAAACTCGCTTAAAAGAAGTTGACAATATTTCCAAAAGCAAACTCAAAGAGGCGGACGCGCAATCAGCGGCTTTGCTCAAAAAAACCGAACAGCAAGCCAAACTCAAAGAGGACGAATTGCTTAAAATAGCTCACGAAAAGGAAGAAGATATTTTAGTCAAGGCCGATTTGCAGGCCATGGCCAAGCAGGAAGAGGCCAGAGAGAAAATCAAGAAAGAGGCGGTGGCTATTGTTAAGGAATTGCTGGTGAAAACAGTGGAAATGGCCCCCGGGGCCATAGACGACAAGCTGATGGAAAAAGCTGTTAAGTTGCTCAAATGAAAATAATATATGAAGGGACTAACCGCCAAAATCTACGCCAAAGCGCTCTCAAGAGCGCTGCTGGCGGGAAAAAATATCAGCAAAAAGGAGGTGGATAAGCGCTTGTCGGTTTTTTTGGATTTAGTGAAAAAACAGCGACACGGCCGTTTATTGCCCAAGATTGAAACAGCGACGACTAAAATACTGGCCAAAGAAAGCGGCCTAAACCGGATAATAATTGAAAGCGCCCGGCCTCTTTCTGGGGCCAGCTCAAAGATGTTGAAAAAAAGCATTGGCCAGGAAACGATTTGGGAGCAGAAAATAAATTCAGAATTGATAGCGGGCATCCGTCTGCTCAAAAACGATGGGGAACAGATTGACTTTTCCTTAATAAACAAAATCAAAAAAGTGTTTGCGGGAATATAATCAATATGTCATATGCGATTATTGAAAAATTAAAAGAGGCTATTGCCGGATTTGAGGATAAAGAAAAATGGGAGGAAGTCGGCCAGGTTATAGAAGTGGGCGACGGCATTGCCACGGTTTTCGGCTTGGACAAGGCAATGAGTCAGGAAGTTTTGGAAATTGAAACCAAAGAGGCCAATGTTAAGGCCTTGGCGTTGAATCTTGGCGACGACTTAGTGGGCTGTCTGCTCTTGGGAGACAGTATTTTGGTTAAAAGCGGGGACACGGTTAAAAGAACAAAACAGATTTTGTCTTTGCCGGTTTCCGACAAGTTGCTGGGACGGGTGATTGACCCATTGGGAGTTTCTTTGGACGGCTTGGGCGAAATCAAACATTCAAAAGAAGCGCGGACGATGTCTCTTGAAAACTCGGCGCCGTCGGTTCTTGACAGAGAGTCCGTGAAGATTCCGCTTCATACCGGCATTAAATCAATTGACGCTATGATTCCAATCGGCCGGGGCCAGCGAGAGCTGATCATCGGGGACAGGCAAATCGGCAAGACCGCTTTGGTTTTGGACACCATTATCAATCAGGCCAAAGACAACCCGGATAATCCGCCGGTTTGCGTTTATGTGGCCATTGGCCAAAAAGAAGCGAAAATCGCCCGAATAGTTGAGACCTTAAAACAAAACAACGCTCTAAAATATTCGGTTGTTGTTTCCGCTCCGGCTTCTTCGCCCGCTTCGTCATGGTATTTGGCGCCGTTCGCCGGTTGCGCCGTGGGCGAATATTTTAGAGACAGGGGACAGGACGCAGTGGTTATTTATGATGATTTAACCAAGCACGCTTGGGCTTACCGGCAGATATCTTTGCTTTTAAGGCGTCCGCCGGGCAGAGAGGCCTATCCGGGCGACATTTTTTATCTTCATTCCCGGCTTTTGGAAAGAGCGGCCAAAATGTCGGCTGAAAAAGGCGGCGGGTCTTTGACCGCTTTGCCGATTATTGAGATACAGCTGGGAGATGTAACCGCCTATATTCCAACCAATGTCATTTCCATCACGGACGGCCAGATTTATCTGGAAAGCGATTTGTTTTATCAAGGAGTGCGGCCGGCGTTGAATGTGGGACTGTCGGTCTCAAGAGTGGGTTCGGCCGCGCAGACAAAAGCAATGAAAAAAGTGGCAAGCAAATTAAGATTGGCCTTGGCGCAGTTTCGGGAATTGCAGGCGTTTGTCCAGTTTGCTTCGGATGTGGACGAGGCCACCAAGAAAAAGATAAAACAAGGCCAGGTCATCACCGAGATTTTAAAGCAGACGGATTTATCGCCTATGCCCATTGAAAAGCAGGTGGCGATTTTGTACGCGGCGCTGAACGGCTCTTTTGACGGCTTGGAACTGGAAAAAATAAAGCTGATTGAAGAAAAGTTTTTGGCGTATATGGAAAATTCCAGCCAAGAGATATTGGACGAGATAAAAGGCACAAAAGATTTATCAGAAAACACAGAGCAGAAGCTGAAAAAAGTTATTGGAGAGTTTATGGCGAAACTCTAAATATTATGGAATCGGTTCAGAACTTAAAAAAACGCTTAAAGGCGGTTAATAATATCCACCACATTACCAAGGCAATGGAACTGGTGGCCGCCACCAAGATGAGAAAATCGCAGGAAATCGCCATTGCCTCGCGGCCTTACAGTTTCGCGGCTTTGGATTTGCTGGCCAATTTGGCCAAACAGGACATTGCGTCCATTCCCATTTTGGCTAAAAGGGAAATCAAGAAGACCTTGCTCGTTCTCATCGCCTCGGACAAGGGGCTGGTCGGTTCTTTTAACAGCAATGTTTTTAAAACATTTGAGAAATTCATTAAAGAGCAAAATATAGATGTTCAGAAGCCCGAGTTTTATTTTTTGGCCATAGGCGAAAAAGCTGACGGTTTTTTAAGGAAAAAAGGCGCGGCAATATTGGCAAAATTTGTCCGAGTGGGCGATTATGCCGCGACCAGCCAGTCAAAGCCAATCGCCGAATTTTTAATCAACGGCTATTTGACGGGCAATTTTGACCGCGTCATTATTGTGTCAATGAATTTCAAAAGCGCTTTTATCCAGCAGCCGGTTGTCCGTGAATTATTTCCGGTTGATTTTGAAAGCATTAAAAAGACGGCCCAAGAAATCATTCCACAAACTGGCAAGTTTGCCGATTTAATAAAAGAACAAGGCGTTTCGTTTTTTGAGGGCGCGGTTTCCGATTATTCGTTTGAGCCGTCAATCAATGATGTGCTGGAAGAGCTTGTTTCGCACTTGATTGATATGGAAATTTATCATTTAATTTTGGAAGCCAACGCTTCGGAGCACGCGGCCAAAAGAGTAGCTATGAAAAACGCTTCGGATAACGCTCAAAACTTGTCGGAGAATTTAAATCTGTCGTATAATAAATCGCGTCAAGCCGGCATTACTAATGAGTTGATAGAGCTGACGGCCGGCGCGCAGGTTTGATGATTTGTCAATTTTGGGCTCGGCAAGCTAATTTTGAGGAGCCGCTCGCTCGCCCAGCGAGCGAGCTCGCTTAGTCCTCGCCTCGCTCGTCCCGCCTACGGGCGGGACACCATGCCCGCTCGGCTGCGGATGCTCCTCAAAATTACTTTCCTCGCTCCAAAATTTTACATTTATTATAAATTTTATATATATGAATATCGGCAAAATTATACAAGTTATCGGCCCTGTGGTTGATGTTGAGTTTCTAGAGTCAGCTAAAATGCCGGAAATTTATACCGCGCTTTTAATTAAGTTAAAAGAACGGACGGTTGTTTTGGAAGTGATGAAGCACTTGGAGCCGGGAAGAGTAAGGGCTATTGCTTTGTCCTCAACCGACGGCCTGGCGCGGGGCGAGGCCGTTGAAAATACGGGCAAAATGATTGAAGTGCCGGTGGGCAAGGAAACTATGGGGCATTTGTTTGATGTTGTGGGCAAGCCGCTGGACAAAGAGGGGCAAGATATTATGTTTTCTAAAACGCGGCCCATTCACCGCCCCGCGCCCTCTCTGACTGAGCAATCAACCAAAACAGAGATTTTTCAGACCGGCATCAAAGTGATTGACTTGATAGCGCCGATTATTAAGGGTGGCAAAGTGGGGTTGTTTGGCGGCGCGGGCGTGGGCAAAACAGTTATTCTAAACGAGTTTATCAGAAACACGGCGCAGGAAGGCGGCGTGGCGGTTTTCGCGGGCGTGGGCGAGAGAACTAGAGAGGGCAACGACCTTTATTTTGATATGAAAGCGGCGGGCGTTTTGGAAAAGACCGCTTTGGTTTTCGGCCAGATGAATGAAGCGCCCGGCGCCCGGGCTCGGGTGGCTTTGACCGCTCTGACTATGGCAGAGTATTTTAGAGACGAGGAAAGAAAAGAAGTTCTGCTTTTTATTGACAATATTTTCCGATTTTCCCAGGCCGGACTTGAGATTTCCACGCTTCTGGGCAGAATGCCTTCGGCCGTGGGCTATCAGCCAACTTTGGCTTCGGAAATGGCGGAATTACAGGAAAGAATAACTTCCACTAAAAACGGCTCAATCACTTCGGTTCAAGCGGTTTATGTGCCCGCTGACGACATCACGGACCCGGCGCCGGCCACCACTTTCAGCCATTTGGATTCAACTATTGTTTTGAGCCGGGCCTTGACTGAAATTGGCATTTATCCGGCCGTTGACCCGCTTTCATCGGCCTCAACCGCGCTCACGCCCAAAATCGTGGGGCAGGAGCATTATGATACGGCCAGAGAAGTTCAGCGCGTTTTGCAGCGATACAAGGATTTACAGGACATCATTGCCATTTTGGGTATTGAGGAACTTTCAGACGAGGACCGCAAAACCGTGAACCGGGCCAGAAAAATTCAGCGGTTTTTGTCCCAGCCGTTTTTCGTGGCCGAACAATTTACTGGCCGGCCGGGCAAGTTTGTAAAAATTGAAGACACGGTGCGGGGATTTAAGGAAATACTTGAAGGCAAGCACGACGACTTGCCCGAGGAAGCGTTTTATATGAAAGGAGGAATTGACGAAATTAAAAACTAAAAATGAAAAAGTAAAAACCACAAAGAAAAATTAAAAAAGACGAAGCGTTTTCTTTTTAGATTTTAGATTGTCGTTTTTCATTTTTCACTTTTCATTTTTCATTCCCACAAAGCAATTTACGGGATTTCACATAGCACGAAAGACCGGCGTTTGAAAATCACTTTTATGAAATTATCAATTTATTCTCTCAAAAAAATATTGTTCCAAGGGGAAGCCAAGTCCCTGAATTGTAAAACAGCCGTCGGCGAGGTGACGGTTTTGGATTGGCATAAGCCCTTAGTTTCTGTTTTGGCCAGCGGCGTGGTTAGGGTGGAGGACTCTAACCAAAAAGAGTTTTATTTTCCGGTCTCGGCTGGTTTTTTGGAAGTTAAAGCCGGCAACGAGGCCCGTTTGCTGATTGAGGAGTGATATGAAAAAAATAGTTGATGTTAAAATTGAAAAGGAGCATTATGTCGCGGCCGCCTGCCTGGTTTGGTGTTTTGACGACCGATTTACGCCCGCGCTTGAAGCGTTTGTTAAGGAAAAAGGATATGCGCGTTTTGATGTTATTAGAGTGGCCGGGGGCAGCAAATCATTGGCTTCGCCGGAAAACGAGAGCGACAGAGAGTTTATTTTGAAACAAATTGAAATATCTTTGCGCTTGCACAAAGCCCAGCGGATTGTTTTGATGAATCATTCAGATTGCGGCGCATACGGCGGCCTGAAGTCGTTTGGCGGAGACGAGGCGGCGGAAAAATCAGCTCTTATAGCCGAATTGGGCAAAGCCAAAGAGTTTTTGCAAAAAAATATCGGCTCGGATATACCGATAGATTTAATTTTCGCTGATTGCTTAGTCGTCTGGGAAATATAAATCATTCCCAATCACAAATTAAACAAGCGTTACAAAATGTAAGCGGCCGCTTACAAAATGTAACGCTTTTTATTTCTTTTCACTTTAATTGTGACCCCTAATTCTGCCATGGCAGAATTATGGGGCACAATTTAGGGGCGGGTTTTTTCTCAAAATTTTGTCTCAAGCTTTTTTCTATGTTAGGATAAAAAACGAACATGGAGGACTCAACTATACAGCAAATCAAAGACCGGCTGGATATTGTGGAGGTGGTGGGCAATTATATTAAATTGCAGAAAACAGGCGTTAATTACCGGGCTAATTGTCCGTTTCATTCCGAAAAAACGCCTTCGTTTTTTGTTTCGCCAACCCGCCAGCTCTGGCATTGTTTTGGGAGCTGCGGAACCGGCGGCGACATTTTCAAGTTTGTGATGAAAATCGAGGGTTTGGAGTTTGGCGATGCTTTAAGAACCTTGGCGCAAAAAGCCGGCGTTGAAATCGCTCGGTCTTCGTTTTCGGTCCAGGCAAAAACCGAAAGAGCTCGGTTGCAGGAAATCTGTGGCCTGGCTAGCCGTTTTTTTGAAAGACAGCTATCCAGCAAAACCGGCCAGGGCGCCAAAGAGTATTTGCTGGGACGGGGCATTACCGAGCAAAGCATAACCGATTTTCACCTTGGCTACTCTCCGGACACTTGGCAAGGTTTGTCTGATTTTTTGGTTGGCCAAAGTTATAAACGGGAGGAGGTGGAAAAAGCCGGCTTGGCGGTCAAAAAAGACAGCGGCCGCTCCTACGATCGCTTTCGGGGACGAATTATTTTTCCGATTTTTGACGCTAATTCCCAAGCCATTGGCTTTGGCGGCCGGGTTTTCAAATACGAAGACGCGGCCAAATATGTCAACACGCCGGCCACGCTTTTATACGACAAAAGCCGAGTGCTTTACGGCTTGGACAAAGCCAAACTGGAAATCCGCAAAAATGACTTCGTGATTTTGGTGGAGGGCTATACGGATGTTATAATGCTGCATCAGGCGGGTTTTATAAACGCGGTTTCAACCAGCGGCACCGCCTTAACGCCATTTCAACTGAAAATACTCAAACGCTATACTGATAATCTTTATATCGCTTTTGATATGGACTTGGCCGGCAATTCCGCCACCAAGCGGGGTATTGATTTGGCGCAAGCCGAGGGTTTTAATATCAAAGTTATCACAATGACTCCCGGACTTGACCCGGCTGATATGGTCAAGCAAGACCCGATTCAATGGGCAAAGCAGGTTAGCGAGGCCAAGTCCATTATGCAGTTTTATTTTGAGATTGCTTTGGCCAAGCATAACTCCAAAACGCCCGAGGGCAAAAAAGAAATTTCTAAAATTCTTTTGCCGGTTATCAAACGGATTCCGGACAAAATCGAGCAGGTTTACTGGATACAAGAATTGGCTAGAATTTTGGGCGTTAAAGAAGATGATGTTCGGGAAGAGCTGGCAAAAATAAAAATCAGCCAGGCCGGAGAGGCGCCATTGCCTGACGAGAGTTTTGCGGGGAAAAATCATTTAGCGGATAGGGGAGCGGCTGGCGAAAAAATCACGCGTAAGGACTTGCTGGAAGAACGGTTGCTTTCGTTGCTTTTCAAAAATCCCAAAAATACGGCTTTAATCGCGGACAACGACCAGGGTTTGTTTTCACCCATTGCTTGCCAAGCGTTTGTTTATTGGCAAAAACAACAGGTTGGCGCTGGCGGCCTTGAGCCGCTCCCGGCCGTGGACGAGTATTTAGCCGAGTTTATCAACCGGCTGGTTTTGAGAGCCGAGCTGGAAGAATTAAAAGAAGAAGATGTTGAGCCGGAAATAAAAAACTGCCTGGCTGAAATAAAGTGCCTGGCGGCAAAAAGAGAGTTAAATCAGCTTTCCCGTGCTGTGAAGCAAGCGGAATCTGAGGGCGAAACCGAGAAAATTCAAGAACTAATGAAAGAGTTTGACAAATTAGCCCGAGAAATCGCGGATTAGGTTTTAAAAAAAGCGAGGTAAAAAAACAAGGTCGGGATGCAAAAACGAAAATAAATGCAATGTATCCCGACC
>ERZ1292629.2974-Hain-H43-01um-R1-2974-length-13583-cov-5_pt1 | contig 13583 bp, 14 predicted proteins | sample MGYA00564399_ERZ1292629 | MGnify/ENA primary metagenome ERZ1292629 (study PRJEB36523, sample SAMEA6512636) | groundwater metagenome | collected 2019-01-08 | study: AquaDiva: Metagenomics assemblies of 32 groundwater samples
AGACCCGCTCACGAGCAAGGTTGACTTAGCAGAATTAGGACTGGATGGCCGATCGGCGGAAGTGATAAGAAGGGCGATGGACAAGCCATTTGGTAGTATTCTCATCACAGGTCCCACCGGTTCCGGTAAATCAACGACTTTGGCCGGCATGCTCAAGGAAATGAACAGCGAAGATGTTAACATTGTCACACTGGAAGACCCGATTGAATACTTCGTTGACGGAGTTAATCAATCACAAGTTCACGAAGAAATTGGTTACACTTTTGCCAGCGGTTTACGCCATATTTTGAGACAAGACCCTGACATTATTATGGTAGGAGAGATAAGAGATAGGGAAACAGCCAGTTTGGCTACTCAAGCCGCTTTGACGGGTCATATTGTTATTTCAACACTACACACCAACGACGCCTTGGGGGTTGTGCCTCGTTTAATAGACATGGGCGTTGAAAAATATTTAATTCCATCCACCTTGAATGTTGCCGCAGCCCAAAGGTTGTTACGACGATTATGCGCAGACTGTAAACTTGAAGTTAAGGCCAATACTGCAGAGGAAAAAATGATAAATGAAGCTATTCTTGATATGCCGGCCGATTATCAGAAAGAATATCTTTCTAAATCCGGCTATACTATACATAAGCCAAACATAGAAAATCCCTGCAAAAAATGCGGCGGTAAGGCATTTAAAGGAAGAATAGCTATTTTTGAAATGATGGAGATGAGCGATGATTTTGAAAAAATAATCCTCGGCTCAATTTCAGAAGCGGCTTTACGCCAAGAAGCCAAAAATCAAGGAATGATAACTATGTTCCAGGACGGAATTTTGAAAGTATTAAAAGGGGTAGTATCATTAGAAGAGTTGCTCGAGATTGCTCAAGCAGGAGATAGCGCCTAAACATAATTATTATGGATCCAAAACAATATTTAGAAGAATTGCTCTTAACAACCGCTCAACAAGGAGCAACTGATTTGCATTTATCTCCCGGCCATTATCCGACCTTGAGGATAGACAGCCGTTTAATAATGCTTAGTCAGCAAAAAATCTTAGACAAAGAAACCTTGGATGGGTTGGTCTTCGCTCTCTTGGGAGAAGAGCGCAAGTCACGGTTCCTGTCGGAAAAAGAATTGGATTTTTCATACGAATTAGCAGGAAAGAATAGATTCAGAGTAGACGCTTATCAGACCAAGGGTGGTATGGCTGCTTCCTTAAGATTAATTCCCAATGAAATTAAGACTATTGATGAACTCAATCTGCCTCAAATAACCAAAATTTTTTCAAAACTATCCCAAGGATTTGTTTTGGTTGTAGGACCTAATGGTCACGGCAAGTCCACCACTTTAGCCGCCATAGTGGATATGATAAACAAAGAACGTGCCGAAAAAATTGTAACCATTGAGGATCCGATAGAATATATCTTCTCTCCGGAAAAAAGTGTTATCGACCAAAGAGAAGTTTATCAGGACACGTTTTCTTTCCACAAAGCTCTCCGGTCAACCTTCAGGCAAAATGTCAACGTGATTATGGTGGGGGAGTTGAGGGACTATGAAACAATGAGTGCGGCTGTAACCGCGGCTGAGACCGGGCATCTTGTTTTGACTTCCTTGCATACCAACAGCGCTTCTCAAACAATTGAAAGAATAATAGATAATTTTCCTCCCAACCAAGAATCGCAGATTAGAAATCAACTTGCTAATACTATTTCTGGAATAATTTCACAAAGACTGATTCCAAGAATAAAGGGTGGCCTTATTCCCGCCGTTGAGGTCATGATAGCTACACCGGCCATTAGAACCTTAATCCGCGACAACCGTCCCAAGCAGATGGATATGGTAATTGAGACCAGCCAAGATGTAGGAATGATAAGTTTGGACAGATCGTTGGCGGATTTGGTCAGAAGAAAAGAAATCAGCTGGGAAAGAGCAGAATTTTATTCACTTAATCAAACTGAATTAAGAAACTTGATTTAACTCGATATGAATTTTTCTTACAAAATTAAAACCCAAAGCGGAGAGATTCTTGAAGGTAAAATAGAAGCTCCCGATGAAAACACGGCCGTTGAAGTTCTTCAAGGCAAAGGATATTTGATTTTGTCTATTGAACAGCTTGAGGGCGATATTTTTTCAATAGATCTCAATAAATATTTTCAAAAGCCGACAAATAAAGACATTGTTATCTTCACCCGTCAGCTTTCAACTCTCATAGATGCCGATATGCCCATAGCCGAAGGGTTGAGAACCTTAGCTCGTCAGTTCGAGAAACCTACACTAAGAAAAATAATTTCCGAAATATCTGATGCTGTTGAGGGGGGTTCTGCTTTATCAAACGCCTTAGCTGTCCATCCGAAACTTTTTTCTTCTTTTTACGTTAAACTTGTCCAATCAGGTGAGGTATCCGGTAAACTACATGAGGCCTTACTCTATTTGGCCGATCACCTTGAAAGAAGCCAAGATATAAATTCCAAGATAAAGGGTGCTTTGGCTTATCCGGCATTCGTTGTGTTTGCTCTTATTGTCGTTGCCGGTATTATGGTGGTTTACGTTCTGCCTCAATTGTTAGGAATCTTTAAAGATGTCGGGCTTGAAAGTTTACCTCTGACCACCCGAATACTTATTTGGGTAACAAATTTTGTAAATAATTATATTTATTATCTTTTTTCTCTTGTTTTTGGCTCTCTTTTTTTGGGTTGGCAATATATCAAAACCTCCGAAGGCAAAGCGGTTTTTGATAATATCAAGATAAATATGCCCGTTTTAGGAATGGTTGTAAGAAATTTATATCTCGCCAGAATATCGGAAAGTTTATCTACTTTGATTAAATCGGGAATACCTATCCTTGATACGATTCACATTACCTCCGACTTGGTTGGCAACGTCAATTACCAGAAGATTCTTCTTGATGCTGAAGAGAGCGTCCGAGGAGGAGGGAATATATCCGACGTATTTATTAGATATAAAGAAATTCCGCCCCTTATGTCATCCATGGTGGCGATAGGGGAGAAAACTGGGAAATTAGACTTTATGCTCGGACATATTTCCAAGTTTTATAAGTCAGAATCGGACAATACCATAGATAACATCGCCACGCTTATTGAACCAATTTTAGTTTTAGTTCTTGGTATAGCTGTGGCGATTTTGGTATCCGCAATTTTACTTCCGATATATAATTTAGTTAATGTAACTTAATGTTCTTGTTGATAACTACAGTTTGTTAAAACAGGTGCTAAGGTTGTATACTTAAAGAATGAATATGAAAAATAAAAGCCAAAAAGGTTTTACATTGGTCGAATTGTTGGTCGTTATCGCTATCATCGGTATCTTGGCCACACTACTATTGCTTCAGTTGGGTGTTGCCAGACAGAGAGCGAGAGACGCAAAAAGAATTGTTGACATAAGCCAAGTAAGAACAGCGGCGGAACTATACTTTGATGATGCCGGTCAATATCCTCAAGTTGCAACTTTTGCTGCCTTAGGAGCACTTGTTGTTCCCAAATACATGACCCAACTCCCAGTAGATCCTCTCAACAACGGAAACTACACATACAACTATGCTTATAGTGGTCTAACAAAATACCATATGTGGGCAGAACTTGAACAATCAGCAGCTGCCTTAAAAAGTGATGCGGACATTAACTCCACCGGATGGACAGGTCAGGCTCGTGATGGAGCTGATGCTTCCGGTGCCAACTGCACCACAGCCGCCATTGATTGCGTTTACGATCAAGGACAGAACCAGTAGTACTTCTTCAACAAAATCCGCCTCTTCTGGCGGATTTTGTTTTTATATCTGATATACTTTACTTATGGTAATAATATATTTATTTATATTTCTGATTGGTTTGTGCATTGGGAGTTTTTTAAATGTTATAATTTTCAGGCTTAACAAAAAGGCTGGGGCATTTACCGGCAGGTCAGAATGCCCGAAGTGCGGAAAACAGCTTAAGTGGTATGACCTGTTTCCTGTTTTAAGCTATATCTTTCTAAGAAGACGGTGCCGGAATTGTAAATCTAAAATCTCTTTCGTCTACCCCTTAACAGAACTACTCACTGCATTTTTTATCTTGCTGTTTTATGTATTCTATAAACCGGTCTTTGGGGTAGCAGATTTTTTCTATTTGCTGATTATCGTTTCTTTTGTTGTCTTAATTTTCTTTGATTATCTTTATTTACTTCTCCCCGACAAAATAATTTTACCCTTAATTATCCTTACTATTTTATTTAATTACCTCTTCCGTCGTTCTGAATTTACATCATTGTTGTTATCCGCTTTAGTTCTGGGCGGTATTTTTGCTATAATACATATAGTTTCCAATGGGAAGTGGGTTGGTCTTGGAGACGCTAAGCTTCTATTTCTAATCGGATTAGTGTTTGGCTATGTTTTAGGATTATGGGTCTTAATGCTATCTGTTTGGATAGCAGCATTGGTTGGAATAGGATTAATAATACTCGGAAAGGCTAATCGTAAAACCGCTTTGCCTTTTGGCTCTTTTTTAGCCGGAGTCTCAATTTTAATTATTATTTTTCAAAATGAAGTACAAAAACTTTTTTAAAAAAACAATTTTTGCTCAAATTCTACTGATTATTTTAGTGATCGGGAGTATTGTTTTCTTTAAACTGTCTCTCAACCTTGTCGATACCGATAATGACGACGGCAATCTGGCTGTGTTATTCATAAATTTCAATAATCAAAAAAGATTCTTTGAAGGCGAAGTGGTTGAAGATATGACCATGTTAGATGCGTTGAACGCAGCGGTTTCCGTAGGAAAAATAAAATTTAACTATTCTATTAATAATTCCGGAAACGTAAATGTCGCAGAAATAGACGGCCACACAAACGGAACCGATAATAAATATTTTATTTTCTATCTCAACTCAAAAGAAGTGCCTGCTGAGGATCTAAACAAGAAAGTGGTTCATGGAGGAGATAGGATAGAGATACAAAATGAATAATTTTAAATTTAAAATTTTAAATTTAAAAATCAAAGAAATTGGGTTTACTTTAATTGAAGTTCTGGTAGTAGCAGCGATAACCGGAATTATCAGCACTCTTATGCTGTTCAACTTTCAAAGAAGTCGGGTAGACTTAAACGAAAGCGCCGGTGTTGTTGTGGCAGATCTACGAGCCGCCCAATCCAAGGCTCTTGCAAGTACTAAATATGACAGCGGTTCAGGTTCAAAAATAAGATGCGGTTATGGAGTTCATTATATTAACGTAACATCATATTCCATCTACACTGGCCCTGATGCAAGCTCAAACAACTGTCCTTCATTAAACAGAAACCTTGACGGCTCGGACGCAACCGTTACAACTAAAATCTTAGGAAATGAAAAAGTTGAATTTAAGGCTGTTTTTAACGACATCTTTTGGGAACCGCCTCATCCCTATACCTACATAAACAATTCATCCTCCAGCGCATCTATAAATATCACAATCGGCAAAAAGGGAGGTATCTGTCCCCAAGATTGCAAAACTATAAATGTATCCACATCTGGAAAAATTGAATAAAATCAACCATACCGAAAGAGGGTTTACTTTGATTGAAGCTTTAGTTGCTTTAGTTATTTTAACTATTGCTTTGGGCCCTGCTTTAGTTTTGTCCAGCAATATTTCGTCTACGTCATCCGTTACCCAACACAACCTAATTGCGGCTAATTTGTCCCAGGAAGGATTAGAGGTTGTTCGGGCACTAAGAGACGCAAATTGGTATAGTGGATTATCTTTTGACACCGGACTGAGCGATGGTATTTATAGGATTGAATGGAACTCAAATGCCCTTATTACTTTAGGGTCTAACCCTCCTCTTAAAATAAGTGCTGGCTTATATAACTATTCGACCGGAACTGATACTTTATTCCAAAGAACCGTAACCATAACCAAGATAAACTCCGAAGAATTGCGGATAATAAGTGATGTAACTTGGACCGAGAGGGGAAACAGGGTCAGAAACGTAAAAGCAGAGTCACATTTATTTGATTGGAAGTAGCGGAAAAATGTTTAAATATTTAACTACCCCAAAACCACAAGCAGGATTCACGATTATAGAAGTACTTGTAACTTCTTTGATTTTTTCAATTATTGCCATAACTGTAAGCGCTATTTTTATACAGATTATAAATATAGAAAGACGCGGTTTGGCTATCCAAAAAATTCAAGACAACGCTTTTTTGGTGTTAGAAGAAATGTCCAGGGACATGAGAGTAAGCAGAATTTCTGATCAGGAAGCATCAAACTGTACCGCGACAACCATAACCTTAGTTCACCCAATCAAAGGAACTGTGGCATATAGAGCAAGTGGGGGAGTTGTCCAAATAAGCGTAGGTGGCGGAAGTTATGTTAATATCAGTAATTCTGATGTTAATTTTACCAGAATGAATTTCTGTGTTTTGGGATCTTTAGCCAATGATAATCAGAGTCCGAGAGTATCAATAGTTACCTCTGTTCAAAATAGGACCGGAAGAGAAATAATGCAGATAGATCTTCAAACCACTACTACCACCAGAGACGTATTCAGTGAATTTCAAAATTAATAAAATGGAAAAACAAAACGGTTCAATTATAATTTTTGCGGTCTTAATGCTTGGGGTTATTTTAACCATAACCTTGTCTTTGGGTAATATGTTTTTACCTCGACTAAGAACATCGACTGAAGCTATCAACTCGGTGTCCGCAATTTATACAGCCGATAGCGCTCTGGAATGGTGCCTGCACGAACAAAGAGCAAGACCCCCCTCGGTAAGCTCTCCGACCATTTCAATCGGTGCAACTTATATACTTTATTTTGGTTCTGGATTAGCTTCATGCACCTCAGCAGAAGATCCCTTAAACCATAGGGCAGTAGGGACATACAGGGGAGTGACCAGATCCCTTGATATGATTGAGGATTAGATTCTAAATTGCCCTAATTTCTAATTAACCTAATTGACCTAAGATTGGGATTTGGGGCTTGTTTAAAATAATTAGAGCAATTAGAATAATTAGGTTAATTTTATGTAATTTATGGACAAAAGCACGGCCAAAGAAAGAATAGAAAAACTCAAAAAAACGATTAATAAACATCGCTATCTTTATCATGTTTTGAACCGTCAGGAAATATCAGATGAAGTTTTGGATTCTTTGAAAAAAGAGCTGTTTGATCTTGAACAAGAATTTCCTGATTTAATTACTACCGACTCACCGACCCAACGTGTTGCCGGTGAACCACTGGAAGGATTCTCAAAAGTTACACATCCGGGGCGCATGACTTCACTTAATGACGCCTTCGGTCCTCAAGATCTTCACGACTGGCGAGAGCGTTTAAACAATTTTCTTGGCCAAAACTATGGTGGAAGCTACTACTGTGACCTAAAAATGGACGGCCTCGCCATTGAACTTCGATATGAAGACGGGATATTGACTCAAGCATCTACCAGAGGCAATGGTCTCGTTGGTGAAGATGTTACTCAAAATATCCGTACTGTCGATGCTGTTCCCTTGCGCCTCCGTAGTGAAGACCGTCCAATCCCAAAAACACTCCTTGTCCGAGGCGAAGTTTTTTTAACTAAAAAAGAATTTGCCCGAATAAACAAAGGTCAGTCCAAGAAAGGTGAGAAAATCTATGCCAACCCGCGCAACTTTGCCGCCGGAACAATACGTCAACTTGATCCCCGCATAACTGCCGGCCGAAAACTTTCTTTTTATGCTTACGGTATCGTTGGTACTGACGGTACCTATGGTGATGATTTTAAAAGCCATGCCGATGAATACAAGGCTCTCAATGATTGGGGGATTGGAACCAACCCTCATGGCCAAGTTACCGACACTCCGGAAAAAGTTATATCTTTCTGGGAAACATGGCAAAATAAGCGTGATGCCCTTGATTATGAGTTTGACGGTATAGTTGTTTCAATAAACAACAATACTATTTACCGGCATGCAGGTATCATTGGTAAATCACCTCGAGGTTCTATAGCATTCAAATTTTCACCAAAATCAGCTCAGACTATTGTTGAAGATATCCAAGTTCAAGTTGGACGCACCGGTGTTTTAACCCCGGTCGCACATCTTAAACCAGTATCAATCGGTGGCACAACTGTCAGTCGGGCAACATTGCATAATATGGATGAGATTAAACGTCTCGGTGTAAAAATTGGAGACACTGTCGTAGTGGGACGAGCCGGAGATGTTATCCCTGATATTATAAGTGTTCTAACTGAACTCCGAACTGGCAAAGAAAAAAATTTCCAACTTCCAGCAAAGTGCCCTGTCTGTAATACAGCGATTAAAAAAGATGCAGGCCAAGTCGCATCCTATTGTCCGAATATAGATTGTCCGGCTCGCCAAAGAATTACCATTTATCATTTCTGCTCTCGCAACGCTATGGATATTGATGGTGTCGGGCCAAAAATAATTGATGCCCTTATGGATGCGGGTCTTATTCAAGACTATTCGGACTTATTTACCCTAAAAATTGAGGATCTCCAAAATCTTGACCGATTTGCCGAAGTATCAAGCGCGAATGTTATTAAAGCCATTGATAACCGCAGGGGAGTTCCGCTTGCACGCTTCGTCTATGCTCTTGGCATTATGCATGTAGGTGAGGAGACTGCTCGTGTTTTAGCCCAACACTTTCATACACTTGATAAGATTGCTGGGGCATCAGAAGAAAAGCTTACTGCCGTTGAAGATGTTGGTCCGGTTGTGGCCCACAGCATCTTTGAATGGTTCAAGCGACCGTATCACAGAAAAATATTAAAAAAGTTTAAACAAGCAGGGTTAAAAATTATCGCCGACAAAGGAGCAGTCAAGGGCAAACTTTTTGGCAAGACATTCGTAATTACTGGCACCCTTGATTCAATGAGCCGTGAAGAAGCGGGGGCAAAAATCCGCTCTTTGGGCGGTAAGGTTTCGTCTTCGGTCAGCAAAGACACAAGCTATGTCGTGGCCGGCTCCGAACCTGGGTCAAAATACGACCAGGCACAAAAGTTGAGTGTAAAAATTATAGAAGAGAAGGAGTTTTTGGAAATGCTGGCAATGTGATAATCTAAAAACGTGGGTGTGGCTGAGAAAAGGCGCAGGATTGCAAATCCTGATTCGACAGGCTGAAAACCTTGTCCACCCACTACATTTTTATGCTTACTGATAAAGAAGTAAAACATATCGCCAACTTGGCGAGAATAAAAATAAGTGAAAAAGAAGAAAAAAGTCTTAAAAAAGACCTCTCTTCAATTTTGGAATACATTGATAAGTTAAATGAAGTTGACACAACAGGAATTGAACCTCTTTACCAGACGACTGGATTAGTAGACTCATTTCGCAATGACGAACCAAGGGGGGAGTTTAAGCCTGCCCCGCACCAATCCCGCCCCATATCGGATTGGCGGTCAGCGGAAAAGATTGGTGCGGGGATGGATGACCTATTAATTGGCCAATCACCTCATAAAGAAGGTAGGTTTGTGAAAGTTAAATCAGTTCTCTCGCACAAATAAAAATGGAAATGGGATTCACAATCAAAGACATAAAAGACGGCCTCACTAAAGGCCATTTTACGGCTGAAGAAATTTTTAAGAAATACTCCGACAAAATCAAAAAAGAAAACAAAAAACTAAACGCCTATTTAAGTACTTTTGAAAATATCGATAATCCCAAAAAAGATTCTGTTTTATTTGGCGTCCCGTGTGCCATAAAAGATAACATACTGATTGAAGGTACTATAGCAACTGCAGGTTCAAAAATATTAGAAAATTATATATCTTCATATGATGCCACCATTGTGAGCAAACTCCGAAAAGAAGGAGTATCTTTTCTCGGGAAAACCAATATGGACGAATTTGCCATGGGAACCTCCACCGAAAACTCCGCTTTCGGTCCTACAAAAAATCCCCGTGATTTAACTCGTATTCCCGGCGGTTCTTCCGGTGGTTCGGCTGCTGCTGTAGCGGCAGATCTTTGTATTTTTGCTCTTGGTTCCGATACTGGGGGTTCGGTACGCCAGCCGGCCAGCATGTGCGGAATTGTAGGTTTAAAACCGACCTATGGCAGAGTTTCGAGACATGGTTTAATAGCAATGGCTTCGTCTTTGGACCAGATAGGACCTCTGACAAAAAATGTTTACGACTCAGCTTTAGTTTTAAATATTATTTCCGGACAAGATATTTTTGATTCCACCACAGTACCGAAACCAGTTCCAGATTTCACTAAGGATCTTGATAAAAAAATAAAGGGTCTAAAAGTTGGTGTTCCAAAAGAATTTTTCGGAGAAGGACTTGATGGGGAGGTCAAAGAAAAAATAGAAGAAACTATTTCCAAACTTAAAGATTTGGGCGCTGAAATTGTAGAAATAAGTTTACCTAATTTTGAATATGCTTTGGCTACTTATTATATTATTGTACCCAGTGAGGTTTCAGCTAATCTTTCGAGGTTTGATGGTATTCGCTATGGCCATTCATCCAAAAAATCCAAAACTCTTTTAGACACTTATTTGGAGTCCCGTTCGGAAGGATTTGGTGCCGAACCAAAAAGAAGAATAATGCTTGGGGCATACGCCTTATCCTCTGGTTATTATGATGCCTATTACTTAAAGGCTCAGAAGGTGCGGGCTTTGATAAAAAAAGATTTTGATGAAGCTTTCAATAAAGTCGATATAATTGTCGGCCCAACAGCACCTCATACGGCATTTAAACTTGGCGAAAAAATATCGGATCCCTTATCTCTTTACATGGAGGACATATATACCGTTCCCGTTAACCTTACCGGCCTGCCTGCCATATCAATACCTTGTGGCAACGGAGCAACCAGCGGTATGCCTGTAGGCTTTCAGATAATAGGCCGGTCTTTTGACGAAGAGACGGTTTTAAGGGTATCCTATCAACTCGAACAAGCAATGTCAGATACTTAACCCGATAGATGGATCCGATAATAAATACCGACAACTTAATCCAGGGTACCGCCAGTAGCTTATATCAAGTTTCTGATTTTAAAATTGGAAATATTACCGTTGCCCAGGTTTTAGAATACCTTCCAGGATTCGGAGCTGATCAAAATTGGAATATTGTAAAATTATTTCTCATAGCAGTCAGTGTACTAATTGGGGTCTTATTGGTGGTAATAATAGTAAAAACAAGAAAACTGTTCGGCGCAAAAATAGACATCCTCAAAGACATCTTACCGCCCTCAGGAGTCACATCGGGGATAGATGCTCGATGGGTTGAAATTGAAAAACATATTAATTCTACTCGCGAAGCCGAGTGGAAATTTGCCGTCATTGAGGCGGATAAATTAACTGACGAATTATTAAAAGGTGCAGGTTTCCAAGGAGACACGATGGGGGATAGGTTGATGAATATCCAACCCGGCCAATTAACAACCCTCCAGAATCTTTGGGAAGCCCACAAAATAAGAAATCGCCTGGTTCATGACACTAATTATTTCCTGCGCTACACCGAAGCCAAAAGAGCCGTCGGTCTCTATCAGAAGACCCTCGAAGAACTCCAAGCCCTTTAAACCTAAAACCGCCAATTGGCGATAAATTGATCATAAACTTTTACTTGATTAAAATAGTCTAACTAATTAAATATTTTGTTACCTATATAAGCTATTACGGGCATTACAAATCTCATAAAAAGATAAAGGCCCAAAAGAAGACAAAGGATGGCCAAAATAAAATCGAATAAGGGTTTGAGGCCTGGCTCAATAAAACGCCAGATTTTTTCTTTTATTTTGTATAACATAAAAACTTTGGAACTAAAAAATGTTACTAATTGGTGGACCTACGGGGAGTCGAGCCCCGACTTCGTCCATGCCATGGACGCGTGATACCGTTTCACCATAGGCCCTTAATTTAATTGAAAAAATACCACAAAAATGCTAATATTTCAAGGTGAATTTCAAATTAACGCCCTCGTCGTTCAAAGGATAGGACACGGCTTTCCTAAAGCTGTAATCTCCGTTCGACTCGGAGCGAGGGCACAACAGACAATGGAACTTCCGAACGAAGTAAAAAATATCATAGAAAAACTTGAACAAGCCGGTTATCAAGGGTTTGCCGTGGGCGGATGCGTCCGTGATTTGCTGTTGGAAAAAGAACCTAAAGACTGGGACATCACAACCAATGCCAAACCGGAGGAAATACAAAAAATATTTCCCGAGCATGTCTATGAAAACACATTCGGCACCGTGGCAATTAAAACAGGTTCGGAAAAACCTGAGCTTGCCCTTGTTGAAGTCACGCCTTATCGCATTGAAGGCAAATACACGGACAAACGTCATCCTGATAACGTTAAGTTTGCCGACAAACTCGAAGATGATTTATCCCGTCGTGATTTTACTGCAAACGCTATGGCGATGGACATAGACGGCAAAATTGTAGATTTATTCAATGGTCAAAAAGATTTAAAATCAAAAGTTATAAGAACAGTAGGAGAGCCCGGGGAAAGATTTGACGAAGACGCCTTAAGATTATTAAGAGCAGTCAGGTTTGCAACTGTTCTTGATTTTAAAATAGAGAAAAAAACCCTTGAAGCTCTGGAGAAAAATGCCGACTGGCTGATAGCCATGTCCAAAGAAAGGATAAGGGACGAATTTGTAAAAATTATTAATTCCGACAACGCCTATGACGGCATCTTACTTCTTTACGAAACTGGATTATTAAAACATATTGTTCCTGAATTATTGGAAGGGGTAGGGGTGGAACAAAACCTTCATCACATCTATACTGTTTGGGAACACATAACTCGCGCCTTGAAATACGCGACGGAGAAAAAATATTCTTTTGAGATTCGTTTGGCTTCATTATTCCATGACATCGGTAAACCGAGATCTAAAAGAGGTGAGGGGAGAGATTCCACTTTTTACGGACACGAGGTAATTGGAGCAAAAATGGTTGCGGAAATTGTGACTCGGCTAAAATTCCCTAAAGATCAAGCCGAAAAAATAGTTAAATTAGTACGTTATCACATGTTTTATTACAACCCTGAAGAAGTAACCGAATCGTCGGTAAGGAGGCTGTTGGTAAAAATTGGATTGGAAAATATTGAAGATCTGATAAAAGTTCGAGAAGCAGATAGAATTGGCTCTGGCAGACCAAAAGCGGTTCCCTATAAATTAAGACATCTGCAGTATATAGTTGATAAGGTTTCCCACGACCCTATATCAGTAAAAATGCTTAAGGTTGGCGGAGAAGAAGTCATGAAAGAACTTAATGCCAAGCCCGGGCCAAAAGTTGGGTTAATCTTAAACTACCTTCTATCTGAGGTGGTAGACGACCCTACCAAAAATACCAAAGAATATCTGAAACAAAGAATACACGAATTAGACAAAGAATCCCCGGAAGAATTAAAAAAATCATTGGAAAAAATCGAAAAAGCTGTTGATGAGGAGGAGAAAGAGAGGATGAAAAAGTATCACGTTTAGGCTGGTAAAATCTTCTAAATCTGCTAAAATGGGTCAGTTAGCTACACGGGCTGTGGTGTAGCAGTAGCACGCACCGTTCGGGTCGGTGTAGCCCGAGCGCACGTCTCGGCAGCCCGAATGATTTCAGTGGATATTTAAATAACCGAGTTCAAATCCTGGTGGTTTGACATGTTTTTTGATATAATTTAATCATGATCGGACT
>ERZ1292629.2976-Hain-H43-01um-R1-2976-length-13576-cov-6_pt1 | contig 13576 bp, 16 predicted proteins | sample MGYA00564399_ERZ1292629 | MGnify/ENA primary metagenome ERZ1292629 (study PRJEB36523, sample SAMEA6512636) | groundwater metagenome | collected 2019-01-08 | study: AquaDiva: Metagenomics assemblies of 32 groundwater samples
GGTCTTGGTCTGGGTCTTGGTCTTGGTCTTGGTCTAGGTCTGGGTCTAGGTCTAGGTCTGGGTCTAGGTTTGGGTCTTGGTCTGGGTCTGGGTGAAACACTTCCCAATCTAAACAACGTGTGATAGGGTTGGGACTAGGCCAAGGGAGAAGCGCACATGTCAACCTCTGTAACTGTTTCCCTGGTGTTCGGTGTTCCTCTCTCCAAAGAGGACGTGAAGAAGGCAGAGGAGTCCGACGGGGAAGACCTCGGATGCATGATCGAAGATGGAATCCTGTTCACCAAGGAATCCTTGGCGGAAGTTTTCAGTGAAAGGCTGTTCGAGTTCAAGCCTCTCGTCAAGATCACGGACGAGAAGGTGGTCTCATATCGAGCGAGAATCTGGGAGTTCTGTGACGAATACAGACTTTTCTCTGGGAAGAGGGGCAACTACCCCACCGGCAACTGGCTGATCATCACGACGAACTACTAATGAACATGGAATTCATTCCTGGAAAATTCTATCGGTTCACCTGCGCTCATTTTTCGAAACCAGCTTTCAAGACATACGATCATACAATGGAGTGGTTCCCTGACGGAGTCTTCGTGGCTCTACAGGCAGAGGACGAGGATCACAACGTCAAAGTGTTGTTGAGGGATGGTAGAGTGGGGTACTTCACACTCAACAGGGAAAACTATCCTCCAGGGATTGAAAAGGTAGATTACCCGGGTTAGTCAAACAACTCCAGACTGTGCTAAGATGAACAACAACATGAAGACAAAAATCACAGTAGACGAAGTGGTGCGCCGCTTCACAGAAGCGTTCAACGGTGGTAGGTTCAAAGAGGCAACAGCGTGGTGGGCCTGGATGACCGATGGCTACGTGGCGAAAGCCATTACCCAGGACACGTTTGTTGAGTTTGGAAGGAAACTCGCAATCTCAGGAACATACGCCAAGTTTGCTGGTATGATTGCTGACCTCAAGCAAACCAAGGGTTTCAAGCCCGAGGTAAGAGCAATCACGAAGTCTATCGCTGGAGGCTTTGAACTCACAGACAACTAACAGTTCCCAATCTTGTGGGACTGTGATAGGATAGTCTTCGTAGAGGAAAAGACAACAAACCATGAAGTTCAAGATCGTTTCAGAAGGAGCAACCATTCTTCAGCTCCTCTGCAAACAGCAGAGGAAGTGTGGAATGCTGCTTAGCCCCAGCAGTGTTCCGAAGAGAGAAGATGGGGACCACGACCTTGACGAACTCGTCAAGGCTGTCCCGTTCCTCGCTGAACTGTTCACATCGGTCTTGATGGAGCTGGCCTTCCATGGCCCGGTGTACTTGTTCTTCGAGTCTCACGAAGAGATGATGGAGGCGTACGACTTGGTCGTGGGAGATGATGGCCCAACGGCCAAGAATCCATACAACGGTGAAGCAAGGGTGTATGCCCTCACATGCTCCAAGACCGGGAAACTGGAAACGGAAAACACATGATCAACATCTTCTGGCTTTTCATAGATTTCCTGCTCCATCCGTTCACAACGGAAAAACCACCAGCACCTCGGTGGTGCTACATCCCCAACCCGAAGAGAGTCGGAGATTCTTGGGAGTTGTACAGAGATGAGAAACAAGACTATGGTTCCCACAAGGACTACTGGCATTACCCAAACTCCAGGCCCAACATCCAGTGGAAAGTCAGCAAAAGCGTCCCGGCAGAGATTCTGGAATCTGTCAGAAGGGACGTAGCCAACGCCCAACGCCTTATTCCTCCACGGGCGATCACCTGGGAACCGAGTCCAGTTCCTTTCGATGTTGTGATACAAGATGAAGAATTTGTACGTCGCTATTACAAGTTTACATGCTTTGGATGCAAGAGACAGCTTGTCATGCATCGGGAAAGTACACACTTCGTCTGGGAGTGTCCAGGTGGAGCGGGAACAGAACACAGTCGTGTTAGAGTAGCTCTGTGGAGTATCCCGTAATCGAAAGCAAAAAGCTCAGGCAAAACGGTGACAGAACCGCCAGCAATAAAGAAGAAAACAAAATCAGCAAAACCTGGGTCTGGGTAAAAAACAAACACTTCCTAACCCAAACAGATTGTGATAGGATGGTTCTCATGAAGCAAGTGATTCTCTCGTTCACTGGTTGCCTCCGGGAACTCTCCAATGAATTCCTTACTAGGGAGAGCCTGAATTCTGCGCTGTTCTTTTTCGGATGTACCCGAGACCATGCGAAGAACCCGGGCAAGGATGGGGCAACAGACGAGCGAGAGTGGTTCAGTGGAGGAATGGAGTATCACAAGGTACTCGTTTCCGCCTTACTCAAGGCAGAAGCAGAAGGGAGGTGTGTCTGGAGAGAAGCTGGGTATACTGACACCAAGACTCTCTACCACTTCCAGGCCGTGCTTCGGAGTCATGGGATTCCTTGTGATTCCCTGATGTATCCAAGCAGCATCCAGAACTACCCGAGCATGGCAGAAGAGCTCAACAGTGAAGAGGTGGACTGTGTCTATTAAGAACAACGTTGCAGTCTGCAAGGTGTGTCAGAAAATGAACGTGGATGACAGAGACATCCTGATCTTCACGGTGCGAGGGACTGACAACACCGGCCATACAGGACGTGTGGTGACAAAGTTCAACTATCTCTGTCGGAGCTGTGCACCCAGTTTTTCCAACGAGGAGATCTAACAATGAAAGTTTTCTGTGCGTGGGGAATCTACCTCGGGAGAAGCAGACCAGGAGAAGACACCCAATTTCTCACAAACCTCCTGAGTGCTGGCTATCATCGAGGGAAAGTCAAGGAGGGCTGCATGCATCAGCGCCTTCTGGATGGTAGCGAAGTGATCTATGCAACGGCTTCCAAGGTGATCATCGGAAACCCTGTGTGTTGTCTTGTCCCGGATCAACCTGTGAGCGGGTACACAAAAACAATCTGTACATTTCTTGAAAACCACGGTATGACTGTGGCAGTGGGCTGTTGCTGCTGGCTCGTGATTGTAGACTTTGATGAGTGATGATGACAATGAAGTTCACAACCGCTGTCAAAAAAATCTGTGAAAACCCGAGCATCGAGATCTGTCGCTCATCGTGGACGTTCGCAGATGAGCGAGTAGGCCACGATGACAAGGGTTGGTATTACAAGGTTGGGGAAGACGATGATGGTTCTGTGATCTCTAGCTACACTCCGTCTCCCGAGGAGATTGTTGCAGTTGACTGGAAAGTCTATAGAACTTGAGTCTGTGGTCACTGTCAGTAACTCATTTCTTGCGAAACCTAGTTTTTAAGAACAGGTTGTTGTTTTGCGTGAACGGATCGGTCTTTCGTCGTGCAACGAATGGATGTTCACTAACCCACTCCACGGTTAGACACGGCAAAATCAGAAGTGTCGTTGCCCGTCGGATTGGTGAATCATTTACTCGTGGGGGCTCGTTCAGCTATCACGGATCAATCACTAGGAATAAATCATGAAACGGGTATGCCACACAAACGTTGGGTGGAACAAGTTAAAAGTTGGAAGAATATATGCACTTGAAGGCAATCGCCAGTTGGCGAAATACTTGACACTGGATGAGAAAGAAAATCCAAGGGAATGTGTTGGGGGTTTGCCCCCAACTCAGCCATTCACATTGGTCCAGAAAAGAACAATAGCCAGGGTGAACTCTTCGAAGACAAGTTCATCAAGATGACACTAAGTTGCATGTTCAAAAACGTGGATAATTCAATGACTTGTTATCATGTCAAAACTTTACAAACCAACTCCAGAGTTTTGAGGTACAGGCAAGAAAGTTGGGTTCATGGTTCCCGCATCTCACTCACAAGCACTGCACAATGGACTGTTTCCTGGGGATTAAGTTGGATTGGGAACAAGAACCAGTCCAAATAACTTCCCAATCTGGTGTGGTTGAACTAGAGTCTAATCATCATCATGACCATCTCCCTCGGGAACGTTGTCAGAGTTGACTTCAACAGCACCGAAGTCAAAGCTTGCCAAGACCAAGCTAGAACTCTGGAGTTTGGCGGGGTGTCATTCTCCAGAAAAAGCCCAGGAGAGCGACAAGCAACTCTCCGGGAAGATCAGGTTGTGGGACAACTCGGCGAACTTGCTCTGTTTGTCTGGGCCTACGGGAAGTCTCGCGGACTCCAGGAGTACCTCAAAACCCAAGAATCCAAGAGGGGTCGTGGACACAGGGGGGATGGTGGTCAAGACATCCTCGGCCACAAAGTGGACATCAAGTCCTCTCTCGTGAGAAACAACAAGGATATATTCACATACAACTTGCTTGTGGCCAGTCGAGAGTTTCATCCCGGTTGGTGGTTCGTGCAGGGACTTGTGTGGGAGTACATTCCAGACGTGTCTGCCACCGTGGCGGTTATGGGCTGGGCAAAAGCCGAGAACCTGCTCAAGCCTGGAGTTAATCCAAGGTTTGATTGCTGGACGCTTTCGACAAGAAACCTTTTCCCCATGAGCAGCCTCCGTCTGGTTGAAACCAGGATTGCGGCATGATAAGCCATGGGTTGGTGGGTTGGTGGGTTGGTGGGCACGAAAGAACTCCAGGAAGATAAAACTGGGTTGTCGTTCAGTAACCAGAGCGGGTCACTATTGGACTGTGACCAATTCAGCGACAAGAAATAATGTGATGTATTGCGGGTGTACATCCCGTGCGTCGAGCACGATTGCAAGCGTCGTAAATCGTACTCGTCAAAGGTCAGGACTTAATGTCTGAGTTGCAGCGTAGAACCAGAGATAGTGTAGCTGGTTTTGTCCGTCGATCTCCGTTCAGAAACATAGGCCGAGATCGGTGTTCAGTGGTTAGGACAGATCGTGGATATGATGTTGACAGATCATCATCAATGGGTCACAGGCAAGTAATCTGGTTGAGTTCGGGGATACCAAACCAGTATCGCCCAGGTAGTAGCACTGTAACAATGAGTTCCTAACCCAAGCGACGTGTGATAGGGTTAGGAAGAACGGAGAGCAGCATGAGCACGAACTGTTACATCGGGATGGAAGATCCCAAAACCAAGGCTATCACCTACATCTACTGCCATTGGGACGGGTATCCCAAGGGCGTTGGCAAGACGCTTCGTGAGTTCTACACTGACTCTGACAAGATTCGTGGCCTTCTGGCTCTTGGGCACATCGAGTCTCTGAGAAAGCACCTCGGGGAGAAGCACAACGGCCGCGCGGACTTCAAGTTGGCGTGTGAGAACGGATGGACCACCGCTTGCAGCAGGGACTATGAGTCTGGACTGCCTGAAACACATATCCTTCTGGGTGGTCGAAAAAAGTTCAAGAATACAGACGATGACTTTGTCTGTTGATTTTACCTGTATAGCGCCAAGGGGGAATGGCTTTACAAGGCAGGAACCGAGGGATCTAGGCTTCACAAGCTGTAATGGAATGTCAAGCACCGCTTTCCACTACATGGGCAACAACATCGTAGGAGGGTCAAGACTGATCTTCCATGAGGCACGCTCAACTCCAGTGCCAAACAAGTTCCGCTATCTATCCACTACAAGAACTCGTCGCGAAAGGGTCTCAACAACTTCCGTTGTGGGTGGATTTCGGCTAAAGTCGAAGTCATCTTGTAGATAGAAACAATGGAATACCGCCAGTCACAGGTTGGATTTGTTTCGTCTTATGACCGCACCACCGTTCTCAGACAAAGATTGTTGAGTTCGGCGTTAAAATCCACTGTGCGATGGCAATGGAATTCTGGAGGTAAGTCAGTGGCCAGGGACCAAAACTGGTGCAGTTATATGACTTCACAACCTAGCGGGTCAGTGGCAGAACATGACTCGTAGTTCGACAACCATCAGTTCCTAATCCCATCAACGTGTGTTAAGGTGTCGTTATGTCTACTGTTCATCCCGCCAAAACAACCGCCTTTGACATTCTCGTCTCGGAGCTAGATGCTCGGGTGGCATCCGGGATGATCTCGACCCCCAAGAGGGACGGAAATCTCGTCCAGTACACCTACAGTCAAAGGTGTACATACGATAACGGATGGGATCTCTACACGGAGATGGCGAGAGGTCTTGTCCTGGATCTTGGAAGAAAGATGGTCGTTGCCACGCCATTTCCAAAGTTTTTCGGCTACGGGGAAAGAGGAAAGTTCAATCTTCCAGATGACGAGACCTTCGAGGCTTTCGAGAAGGTAGACGGAAGTCTCGGGATTGTGTTTCACGACGGAAACACCTGGAGGGTTGTCACCAAGGGGAGTTTCACAGCTCCTCAAGGACAGTGGGCAACAGAATGGGCCAGTGCTCACGGGCTGTTCGAGGAGGGAATGCTGACAAAAGGCAACACATATCTGTTCGAGATTGTTTACAGCCAGAACAGAATTGTCGTGAAGTATCCTTTCGAGGGCATGGTTCTGCTCGGAGCCTATCACGAATCGGGCGTAGAGTTTGAACGAGAAGAGCTGGAAGCTATTGCTACCACCCTTGGTTGCAGAATTGCTAGGAGGTTTCAGTACACCTCCGTGACAGACATGCTGGAAGCCTGCAAGACCATGACCAATCAACAAGAGGGGTTCGTTGTCAGGTTCCAGGGTGGATATAGAATCAAGATCAAAGGGGATGCCTACAAGCGAGTTCACAGCATCTTGTCAAACGTGACCCCCCTTGGAATCTGGCGTGCAATGGACCAAGGGGATGACCTCTCTGGGATTCGTAGAGAGATCCCAGAAGAGTTCTGGGAAGACTTCGACTCCATTCAGAAGATTCTGGAGGGGAAACTCCAAGAAATAGTAGAAACTGTAGAACAGTGTTCGCTGGAGTTCGAAGGAAAAACAGACAAAGAGGTTGGACTGGCACGAAACAGCATCACAGATCCATGGGCAAGGCAGTTCATCTTCCCCAGGCGAAAAGGTGGAAAAGATTGGTGGAAAAAGCCAGGATCTCCTCTGTTCAAGGCCATTCGTCCAACCAGCAATGAACTTCCAGAATATCAGCCCTCAACGTATCTGCTTGGAGCACAGGACAAAGGATGAGATCCTGTTCGTGTGTTAACAACCGGCCAACATCCTTGGGATTGTACTTCTATCACCGAGAAAATAGACGGAGGGATTTGTGCATTACGAATAAATCCAGTGTTGCCACCAGAAAAGCCTCGTACAGTTGCGATTTTTCTTGGCAGCCTAGAAAGAAAAGTTATACAAGTCATAGAGTGACATCAACAGCCGAGTCTAATCAATGATCTGTTTTCGTTCGTGTATCAACAAACATGGAAGTACCAAGGTGTTGTATCTGTCTTCTGGTGATGAAGAAAATACAAGAAAAAGAGGTTTGCGTAAAACATATGATTCCCGCGTTCGCAACAGAAGGGGTTCGTATAGTTTTACAAGCCGGTGGACTGAGAGTAGTCGTGTAGGGCAGTGGATATCGTTCTCAACAGTCAGTTTCAAATGAAAATTTGGATCAGATCAGTTGTTTTCGGGTTTCACACCTCGGGTCTTACTAGCATTCATGTCTCTAAACCACGCTGGCTGACAAGGACGAGAGGTTGTTCCCATCGGCTGGCTTCTTACACGAGTATGCCGGAAGGCACAAATACCAATTCGTCAGTTAACAACACAATAAAAACCAGAACGGGGACGAGTCTCGTGTCAATGGTTAGCACAGGAAATCAACTGTGAAATACAGCAGATCAATCGTTCATGGATTTCGCTCTTTCGGTTTCACCAGATTCTATCATACTTCTTCAACACGTCTCTGGAAAACAAGGACTTGTTTTTGTAGGACAATCTCTTACACAGCTCCAATGACAGGACTGAACTCGTCAGTCAATAACCTGGTAAAATCCATGGCGAAAACCAAACGCACATCAGTGGTTCATATAGGAAATAAGCAGTGAAAGTTCGTGGATCATGTATTTTCGGGTTCTACCGGCCTAGCCTTGTCAGTGCCTATGTTTTTCAACCCAACAGATGGTCAGATAAAAGAGCGAGAGGCTGTGCCCGACGGACAGCTTCTTGCAATGTTTCACCAAGATCATCAGTAGATGGTGGTCTGACAAGATCTAGCGTGTCGGGAATCAGGCCCATATCAACAATAACAAGATAGAGTGGTGACCACGGTGAGATTTTATAGGTCGGTTGTCTCTGAGTTTCGTTGTTCTAGCTTCGCCAGTATTTATCTCCGCGCTCACGAATACCGTAAAACGAGAGTTTGCCAGCAGCGTGTGTGGTCTTTTACAGCCTCAACAACAAAGATAGTATCGTCGGTTAGGAACCAGACGATGACCTGGACGGGAGCAAAGTTTGTATCAGCGGTAACGAGATGAGTAGAGGACTCAAACGATCCAGAGTTTTAGACTATCTTGTCGCAAGTTATGTCTCTACTCGTCTGGATTTTGGAAATTTAAGAGAAAGGACTACATCCCGACGAAGGATGTCCTTCGCATCAGAACTATACCATTCAACACCTAAAAGATCAGAATCAGGGTGGTACGACTTAGACAGGTACGAGTCGGTGGTTAATAGTTCCTAACTAGCTTGTCAGGTGTTATGGTGTCATCATGACGAGTTGCTGTAAGGCCACGGAGTACCACCTTCCAACGTGTCCGATGATAGCCGGAACTGTAAGTTATGGCTGTTTTGTGGTCCACGGAACAGGGGGAGGAACCGCGTTCGTGGCAGGAACCAAGGAAGAAGCCTTGGCTCTTGCAATCAAGTTTCTTGACAATCACAATGGCTGTTGGTGTGGAATCTCGGAGCCTTACCCCGTCGTTCCATTCACAGAGTTTCCGGGTTGTTGGGACCACGGAAAGGTCAGTGACCATCTTGTAGAAAACCTCAAGAAAATCTATCAGAAAGAATCCGTCGGTTAATAGTTCCCAACTCAAGCAGCATGTGATAAGGTCAGAGAGAGAGAAGAAAGGTACATCATGAGGGTCAACATTGGTATCGCTTTCATCATGGCTTTCGGAGTAGTGCTCGGGTTCACCAAGCTGGTCCAGATCGCCTGGAACTATGTGATGACATCGGTTCATCACCCCGAGATCTGCGCGTCCTGGGTCCTTGTCCTGGAAGTGTGCTTCTTGCTGACCTTTGTGGCAAGGCTGTTCCATGGCGGGAGGCGGGAGATTTATTAGTTCCCAACCCAGAGAGAGTGTGATAGGGTAAAGGAAAAAAAGAAAGGCAGCATCAACCATGTAACCCCCCGACGCGCCCCATCTATGAAATCTCTAACCCCAGTGAGACAGGGAATAATGCGATGAAGTTGGCGAGAGCACCTCCGCAGTGAAGAGTAGTGTGACGAAGTACGAAAGGTGAAGAGTAAAGAATTAAGTTTTGTTGTTGGCAGTCACCCATCCGCACCCGAGATCCTCGGGTGACGTAGGAGCGAGAGGGTGACAAAGAGTTGGAAGGGGTTCGCCCGGCTCGGGAATTAGTAAACCAAGGTCATGACTTTATTAGTAAAGTCGTGTGTGGGTTCGAGTCCCACCTAATTCTCCACGCCCTAGTGCACAGGGCATCGTGTGCATCTTGGAAGGTTAGTAATCCTCGGGGCCACCCAGCCCTGAAAGGTGAAAGCCGGGTGGATCGTTACCACCAAGGGTTCATGATGCGTTTTTTTCTCTGGGGGGCTCCAGCGGAGAAAAGAGCTAATGGCACTGGAGCCTCTGTTTGGGAGTTATGTAGTATCAGTCACACATGCAGTCGCGGCATTGGCTGAAGTATGGGTTCACAGTCATGACCCTGTCGGGTTGAAAAGTCCTCCTGCCTCTGTTGTGATTGTTGGGTGCGAACCCCAAGACTCCCCCATGATAATAGTTCCTAACGTAAACGGTCTGTGATAAGGTAGAGGAAAGGACAAGATCAATGAGCATTCGCTCTCTGATTGGCATGGAAGACTCCAGCACTGGACACATCACCTTCATCTACTGTCACAACGACGGGTACTTCGAAGGGGTTGGCAAAACTCTCGTGACTTCATGGACGGACCCGGAAAAGATCCGTAAGCTCTTGGCCCTCGGAGACATCTCCATCCTCGGGAACGTCATCGGTAGAAAACACAGGTTCGACAGACACCACTACAGCCCCAGGGCTAAGAAGGACTACACCCTTGCTTACGCAAGGGACCGAGGGGACGAAGGCTGTGAGGCTCGAACGGTAGCAACTCGACAAGCCTTTCGTAAAGAAGGCGAGAGATATAACGCAGAGTTTCTGTATCTGTCCCAGAACGGAAAGTGGCTGGGCAGTCGAGGAGGAGCGTTCACAAAGGTAAACTTCTAAGCGCCCGAGCCAAAGTTCCGTGTGGTACTTGACACCCTTCGTCCACAGTGGTTCACAGCACTGGTTTGTGTTGGACAGAGTCACGAGAAAACTGTGGAATGACCATCTTTCCTGTGTCGAGAGCGAAGAAGCAAGTAAGTGCGACGAGGAAACTCGCTACAGCAAAGTGAATGGCGAGAAATGCTCGCGTGCGAACTACCACTATAAACGTTCGATAACCAAACTGTGAAATGGTTGATCTCAACAGTTTGACTCGAACGCAACAATGCTCTCTGGTTGTGTTAGGCTTAGGACAACCTTCCGTCCTTTAGTGGACTTGACTTTCAAGGTGGGAAAAAATGTCAACAAAGAATCAACATAGGTCCGAATCTAAAACCAAGGCTGGATCTCTTTGGCCCAAGTCTAGGTCTAACACTAGAACCAAATATGGACAGCGGATCTGGTCCAAGGTTTGGTCCAAAGTTAGAATTTGGCTTGAGGGATCTTTGCCTGTGTCTGTTGTCCGAAAAGACTGAGAGATGCAGAAACCAAAAAAAGAAAAAAAGATGTCAACAAAAAACCAGACAAACAAGTCCGAGCGGACAACCAAGAAAGAGCTTTCTGAGGGAGCAAAGCAACTCTTGGAATTTCTAAGACTCAAAGAAGAATGCCTCAAAGAAGGGTATTTCGAGGAAGGAACTCTGGGTTCAACTCCAGGTTCTAGGTCCAGGGTCGGGTCTAGGCTTAGGTCTGGTCCGCCGGGATCGAAACCTGGATTTAGGTCCAAGGTACAGAGACCGAAAAATCCTACGTTCTAGTTTGAAGACCTCCCCATGAAACAGAGTGAAGTCGGGTGTTGGCTTGGGTTGAATGACGAAAGGTCCAGGTTGACGTGGGGCACGATCCGATCTTTCGCCAATACCTGGAGAAGTCTGACTTCGTCTCGCAGTTGTTCGTCTGTTAAGTCCAGATTTGCGTCAGTTAATCGCTCCAAGCCGAGAACCATGTGAAGGAATTTGCTTTCAGCTACTCGCGACGCTGTCATGTGTTGAGAACATTGTCTGACGCTCGGCTTTCCTTTGTTAAGAACAGAAGGGCAAGTCGGGTGGTGTGTATGACTCTTTCAAGGATAAACCACCAAAACTGTTCGCGTGTCAACTACCAAAAGTTTTCGTTGGCTAAACTATGAGAACATGCACCGACGGTTGTTCACAACACTTCCTTACACTGCACAAAGTTGTAACGAGAAAACTGTGGAGAGACCATCCTTCCTTTGTCAAAGATAATGAAAGAAGCCTGTGCCGAAAAACACAGACCAGCGGAGCGATCATAAAGCGCTCGTGTGTAAGCGGTCAGAGAAGGTCTGTAGTTAAGCGCGGGTAACACATGGTTCATGTTACTAGCGTAACTCGATTCTGTATCCAGTCACCCGAACGCTCCAGAGAGTTGTGGGTGGACGTGGGATCATATGCCTTGCCTCGCTCTTTGCACAGCTCGTCGTTGTGTGGTTCACGGGTGGATGACAGGTCAGCTAGTGCTGTCGCAAACAGAACCAGAAGTAGCTACCTTCCCTCTCTATCTCAGACACAGTAAAAAAAACTTCCCAACTCACTCTGGCTGTGTTAGGCTGGAGTCATGAGCACGACACGATTTGTTGAGGTTCCTGCGGCGGAAATCGAGAAGATGTCCTGGAGATGGGCTTCAACTCGTCCGTTGAAGGACGGGAAGTTGTGTACATCCAGAAGAGCTCTTCTGGGAAGCTGGCAGTGAAGGTCTATTCTTCATGTGCAGTCGGAGACAGGGTGGCAAGAGGTTGTGGTGACGATGCCATCCGGGTGGTTCTCAGGGGAGTTTCCGGGAAAAGCCAGGACGGGGGGCATCCGCGTCTGGACCCTGCACAAGTGCAAGAAGATCTTGAGAACCGGCTCCGTCAAGGATGTTCTCGGTCGGATCGTTGACCGGATTGACGAGGTTAGGGAAGAAGCCAAGAAGTACAACGGCAACGTGTGTTGTCGGAAGTGTGGGGCTGTCACCTACTCGAACACTGGCAAGTGCATCGTGAGAGAATGCAGAGGGGAGTCTGCCACTGCAACAGTGGCCAGCGCCAAGCAAGTAGCCTATGCACTCGCTCTCGGGAGCGCTGTTTCAGAGGAGTGTCTCAAGGCCATGTCCTCGGGAGGGATCAGCGCCCTGATCAAGAAGTTGAAGGGCAATGAATAACTGCTATAACTCCACTTCACAGCATCCTTACAAAGACAGCAGAAATAGAAGTCGATGTTTGGTGTTTTGTCAAGTTTCAACGGCGAATGGATCTTCTCGTTCGCTTGTGTGCGACAGGTGGGGTAGGGTGATTGAATCTAGGATTCAACTACCACCAGACCAGATACTTGTTTCAGTAAGTCTAGCCACACATACAAGGGGAATTCCGTAGTTTATGGTCTGGCAGTCCAAATCCAGACATCATACTGGCCGAGCTAGAAAACTAAGGAAAAGGTCTCGATCTTCTCCTAGCTGGCTTTATTCTAACTACAATTCCAGGGCACAGTCAAGGTCTCGTTCTCTTACGAATTCTGTGATCAAGTGGTTTTCAAGCATGGGTTGGTCCCACAGAACTCGATCAGAGTCTAAGAAATGAACAACAATCAACATATCTCATCGTTCACAACCAGTTGTTGGCATAACACTCGACGTTTTCGACATTGCAGATTCTCTTACCCAAGAAGATCAAAGATTCCCATAAGCAACGGTTACCTTTGTTCGTTTTCAACTTCGTCCTCGAAAACAAGACCATACCAGGAATGGTCTTTCGGACCACGTTTTGACCGGACATAGTCTGATCTTGCCACCCGTCCTACACTACTCCTGTACCAGAGTCCAATGAACGTATTATATTCATTTTCCAGAATCTATAACAAACCTTATTATATTATCAACGGTGTCAGAAAGGGTTTGAGGATTTCTGTGTCTTCAACGGTTCGCGGCGAGCGATCACGATGTTGGTTCACTGGTTGTTCCAGGGTCAACGGCCGATCATCAACTTCTCCCCCGTTTTTATCTACAAAATGAAGAACATGTATTCAGTTTCCAGAGTTTACACTGGCCGTTATATCTCTGTTGACGGGGCTAGAAGGGTTTTACGCACTTCTGTGTCTTCAACAGGTTTTATCTACCGATCACGATGTGAGTTTGTTCATCACTCCAAGATCGACGGACAAAGAGTTGACCCTCTGTTTGTATAAGTTTGGTGCCAGTTAAAACTGAGGGCTGGTTGGGATAAGGTCAGATCCATGAAAGGCAACGACAACAACATGACAGCAACCGACAAGACTCCTACCAACGGACGTGAGGCAATGAAAGCAAAGGAAAAACTCGAAGAGCAGTATTTC
>ERZ1292629.2977-Hain-H43-01um-R1-2977-length-13573-cov-17_pt1 | contig 13573 bp, 14 predicted proteins | sample MGYA00564399_ERZ1292629 | MGnify/ENA primary metagenome ERZ1292629 (study PRJEB36523, sample SAMEA6512636) | groundwater metagenome | collected 2019-01-08 | study: AquaDiva: Metagenomics assemblies of 32 groundwater samples
GGTGGCCGTTGCGGTCCTGCACGACCGAGCCCCACAGGAACACCGCCTTGCCCGCGAACAGCTTGCGGAACACGGCGATACCCTTCTGCTGAATGGCGAGCCCATCCTGCAAGTTCAGGCAGGTGGCGAGGTTGTCGCCCTTCTGCAAGTGCTTGTAGATGGTGTTGCCGACGACGGACCCACGCTTCTGGTCATCGTGGAGCCACTGGTCAACCTTTGTGAGGTCGTATTCAGCGGGTCCCGCGAGTTCCAACTCGGGATGCTCCAACTTCTTGAACCAGTCGGGGTAGGTCGGCTTGACGGACCTGTCCACGCGAACGAGGAAGTCCAGCACGGGTTCGGGCGGGAATTTGAGTTTCGGTTGTGGAATGAGGATCAGCTCGCCTCACAGGAACTGGGTGGCTCCCTCAAGTCCTCCTAGTTTGTTGAAGACAGCTTCCATCATCCCCAAATCCAGCGAAGCGTATTTCATCGTCGTGTTCATTGTGTCTTTCTCCGACCATTGGTCGGCATTGTTTCTCCGCCTACTAGACGGAGAGCCGTGTAATCACGGCAGGTTGTTGTTTGATGCTAGAGGACGACCACAGTGGTAGTCATAGCCAGAAAATACCAAGTAAATTGGGACCTTTTGGCTATGACTACTGCTTTTGCAAGTAGTTTATCAAGGAACATTTTACGGGCTATATTATACTATACTTTACGGATATTTGTCAAATTTTTGTAATACCCGTGAACTTTTTATGCTTTATTTATAAGACTAAAAACTTTGCGCGGCTGATGGGTGCTGACCCCACGGCCTCCCACGTGACAGGCGGGTGCTCTACCGTTGAGCTACAGCCGCAAAATTTATTCTTATCAAGGTTTAATCTTGATGTGCCGGAGAGTGGAATTGAACCACTGTCTAAGGCTTATGAGTCCTTCGTTCTACCATTGAACTACACCGGCGTATTGTAAACCAAACTAATGCTAGAGTAGCACATTTTAGCTTATTTTCAAATGTATTTACAAAAATAAAATTGCTAATTATTCGCAATATATTTGCGAACTTATACATTGCATATCTTTATAATCTAATATAAACTATTCTGTATAGCGGGATAGAGAAGAGGCATCTCGTAAGGCTCATAACCTTAAGACGGCCGTTCGATTCGGCCTCCCGCAACTCTTCGTCGCAAAGCTCCTCAGAGCCTGTGGCCGCTGATGTCTTTATAGAGAAGATACTGACAAACGTTAGTGAGAAAGTAAAATTAAATAAAACCAAATACACGGAAAATATGCTCATATAGAGCAATTACTCTTTTTGCTTCATGCTGAGTCAGTTCGAAAGAAACCCCCTCGTGAGCTATCCTATTACGGACTGTATGCGCTTCCCAAGCGGAGCTCAAATCGTGAAACTTGTCTTGGGTAGTAGATTTCAGTTTGTCACCAAAAGTCTCGCCCTTGAATCCCAATTGATTCATCAAATCTTCTAGCATCGCGTCAGCTTCAATAACCGCCAGCTTCCAATCGCTTGAATGTTGGGAAAAAAGATAACCTAGAGTTTTGACCCACCTCTCGTTTTTTGACATTGCTTCTCCGAGTTTTGATTTTTTTTCTTTTTCTGCCTGATGATGCGCATATTCGGCCAGCTCCTGCTTTAGATGTTTGCGTTCCTTGCTTCTAATTTCAAACATCCTAATTGAAGTATATGAAATAATAGTCAGAAAAAACAATAAAAAAATAAAGAGAAGAGCATGGTAAAAAGATATTATTCCCGCGCCACTATTATAAATAAAATCAAAAAACTGACGAAAAAACACAATACCCTGATTAAATAAATAACTTGGATCAAACCACTTGGAACCAAGAACCGAATCTCCGAGAATAGGATTGGGATTTAATGATGATGGATTCATAATATACGATAATTATACTCTTATTTTTCGTTTATTTCCTCAAAACGCTTGCTAATTTCAAAAAGCAAATCTTCCCTCCCGTGCGACGCCATAAATTGAATCCCGAGCGGTAATTTTTTGCCTTCTATTTCCAGAAAACCACTAGGCAAAGAAATGGCCGGCACACCCACGATATTTGCCGTCACTGTAAAAATATCCGCTAACCACACAGAGACAGGATCGCTTTTCTCTCCTATTTTCCAAGCGACAAACGGCGCAGTCGGGGTAATAATGAAGTCAACACTTTCAAAGGCTTTGGTAAATTCTTTTTTTAATTCGTTTCGAACCATCTGCGCCTTTCCATAATATGCGTCGTAATATCCATGAGAGAGAACATAAGTACCAAGAAGAATTCGGCGGCGAACTTCTTTGCCAAAACCCGCCCCTTTGGTAAACATATAATCTTCCAGTAGATTTTTTCCATCTTTATGAAGACCATATCGAACGCCATCAAAACGAGCCAAGTTTGTAGATGCTTCTGCGGGCATAATGATGTAATAAATAGCTAAAGACATATCAAGATTTTTTAAAGAAATATTTTTAGTTTTAAATCCAAGCTTTTTTAATTTTTCAACAGCTTGTGTAAAATTTTCTCTCACTTCCGGACTAACACCTTCTCCAATAGCCAAGTCGTAAGGTATACCGATTACTAATTCTTTGTTAAAAATTTGTTTTGGATATGTTGTATCGGTAATGCTAGTACTGTCCAAAACATCATGTCCAGAAATAGCATCAAAAATAATTTGTACATCTTCAGTATTTTTAGCAATCTGACCGATGCAATCAAGTGACGAACCCATAGTAATAAGCCCATAGCGTGATACTCGACCATATGTTGGTTTCATCCCTACTATTCCACAAAAGGCCGCTGGTTCTCGCACCGAACCACCCGTGTCAGAGCCTAGCGCTCCAAGAGCAAGGTTGGCGGCAACAGCTACGATTGCCCCTCCCGAAGACCCTCCTGCCACTCGTTTAAGATCATGAGGATTTTTGGTTACTCCATAGGCAGAATTTTCCGTTGAACCACCCATCGCAAATTCATCCATATTTGTTCTGCCTAAAAATACCGCCCCTTGTTTTTTTAATTTAGTTATCACTGTGGCATCATAAGAAGCAACATAGTTTGCTAAAATTTTTGACGCAGCGGAAACAAATTTACCTTTTATTAAAATATTATCTTTAATGGCAAGAGGAATACCAAGAAGAGGAGATGACTCCCCTTTGGCAATTCGGTCATCTGCCACTTTTGCTTGATCTAAAACATCATTATAAACTTCTAAATATGCGTTAAGTTCTTTATTTTTATTTTTAATCTCATTAAGATAGGTCTGCGCCAAATCCACCGCCGAAAATTCGCCTGCGTCGAGAGCTAGCCTTGCTTTTTTTATTGTCAGATTTTTCAAGTCTATCATAATATCTTTTTTACTTTCAAAAATCCGTCTTGCGTGTCTGGAAATTGTCCAAGAATTAGCTCTTTTGAAAATTCACGCGATTCTATTTTATCTTCACGCCAAACATTTATGAGATTATTGTATTCATTTTTCTCATCTGCTAATTGGCGGATAGGCATTTTAACCTTCTCAATCTGCTTCACATACTCCAAGATACCTTTCATATCCGAAAGTATTTCTTTTTTTTCGTCCCCGCTAAGCTCAATTCGCGCAAGCTCTGCAAGGTTTTCAACATCTTCAATATCCATCAAGAGATTATAACAAAAAATAAGAAAAAATAAAACTTAACAAAATACTCTAAAAAATTTTATCCCCATATACGCTATAGCGTATATGGAAATATCTGATATTTTACCCTATTAAGGCTTTAATTCGCTCTTCTGCCGGCGGATGAGTGGCAAAAAAACCGCTGATTTTTTTACCAAAACTTGAGCCCTTGGGATCGGAAATATATAAATGCGCAATAGCGCTAGACTGCTGCGTCATTGGTTTACTATATTGAGAAATTTTTCGCAACGCATTTGCTAAACCTTCGGGATAGCGAGTGAGTAATGCTCCAGACGCATCTGCTAAAAATTCTCTCTTTCTGGAAATCGCTAATTGAATTAAAATGGCAGATAAGGGCGCTAAAATTGAAAGAATAATTCCAATAAGCATCATCCAGCCTCCGCCTTTGTCATTACCCCTGCTCCGACCCATATTGCCAAAAAATAAATTTCTCCTAAAAATATCCGCCATAATAGTCACAAAACCGACCAGCGTGACAATGACCGTCGAGAGCAACATATCTCGATTACCGACATGGGAAAGTTCATGCGCCAGGACACCTTCCAACTCTGGCTTATCAAGTATGACGAGAAGTCCAGCCGTTACACACACCACCGCGTGATTTTTATCTCGACCAGTGGCAAATGCATTTGGCGCTTGATCTGTTATTACATATACCTTTGGCATCGGCAACCCAGCGGTAATAGACAAATTTTCCACACTTGTATATAAATCAAAATACTCTCCCCTTTTTGCCTCTTTGGCTCCAGCCAGTTTAAGAACAATTTTATCTGAAAACCAATACGAAAAAAAATTCATCAAAATACTAAAAACAACGAAAAAGTAAAGAATGTTTGGATTACCGTAATAAATGCTTATGAACCAACCAAAAAGAATAACTGCGACAAAAAATACTGACATAAGTAGCCATGTTTTTGCGACATTTTTTGATTGTTGGGTGTATAAAGTTGCCATTTAGAACTTAACTTTCACCGGATTCTGAGCCACATCATTGTCCGCCAAATCAAAGAATTCTTTCTTAGAAAAATTGAATATCCCAGCTAAAATGTTTGAAGGGAAAGATTCAATTTTTATATTCAAGTCGCGAACATTCCCATTATAAAACCTGCGCGCCGCTTGAATTTTATTTTCTGTGTCCGAAAGTTCATTTTGTAAAGCTAAAAAATTTGTGTTGGCTTTAAGATCTGGATAGGCTTCGGCAATAGCAAAAATGGACTTGAGCGCTCCCGTAAGCATATTTTCGGCTTGTCCCTTATCCGCTAAATTACCCCCCGCCCCCATAGCCAGAGATCGCGCCTTGGTCACATTCTCAAACGCGCTAGATTCATGCGTAGCATATCCCTTCACGGTATTCACTAAATTGGGAATTAAATCATATCGACGTTTTAACTGGACCTCAATATCCGCCCAAGCTTCCCCTGCACGGTTCTTGAGAGAAACAAGACCATTAAACACAAAAATTACCCATAAAACCACCACTCCTAAAACTATGAATGTGTAAATCATATCTTGATTATATCACAAAAAACAAAAAAGCAAGTTATTTTTTCTTTTGCCACTCTTCCACCCATACTAAAAGTGGCGAGGCAAAGAAAAGCGATGAGTAAATTCCAAAGAAAAGACCAATGGTTAAAATAAGCGCGAAATTTTTGGTCGTTTCTGGTCCAAACAAATAAAGTGGCACAAGCACGAAAATAATCGTGAGAGTAATATTAATCGAACGGACAATAGTTTGGCTAGTGCTTCGACCGATGGTCTCCCTAAAATCCTTTTTGTCTCCCGCGCTTAAATTCTCTCTCACTCTATCAAAAACAACAATCTTATCATGAACAGACAAACCTAAAATAGTCAAGAGCGCCAAGACAAAGAGCGTATCAATTTCAGCGCCGGTATAATGGGAGAATAGGGCGAAGATTCCCGTTGGTATAATAATGTCATGAAGAAGAGTAATGATTGTGATGATTCCATATTTCCAAGATGAAACTGGTTTTGAAACTTTACGAAAAGCGTAAGTGATAAAAAGAATAATTGCGATAAAAACAAAAATGATGGAAAGAATTGCTTTATGGGCAAGCTCGCTTCCGACTGAAGGACCGATGGAAGTAAAACCTTTCTCGGAAACAGGATATTTGCCTTTTAGGGATAATGATTGAGAAAGTGTCTCGTGTTCTAATTCGTTTAAATCGCGAGTTTTAATGAGATAACCCGATTCTCCAGTCGGTTGAATAAGCGCTTGATTTATATTAAGCGTCTTAATTGCATTCTCCAGCAATGATACGTCCGGACGACCGCTCGGGTAATTTACCTCAAGCAAAGCGCCTCCTTTAAAATCAATCCCAAGCTTTAAACCAAAAGTAAAAATAAAAACAACCGAAATAAGAACTAGAATAACTGACAAGGAAAGAAATATTTTTTTGTGTTTGATTATAAACATATTATTTTTATTGATTATTTTTTATGTTCTGAATTGATGAAAAACCGCTACTAAAAAGGAATCTGGTAAAGCGGTTACTCTTATTGATACCGAGAGCAAAAAGAAATATTCGAGAAACAGTAATAGCGGAAAACATTGAAACCAAGACACCTAAACCAAAGGTTAGCGCAAAACCTTTTATAAGCGGGGTGCCAAGCCAAAATAAAATAATGGAAGTGATGATACTTGAAGTGTTTGAGTCTCGGACCGACGTCCAAGCTCTTTTGAAACCATTATGAATACCATCATCGATATTATTTCCTTTTCTGATTTCCTCTTTCATTCTTTCAAAAATAAGCACATTTGCGTCAACCGCCATTCCAAGCGAGATAATAAATCCACCGATTCCAGCGGCGGTCAAAGTGACAGGCAGGAGTTTGAAAATAGCCAAAAGAATTGCTGTGTAAAAGAAAAGCGCCAGGACGGCGATAAGACCGGGCAAACGATACCAAAAAATGAGGAAGAGAGCCACCAATAAGAATCCTATAATTGCGGCTTTCACTCCAGCTTTCACGGCGGACTCCCCTAAAGTGGCGCCAATAGTTTGCGTGGAAAGAAGAGTGATAGGCACTGGAAGGGCGCCTGAATTTAATCTGCCAACTAACAGTTTTGCTTCATTGGGGGTAAAATTGCCGGAAATAACCGCTTGACCATTTGGAATTTCTTCCCGGACTACCGGGGTGGATACTGGCGCGCCGTCTAGGTAAATAGCCACCATTTTACCTATATTATCTTTAGTAATCTGCGCAAAAAGTTTTGTCCCTGTATTATTAAATTGCAAACTCACTTTTGGTTCACGAGTATTCTGGTCAAATTCTAAAGTCGCTTTTTGTAAGTACCTGCCAGTAAGTTCGGTCGAAATAAACTGAGAACTTACATCCAAAGTTACTTTGCCGTTTTTATCCACCGTCGCATTTTGCGGAGCGTTTTGGGGAGCTTCAGTTTTAAATTCTAGAATCGGGGTTTGTCCAATCATTTCTATCGCTTTTTTTATATCGGTCACTCCCGGAAGATCAACTATCAATTTTTCTCCGCCACCAGAAATAAGTCCGCCACGCTCCACTTGCACAACTGGCTCAGAAACTCCAAAAAGATTTATCCGTCGTTCAATTACATCACGAAGCGCATTCATTGAACTTCCAACCTCACTAGACGGTACAGCGCCAATATCAGCTTTATATATGAGGTGACTGCCTCCAGATAAATCTAAGCCCAAGCGAAAAGGGAATTTCTTAAAGAAAGCTTTTTGCGTCTCAAAATTTTTATTCAATTTAAGCTCAGTCTTAAAAACAAAAAAAGCCACGCCAAAGCCAAAAATAAGTATTATAAAAGCCAAAATTATTCTTTTCTTCATAAAGATACAAATATACTATACATTTTTAAAAAAATAAGCAAATTCAGCTAGGCCTTGCCTAGCTAGTTTTAACAAAATATCTTACAAGATAAACTATAAAAGCACCTAATACAAACCCACCCAATATATCAATCGGAAAATGGATTCCAACGATAATGCGCGCCAGACCGATTAAGAGAGCAAAAAAAATAAAAATATAGCCAATTTTTTTATCCAGAAAGAAAAGTGATACAGCCAAGGCCGAAAAAAGTGTTGCGTGCCCAGAAGGAAAAGCATACCCGATTTCCAGAAAAAGCGGATGAACATTGGCGAGCGTTAAAAATGGTCGTGAAGCATGAATTAAATATTTCAACAATAAATCAATAAACACAGCCAGACCTCCGGAAAAAAATACCAGAAATAATTCTCGCCAATTTTTACGACAGAAAAGTAAAAATAATCCCGCCATTAAAATCACTAAATAGGGAAAATAAACAGCTAAAAAAACAACTACTTTATCAAAAAATTGTGAGTGATGCGCTAAATTATAAAAGAAGTAAAAAATTGTTTCGTTCATATATTTGATTTAGCAAAATCATCCCGAGCTTTGTTGAGGGACTTCGCCACTTTTAATACATTATTAAAAAGCATCGCGACGGTTACTGGCCCAACTCCTCCAGGAACGGGAGAGACGAAACCAGCCACGTTTTTTACAGATTCCAAATCAACGTCACCAACTATATTTTTCCGATTATCTAAAGAACTATTTTTTTCCTCTGAAGTACCCGCGTCTATTAAAACTGCCCCTGACTTAATTATATTGCCGGTAATATATTTTCCCTTTCCCATACCTGAAATCACAACATCCGCTCGTTGTAAAAGATATTCCTTATTTTCCGTCTTGCTTGTAATCGTAAGATAAGTCAAGCCTCGATAACGCAAAAGCGCCGCGGTTGGTTTGCCCACCAATTCTCCTTGTCCTAAAACAACTATAATCTTCCCTTTAAAATCTAAATTGAGAGAATCAAGAAGCGCCATACAGGCAAGCGCTGTAGGATATCCTAAATCTGTTTGACTATCATAGTTATTATAAAATTTCTCACTGGCTACGAGCCCTAAACAATCAACATCCAAACGCGGATCGATGCTTTCAAGTATCGCTCTTTTATCAATTGATCCCGGCAATGGAAGCTGGACAATAATTCCGCACATATTCTCTATTTTATTTAAAACCTTTATTTCTTTTATTAAATCATTTGTTGATATGGAGGCTGGGAAAGTTGCTTTGTGAAAATGAATACCCATTATTTCGGCAGTTTTTGCTTTCATCTCCACATACTGGAGAGATGCGGGATCATCACCCACCAGCACATCGCAAAAAATTGGCGTAAAAGAAAGAGCGGCAACTTCTTTTTTTACTTTAGATAATATTTCCCCGCGTATTTTTTTTCCGTCAATTATTTGCATAAATTAGACTCCCAGAAACTCATTCTTTGTGTCATCTCGATGCACAGGTCTCGCATATCTTCTCATGCTCATCAAAATTCCTAAACCGGCAAATTCAAATAAAAGATGTGAACCGCCATAACTCATAAATGGCAATGGTATACCAGTTACCGGCATCAATCCCAGATTCATACCGATATTTACGAGTATATGACTCATAAAAAAAATAGCAATACCCATGCTAAAAAGCATTTCAAAATTATATGCTCCGAGAGTGGCAAAAGAGAGAATCCTCCAAATAACCAGCAAAAAAAGCAAAAGAACTAAGGAAGAACCAATGAAGCCCCACTCTTCGGCATACGCAGCGAAAACAAAATCAGCCTGAGGTTGGGGTAAAAATTTCAACCGTGACTGCGTGCCAAAACCAAGACCCTTACCAATAATTTCTCCAGAACCCACCGCTATCGTAGATTGAAATGCGTTATAGCCTGTTCCCTGAATATCAGTGAGTGGATGAATAAAATTAAGAATACGAGCTTTCTGATATGGCGCAAAAACCAACAACCAGAACGTTGCAAAAATTATAATGCCAGAGGCCAGAACAGCGAATAAATGCATTTTAGAAATTCCAGAGACAAGCACCATCCCAAGCCAGATAAAACCGATAATCATCGCCGAACCAAAATCAGGTTGAAACAATACTAAGACAAAAGGCGCAAATGCGTAAAAACCAGAAATAAAAATATGTTTTATGTCTCTAATCTCCACGTGACGACGAGAAAAATACTTCGCTAAAATAAGGACTAATACTAGCTTCATCATATCAACCGGCTGAAAAGAAAAAAGGCCAAGGTTAAACCAACTTTTAGCGCCATGGGAAACATTCCCTAAAATAAAAAGTAAAAGTAAAATACCAGAGCTAAAAAGATACAACGCTATCAGTACAGAGGAACGCTTAAGAAAACTAAAATCTATAAAAGAAAAAATAAAAAAAACAGCAAAACCTATCAAAATCCAAATAATCTGTTTATTAAAAAAATCTCCGGTAACCTCTAGGGGCGCAAAACTCTTCATCGTGACAAGCCCAGCAATAACTAAAGGAAGTATAAAAAAAACTAGAAGCCAATCTATTCGATTAAAAGCTTTTTTTACCATATCTTATTTTAATTGCACCGATAAAATGTTATATAGGGGAATTATTTCTTTAACAATGACTTTGGAGGACATTGGTTCTGGCCAAGTAAAATTAACATCTCTGCTCTCTTCCCCCACGAGAGTTTGCAAATAAGTACTACTGACAGAAACAGCGTTATGATTCGCATCATATAGAATAGCCACTACATTCATCTTCGGAATAGCAAAGAAAGAATTATTTTTTATTGTAGCGGAAAGTGTTGGACTTGTGTCTTCATTAGCAAGAGTTATATTTGAAACTGACACTTGCAATTGATTAATTTTTTCTTGGGAAACTTGAATCCACCGTGGTATTTGCGTAAACTCAAAAGTGGTATAAACGGGGATAGAATTCCCGATATCTATGCCGGGCTCAAAAATGGCAATCTTCCCTCCGGGGGGAATAAAAGTGTTACCTTCACGCTTGCCTATATAAATATTATTTGCGTCAGCAAAACGAAATTTATAATTTATTTTTTCGAGAGCGGCATTTTTATTATGATTTTCAAGATAGGCAACAGCATTATAGCGCCCTGGAATAATTTTAAAGGCGCGAGTCCAAAGAACTGAAATCGCATCCACTTGCGTCAGACACGCCTCAGCGCAAAATCCTCCACAATCTACACCCGTCTCAGTTCCATTTTGCTTGTTATCTGTGCAACTTGGCGCTTTGTTTAGACTTGGATAAGATATTAAGTATCCAAATACTGTCAAAAATAAAACGAGCGCAAACACATAAAAAATTTGTCTCCGAAAAGCCCAAGTCATAAGAACATTGTAACATTAAAAACTCAAGAAACCAGTAATCACTTACCGGTTTCTTTGAATCAAGTGCTCGGTGTTGGCGACTGCTTACTTTCCCCATAAAGAGTATCATCAGCTCAACAAGGCTTAACTTCTCTGTTCGGAATGGGAAGAGGTGTGACCCTTGCGACAAATCACCAACACTGAAAACTCAATTCGTCCATAGGCCTTGCCTATGGATTTTACTTAATTTTTATATATTGAAAACTGAGTTTTAGGCTTCGGCTTAAAAGTTTAAAAAACCAAAAGCCGAAGAATAAAAGATAGCGCTCCGCGAGGATAATCCTCTCTATGTGGCCAACCCCAAATAGGCTCTCCACAGAGCACGGAGCGCAAGACAAAGAGCAATTTGGGAGCGTATGCATTGTAAAGTCCCGCTTTACATTAATACACAGCCAGTATGTAATCGTAAAGTCCCGCTTTACATTAATATACACACCTTCCCCAAAACTCAATTCTCAATATTGTTTTTCCCGCCTCCACCGAAATTTCGGCGAGGCAAGTGTGATTTCCAAATTTCTTAACAGGAATCGAAACATTAGTACTTCTCAGCTCAAGCGATTACTCGCCTTACACTTAAAGCCTATCAACGTGATCATCTCTCACGGTTCTTAACGATTCCTAATCTTAAAGCTGGCTTCCCTCTTAGATGCTTTCAGAGGTTATCCATTCCCGACATAGTTACCGAGCAGTGCCCTTGGCAGGACAGCTCGCACGCCAGAGGTCAGTTCACTTCGGTCCTCTCGTCACATATTTCCCCTATTTCTAGGAGTGCAGACTATATCTTCATCCTTCGACAAGCTTAGGATAAATCCTTTACTTATCGGGAGGATGTTGGCGTATTACAAGCATAAGCCTGTTTCAAAAAACTTTCCAGCGTTATGCAAGTCCTCCGACCTGAGTCGGAGAGTCGTTACGGGGTCAAATTTAAAATCTTATACAATTCGTTTTTTGTTTTCTTCTTTTTAGTAATATAATTTTCACTTTGAATAAGTAAAATGAGATTAACAAGTTTAACCAATTGCTTTTTTGTTAGCTTTTGAAATTTCGTACCAGATAATATCCCACACGCTTGTAAAAGCGCATGAGCTTGAAGTTTTTTGAATTTGATATATGGCAATAAATTTTTAAGAATATTTCTTATTTGTTTATAACCATTTATTCGCAGTTCGGTCATTCCATCATTTCTTTTGGAAATATAACCAATTCCTAAAACTTCCTTTATCCAATACAAAGTCTTTTCGTGCCTAGTATCTTGATAGAAACAAATTGTAGTCATAAAACGAATTGCTCGTTTACTATCGCTTCGCTTTTTCAGCTGAAGCATTAGACTACCATCTCCATCAAGAAAACCGGCAATATAAGCTAATTTGATTTTAGATTGACTTCCCACGGTATTATCTTACCACATTTCTGGTCCTCAAGCGAATCATAATACCAAAGACCGTTCAGTATTATTTTTCATCGAACTAGAGACATTGATGAAGACTCCACCGTTATTAGCCACATTGTCATCATAAATTTCTTTATGAAGTAGCAAGGACCCTCTCGGGTCTACTAGAAGCAAATCTTTTCAAGAATCAACGAGTGCAGTAGATAGGAGACCAACCTGTCTCACGCATGATTTCACAAATTACTTTGTGCATTGGACTATACTTTCTCTGACATAAGATCAGAGGTCGGTTTGTAGTCTCTACAAAGAAAATTAAAATTTTCTTCTCGATATCATCCTATCAGTGTTAGTGATATGGGATTTCATCGAAAACCCCGACTTAATTCTCATAATTAAACAAGAACCGCCGTGATTTGATTGGTTCTATCTTTCAATTTCATAAACAAAAACAATTTAAATAACATAAGTTTCAACTTTCCTCTGAGGATTCAAACTGTACTTCAGCCGAAATAAATTTCCGCTTCAGTACGGTCTGAACCCAGCTCGCGTACCTTTTTAATTGGCGAACAGCCAAACGCTTGGCAGCTTCTCCGCCGCCGCGCTAAGGTGAGCCGACATCGAGGTGCCGAACTCCGCCGTCGATATGAACTCTTGGGCGGAACTAGCCTGTTATCCCTAGAGTAGCTTTTATCCGTTAATCTTCCACCGCGTCTAACACGGGTGGTCGGTTCACTTAGTTCTGGTTTCCCACCTGCTTGAGATGTACCTCTTACAGTCAAGCCAGCTTGTGCCATTACACTATCGGCACGGTTTCCATTCGCGCCTAGCTGACCTTTAAACCCCTCCTTTACTTTTTAGGCATTTTTGTTACGTCAGATAGAGGTTTAGCCTCTATCTGACACTTCATGTTGCCATGAAGATCGGACTATACATTCATTCTTTTAAGAATGGTTGGTTTGTAGTCTCTGAGGGAATTTTAATTCCCTGCTGATTAACCGCAGGTAAACATTATTACTTATAATATAAGTAGTTTACCATACATATACACCGGTTTTTCCAGCAAATTCCCAACTTTTCGATCACGATTACTCATGAAAGCCCCCCTATTTTTGTTTCATGTCAAAGTGTCTCTTTGACATTGGAGCTGTAAAATTCGAAGATTCGAAAGAAATTACAGATAGAGGTTTAGCCTCTATCTGTTTTTAATTTCTCTACAAACCCTCGAGGGTACAGCCCCAGTAAAACTATCCGCCATATACTGTCTCAAAACGTTTTTGC
>ERZ1292629.2980-Hain-H43-01um-R1-2980-length-13566-cov-10_pt1 | contig 13566 bp, 11 predicted proteins | sample MGYA00564399_ERZ1292629 | MGnify/ENA primary metagenome ERZ1292629 (study PRJEB36523, sample SAMEA6512636) | groundwater metagenome | collected 2019-01-08 | study: AquaDiva: Metagenomics assemblies of 32 groundwater samples
TGATGTCGGATATCGATATTTAAACCCTTCCATAAATAAAGCGCGAAAAAGGCGCCAAAGATTGCGTAACTTCCCAAAAGATCGGCATTGCCAATCGTCCCGGACTGGCTTGATGGAAGCCATGCCCAAGAAGCGTTAAAATATTGGGCCAGAGTATAAAAGAATTCCAAAACACTGACAATAACCGCTATACCAAAAAATTTTCGCCATTCTTTTTCGGTCGTTAAAACGCTGGACAAAATTATGGCAAAAATCACAAAGTGAAACCACGTAATTATGCCGGACATTCTTTCGGTATTGCCCCAAAAACTCCTGAAAGCGTCAACTCCCGTAAAACTTGTGATTATTAAAATTATTGTAAGCAACATTGTCGCGCCAAGCGCTAAATTCCATTTTGGCCTAAAACGCGCGTCCGTAAGCGCCAAAATAATATAAAGGAATAAAATAATTTCGGTAACCAATTGAAAAAGCCATATTTTCGGGAAAATAAAAGGAAAGAAAAAAGAACCGCCGATGTAAAGCGGGATAAATAGGATAAAACCGATTCCGAATTTTATTAGTTTTAATAATATGTTAGAATTCATGGCATGTGGAGAAGAAGAGTAAAAATATTTTTGCTGGTTATAAGCGATATTATGATATTTTATATCGCCGTAGGATTCACCCTTTTGGTACGATATATAGTTATTGAACGCGATTCTTCAACACTATTGAATTCCGTCCCCCTCCATCTTATTCCTTTTAGCATAATATTCGCGCTCTGGCTAGTTGTTTTTTGGGCCGCGGGCCTTTACGATTTGTCAAAACTTAAAAATGAAGAATTATTTTACAAAAATCTTATTATCACTTTCGGCGTCAACGCGGCAATTGCTGTTTCTTTCTTTTATTTTATACCATACTTCATAATTACGCCCAAAATAAATTTATTTATTGATTTGGCCTTAACCGTGGCCATTCTTTATTTTTGGAGACAATATTTCAACAAATGGGCCACAAAAGCTTTCAAAATCGGCATTGTTTTTCTTGGAGCCAGTCCAGAGATAATGGAACTGAAAGAATTTTTGAGCAATAATCCACAACTGGGCTATCAAACCGCCGGAATTTTGGCGCCTGATAATGCCATTGAACTGGAAAATCTTTGGCAAGATAAAAAATTTTCACTAATAGTTTCAGCCGAACAGTTTGATCATTCAAAAAAATTATCTTATTTGCTTTTCAAATATTTTAAAAAAGGCGTTACCATTAACGATTTGGATAAATTTTACGAAACTATGACAAACCGGGTGCCGATTTCGATTATTCAAGAGGCTTGGTTTTTGGAAAATATCGGGCAGTCCACAAGAGGATTTTACGAAACGACGAAAAGAATTTTTGATATTGTCGGTTCAGTCATAATTGGAGTGATAACATTGTTCATATCGCCCTTTGTGATTTTGGCTATAGAAATATCTTACCCGGGAGCGGTTTTTTATAGACAACAGCGTGTGGGAAAAAACGGGCAAATATTTACTTTAATAAAATTCAGATCTTTAATCAGCGGCTCAAGCGCGCGAGAAGCCGGAATATTATACGAGGAAAAATCAACCTTGGTCGGTAAATTTTTACGAAAAACACACTTAGATGAACTACCGCAGGTCTGGAATATTTTACTTGGGCAAATGTCATTTATCGGCCCGCGGCCGGAAAAACCAGAACTTGTAAAAAAATTATCGGAAGAAATTACTTTTTATGAAATGCGATTTTTAATTAAACCCGGAATTGCCGGCTGGGCGCAGCTCCATAATCCCAAGGCCGGCCCAACTTTTAAGGAAACTCTGGAAAAACTCCAATATGACCTTTATTATGTAAAAAACCGCTCAATATTTTTGGACTTCTCGATTATATTGAAGACAACCCGCATTTTACTCTCCGGCGCGGGAAAATAAATTTTATTAATTAAAAAATCCCCGCTTAGCGGGGATTTTGTTTTCAGGAAATTTTTACAATTCCCCGGATTAATTCACCACAATTTAATTCTGCTAATCCCAGATTTATCTTTTCAAAAGAATAAATACGGGTTATTAAATTTTCAAGTGACAGATAACCGAAGAGATATTCGGAAGCATAGCGCGGGATATCATCATCCAAAAAACATCCTCCGCCCCAAGTACCGCTTATCCTTTTACCTTTTACTAAATCAAAAGGGTCAATAGCAATTTTTTCTCCCGGTTCCAAGTTGCCGGCAACAATCACGGCGCCATCACTCTTAGTCAGATTAATAGCTGCCTCCATAGCAGTTCTGCTACCGCTGCATTCAATTGCAAAGTCAAAGGGGGCATATTTTTTAACATGATCAAAATGAATAGCAACACTTCCAATTTTTTCCGCCCAATCTAATTTCCATTGAGCCACATCAATAGCAAAGCATCTTATTTTAAGGGAAAGAGCTTTCAATAAAGCGCTGGCGCCGATGCCCCCAATGCCGAATATGGCTAATTTTGATCCAAGCGGGATATCCGAATGATCAACCACGCCGGCGCCCGTTGGCACGGCGCAACCCAGAAGGGCCGCCACTTCACCGCCAATTTTTCTTGAGACCGGAACCAGCCGGTTTTCTGAAATAACCGCGTATTGGGAAAACGTCGCCACGGCTCCGGCATTTACAACACTGCCATCGCCCGCGCGATATTTGATAAGCGGAACATCCAATCCCGCGCCCTTTATCCAACTGCATACGACATAATCGCCAGGCCTTACTTTAGAAACGCTATCTCCAATTTCTAGAACCTCGCCTGACGCCTCATGACCCAAAAGGTGAGGAATATGGTCTTTGCCCTTCCATCCTTTAATTTCATTTAGCTGGCTTCGGCAAAGTCCGCTATACAGTATTTTTACAAGAACCTGTCCAAATCCCAATTTGGGGATTTCCAGTTCCTCAATTATCAATGGTCCGCCAATATTTCTTAAAACCGCCGCTTTAGTTTTCATTTCGCCACCTCTATGGAATAAACCAGTAGTAGTCGCCGGTATAGCCGACTTCGGTGAATAATTTCTTCCAGTCCTCAACGCTCATATAGGTCAGCGCCGTCAAATTCCACTTTATCATCCTCTCGCATTCATAAGTGTTGCGCCAGGAATCAAGAGTGATAAAAGCGTGTTTTCGCGATACTCTTTGCACTTCGCGAATCGCCTGTTTGCATTCTTTAATCGGCAGATTATGAAGTGTAGTAATGGAAACTACCAAATCAAACGATTTATCGGGAAAAGACAATTCTTTCGCATCGCCCACCCGCACGAACGCTTTAACACTTTCTTTGGCATTAGCGATCGCGTAGGCGGAAATATCTATTCCCGCCACTCTGATGCCGGGAATAATCCGCTGAAAGTCATGAAGCATGAATCCCTTGGCGCAACCTATATCAAGAATGCTGCTTTCAGAAGTCAGCCCGTAATGATCCCTGAATCTTTTGACAATGCTCCCCCACCGGCCGTCATATACATACCCTCCGTAGCCGACCAATCTGTCGCCGTCAAAAAATTCCTCTCCGAATTGACGGGCGATTTTATGGTGTTCTTCTGTAATTTGTCTGAACCTTCCTTCAACATCGCGATTTTCTTTGGGATAAGTATCCAGTAAGTTTATTTCTGCCATTGTTATTCCTCCTTTTTGTCAGTTTGATTGAGATATTCTTTTAAACCATCTTCCAAACTAAGAAATCTAACTGTCGCAAAATTATTTCTAAATTTAGCAATATTAAATCTTAATTTTACCGGTAGCTTCAAAGAAACGGCAAAACGAATACGCGTTCTTTTTCCACAAACACGAAACACCATTTCGGCAAGTTCCGATAAAGACAATTCATGATGCACAATATTATAATCGCCTGTTATTGATCCCAATATTGCCAAGCGAATTATTTGGAACATATCGCTCTTATGTATCGGATACAACTTGTGAGAGCCGTCCCCGTTAATATCAATTATTCGGCCATTGACAACATGGTCGATAAATTTGAATATCGGACTTGTTGTGTCGCCTCCCCCATAGATCTTTCCCGGACGTAATATCGTAAATTTAATTCTTTCTTTGGCGCAACTTTTCCTGAGAATCATTTCCGAACAAGCTTTGGAAACCGCATAAAAATTATCGGGCGCAAAACTACTTTCCTCACAAATAAGCCCTGCCGTATCATTGCCATAAACCGCAATTGAGCTTAAAAAAATAAGGTGGTTTATTTTAGTAGACGATATCACATTGGCAATATTTATCGCCATTTCCAGATTGCGCTTTAAGAATTCGAGACTGTCGCCCTTGTGTCTAATTATGGCAGCCGCCATAATTACTGTAGTTTGCGAATCAAAAATATCCGCTAAAAGACGACATCTAACCGGCGACAATAAATCAATTTGAGCCGAAGAAAACCCGTAAACCTCATATTCGGTTTCTTTGCCGAAATTCTCGTAAAGACACCTCCCTAAAAAACCTGTATGACCCAATATTACAATTTTTCTCCTTCTTCTGTCGCTTTTCATTAGAGATTCTCCTCATCGTATTAAAGTTTTTAAAGAAACAAGATTCGTGGCAATATAAACATAAAATTAACTCCCTGTCAAAGTTAAAACCCCGCGATTGCGGGGCTATGCTTGATGGACATACTCAAATGGATATCCTATAATTTCTTCCCAATTTTCGTTAATCCATCGAGCCACTTCATCAATGCCATTGTAGAGTTCAATCTGGGGCTGCCAGAGGATCCCCTCTTTTGTCCTGGAACAATCTAAATCAATCATGGGGTCCTGATCTGCCCTATCTTCGGTTATTTCGGTTGACATTTCAAAATTGCGATTCATTTTTTGGCAAATTAATTCTACCAAGTTTCTTATTTCCATTATATTCCCGCCGGAAAAGTGATACGCCTCTCCCGCTTTACCATTAAGAATAACGCTGTGGATTCCATAGCAAACATCCGATATATGAATGAAGCTTCTTTGCGTTTTTCCTCCGCCATGAAGCGGAATTGGAATGCCTTTTTTCAAAAAAATAATCGTTCTCGGAATTATTCTATACAGCTGCTGGTGGATGCCATACACATTAACCGACCTGATAAAAGAAACCGGAAACTTAAATTTCTTAAACATTGCCATTAGAAACAAATCGCCGGCTACCTTGGAAACTGCATACGGTGTTGAAGGATTGTAACAGTTAGAATCCTCCTGATAATTGCGGCAAAGCCCGTAAATTTCCGGAGTTGAAATTTGGATAAATCTTTTTAAGTACGGCTTGTCGCGCAAGGCGAACGCCAAACTCGCCACGCCAAGCGTATTGGTCATAAGCCAATGTTCCGGATGATTCCAGCTGTACTGAACATTGCCCTGCGCGGCAAAATTAACAATGACCTCCGGCTTCATGATGTCAAACAGATGAATAATATCCTGAAGTTGCGTATTGATATTCGTCTGGAAAAATTTGAAACGTTGTGGCCTCTCCTTTTGATAAAGATAGGGCAAAAATAGCGCAGGATATTCCGGCGACCGGCTTAGGCCGATCACTTCACAATTTGAATTTTTCAGAAAAAAATCAACCAGGTGACTGCCGGAAAAGGAATTACTGCCAATAATCGCGATTTTCTGCCTCATTATCTACCTCCATTGAAAAATATTTTTATGTATCTTTCGGCCGTTTTTTCCAACTCATCCTGCAACTCCTCTGAGCGAGGAAGAGGTATTTCAAAATTGGGCACTGGCTTTTCGGCGAATGCCTGCCAATAATCCACTTTATATGTCCCATTGGCCATCAATTCCCTATAATATTTTGTATTTGCTGAAGGATACAGGATGTTAAAAAATGGATATTTGATTTTCAGATCACAAATCATATCCGGAAGATTTTCGCGGTATTCTCTTGTTTCCATTGGCGCGCCAAGAACAAAATAGGCGACAATTTCTATGCCGTATTCGCTGCATAAGTTACAAAATTCTTTAGTCGTTTCAATCGTTATTCTTTTGTTCATCCATTTAAGCACTTCCGGATTTAAACTTTCTATCCCGACATGTAATCTGGTACAACCGGCCGACTTGAGAGCTTCAGCCGTGGCCTTGTCCAAAACTGCTCTGCCCCTGCAACTCCATTGAAATTTCAATCCTCTTTTTTTGATTTCCTCGCACACTTTTATGACTCTATTGCTGTCGGTGTTAAAGCAGTCGTCAAGAATATGGATGGAATTCGCGCCGCAGGACAGAAGGTGTTCCATTTCATCAACGACTCTTTTTGGAGATAAAAATCGGAATTCTTTATCCTGCACATCGCAAAAAACGCATCTGAAAGGACACCCTTTTGAACTCATCATCGCGAGGCGTTTCTCCTGTTTGAACAGCGTTTTTTGCGTGTCTTCACCGCTTAACATATAATCTTCCAATTCAAACCCGGAAAATTCCCTTCTGATAAACGGCAAAGAATCGATATTTCTGACATAATCCTCATAAATGCCTCTTTTACACCCTGTATTGAGCCATTCATTGAAATTCCGGTCGCCGTCGTGTTTGAATATCGCATCGGCTCCCAAATTCATTGTTTCCTCGGCGTAATGCGTAACATGCGGGCCTCCAACGGCCTTTTTGGGAACACAAGTCCACTTGAGAATTTCGCTCATTGCAAACGCTTTTCTGGTAACCACGCTGATTCCAAGAACATCAGGCGCGAATTCATTGATTCTTCTTATGGTGTAATCAATGGAAAGGCCATAACTGTCGGCATCCAATATCCGGATATCATGATCCGGCGATATGCTGGTGGCGACCGCCAATACCCCGAGAGGAATATAGCGCACGGGATTTGACGAATAAAATGACGGCGTAGTGAAATCTTTCGTCTGCCCTTCTTTCGGAAGAGTTATCAGCATCACTTTCATTTCTTTCCTCCTATAAATGTATTATTGAATTGTTAAAAATCTGCCGTCAATGCTCCCATAAAAAGTGGAGTTCGTCAAGACAGATTTATTCGTTTTCTTAAAATTTGGACTTCCCAGAAAAGCGTTAAAAACGTTTTGAAAACACTTGCGATATTCTTAAGCCGAAAGGCCTTAGTCGCTCCTCTTTCTCTCGCTCTGTTTATCATCGGAACTTCAACAAAATTCGCTCCGGATTTTAAAAGTTTGATCAATATCTCGGTCATATACGCAAAGCCATGGGTAGAAACCGGGACTTTTTTTACCATTTCGGTTTTGAAATAACACATACCGTTATAATATCGCATTTTTAATCCGAAGGCCGTATTTATTATCGCAATGTAAGTTTTTGAAAGAATCCGCCTGCCCCAGATTCTGACCTCGGGATTTTGTATGTAAGGAATGACAATATCCGCTTTTCCTATGGCTTGAAAAATATTATCCAGCGCTTCGGGAGTGGTTTCATTATCGCCCGGGACAAATCCGGCATACTCTTTGGTTGCCAATTGGAAACCTCTGACAATATTAAATCCGAGATTCATATTTTTGGCATTATGAACTACTTTGATTTGAGAAAATTGCATCGCCAAACCATCGGCGACTTCTCCCGTCTTGTCGGTTGAGGCGTCATCGAAAATAATAATCTCAAAATCGGAAATCGCGTTATTTCTTAACCGTTCTAAAACCGAATCAACCGTCGGTTTTAATTTTGTTTCCTCGTTATACGCCGGAATGATTATTGAAACGGACTTATTCATGCGACACATTCTACTATTAAAATAAAACCCCCGCAAGCTTGCGGGGGCGTAAATTATTTAACCATTTCTTCAACGGCGCGGATTATCATTTCGGGATTGGGATGATACAACGGCTCTAAATATTGGCTGGCCGGACAGGGAGCATCGGGCAACGTTATCCGCCGCGGCGGACACTGGAGATATCCGTGCGCCTGCTCGGCGACCAAGGCGACAATTTCCGAAGAAATGCTGCACGACTTCCATCCGGTATCCACCACCAGAAGTTTTTTTGTTTTTTTCACCGATTTGATAATCGGTTCAATATCAAGCGGCCTCAGCCATCTCAAGTCAATAATTTCTGACGAGATTCTATCGCCACCGGAAAGTTCATGGCCGGCATTCACAGCATCAAGAAGAGCAATAGACACTGTGACAATTGTGATATCTTCTCCCGAAAATTGAATTTGAGACGTTAAAGGAGTTTCAAAATAAGGCTCCGGAACAGATCCTTTTTGCTCGTATAGAGGATTGTGCCGATGTTCAAGAATTATCACAGGGTCGTCGTCAAAAATGGCCCTTAGAAGCATTCCCTTGGCATCCATAGCGGTTGCCGGCATTCCGACTTTAATGCCCGGAAAATGGGCAAAAATGGACTGTAAACTATGGCTGTGGGTCACTCCCTCTCCTGGCCGGCGAGCGATAAAACTTAAAATGGTCAACGGAACTTTGTGGCGGCCGCCGGAAGCGTATCGTAATTGAGCCGCTTGATTGAACATTTGGTCCATCGCCAATAGCATAAAATCGTCTCGCTGATGAATTAAAACCGGCCTCATGCCGTTCAGTGCGGCGCCGATGCAAAAACCGGTCAGTCCATTTTCAGAAAGCGGCGTATCAATCACTCTTTCGGGAAATTTTCTGATAGCCGGCAAGCACTGTCCGCCGATGCCATTGATATGGTCGGCGCCCTCGCCGATAAGAAATACATTTTCATCTTTTTCCATAGCCATCAACAGCGCCTCGGCCGAAGCGTCTTTGTAAGTCAACCATCTTTCTGTTTGATTTTCCATTATCCCACCTCCGATAGCAAATCTTCTTTTGGCGGTTGCGGACTGTTAAACGCGAATTCTTCCGCTTCGTCGATTTCTTTCTTTATTTTCTCTTCCATTTTTTTAATTTTCGAGCAAAGCTCCTCTGGCGTACTAATGTGATTTGTAAGTGTTCTCTCGGCCTGCTTTAATGGGGATTTTTCCATCCATTTTTCTCCTTCTTCGCGGCTGCGATAACCGAGATCCCAATCCTCGCCCACTCCCCAGTGTTCCCGGAGCCGGTAGGTGCAGGCCTCAATAAAACAGGGTTGGCCTTTTCTGACCAGTTCAACCTTGGCCTTGGCAACTTCCTTGACGAGCAAAACATTATTTCCGTCACTGATGCGATGCGCGTTTATCTTATGCGGGCCGACGCGCTCGGTGATATTTTCCGACGGCTGACGCTGCAAAATGTGCGAATGGGTGGCGTAAAGGTTATTCTCGCAGACGAACAAAACGGGCAGATGAAACACCGAAGCGAAATTGACACTTTCCCAAAAAATTCCTTCTTCCACGGCGCCGTCTCCAAAAAACGCTACGGCAACTTTATTCTCGCCTTTCATTTTAAAAGAAAGCGCGAGACCAACCGCAAAAGAAATGCTGGCGGCGACAAGCGGAGCCGAAATCACATGGCCGGCTTCATCGTCAAAAAGATGCATCGTGCCGCCCTTGCCTTTGCAGCAACCCGTGGCTTTGCCGAGAATTTCGGCAAACATTTTTTTCAAGTCGCCGCCTTTGGCGAGATAATGGGCGTGGCAACGGTGGCCTGAAATAATTTTGTCCTCAGGATTCAAAGCCGCCATAATTCCAACCGCCACGGCTTCTTGACCGATAGACAGATGGACCGGCGCATTCACTAGCTTCAGATTGCACCAATCGGTCAATCTCTCTTCAACCATTCTTATTCTTAACATCTCAAAATATAATTCCCAAAGCTCATTTGTTCCCATTTGCTACCTCCCTTTTATTAAATTTTCAAAGAATTTCAAGCGCTCGCAGAATAATATACATTACAACGCTTGTCAAACAAAAAAAGTCCCCCGCCTTGGCGGGGGAATTGTTTTAATTTTTACACGGCTTTTGCGCCGTAAAATTTTTTGACCAGATTGATCACTTTCATGATCTGTAACACTGACAAGTACTGATGGATGGGCAGAGAAATGATTGTCTTAGCTTGCGCTTCGCAAACGGGAAAATCTCCTAACTTATATCCCATTTCCAAATACGGTTTCTGCAGATGAATCGGAATTGGATAATGAATCTTCGCTTCAACTCCGTTACATTCCAAAAATTTTTGCAGTTCGTCTCGTTTCTCAACCTGAATGACAAAGGTGTGATATACCTGTCGCACATTGGCAAAACGCGGAGGAAGTTTTACCCCATCAACGCCGGCCAAATACTTGTTATATATCGCAGCGTTTATAATCCTAATCTCGGAAATTCTGGAAACGTCCGGAACCAGCCGCAAACCGACGACGGCCTGAATAGTATGCAACCGACAATTGCCGGCAACCATTACGCAATCGTCCCTTGTCTCTAGTCCGTGGTTGCGCATCAAAGTGACATTCATTGCCAGCTCGTCGTCATCGGTGGTAATCATTCCGCCGTCGCCCCAGACATTGAGATTTTTCAAGGGGTGTAAGCTAAACGCCCCGGCAACGCCCCAGCTCCCGGCCATTTTTCCGTCAACGGACGAATCAATCGCCTGGCAAGCATCTTCTATCAGAAAAAGATTGCGCCTTTTGGCAATTTCAGAAATTGAGACAAGGCCCGCCGGGTTACCGGTTAGATGAACCGGTAATATGGCTTTCGTCTTAAACGTGATCGCCTTTTCAACCTGAAAATGATCGATCATATAGTCGTCAAAAACGTCAACAAAAACCGGTCTAGCGCCCACAAATCTGATAGCATTCGCCGTAGCGATAAAACTGTTTGGTTGGGTGATGACTTCATCTCCCAATCCGATGCCCAGAGCTCTCAAGATGAGAATCAAGGCATCTGTTCCCGAATTGATGCCGATGGCGTACTTGACACCGCAGATTTTCGCGAATTCTTTTTCGAATTTGGCCACCTGCGGGCCGAGGGTAAATTGTCCGGTTTTGACGAGTCCTTCAATATCTTCCAGGATCTGCTTTACCAGAGAGCCCCCAACCCTAAATTGCTTGTCTAAATAATTATAGTGAACCTTCGCTTCTCCCATTTTTTCCTCCTTTATTTATTGGATTTTTAACATTTTCATTGTTTTGATATTGCTGTATTTCGGATCGTCGGGATTCGGAATCAATCCGGCGTTAAATGCTTTCATCAGATGAACAACGGCGTCCGGAATATAATATTTAGCTTCCCAACCAAGCTCGCGCCTTATTTTTTCCGATGAAACACGATACGAACGCAAATCGTTGGTCGGCACTTTTTCAATCTCGATATTTTTTCCCGTGCATTGCTTGATAACCCTCGCTATTAATACGGCTATAGTACCGATACTATGGTTGAGACCGCCGACATTGAATGTTCGACCGATTATTTTTTCGTCAGGCTCATCAACAAGCCGAACATACAAATCGGTCATATCTTCAATATGAATATTGGGACGCATTTGCGAGCCGCCAAAAACCGTGATTTTTCCTTTGGTTAAAGCCGCCATAGTAAGAATATTAACCGACAAATCCAATCTCATACGCGGAGCGTAGCCGCAGACCGTCGCCGGGCGAATAATTACCCATGGTAATTTTTCGGTCGGAATCATTCGAAGTTCCATTTCACAAAACGCTTTGTATTTTGAATAATCCGTCAATGGTTCCAGAGACATTTCCTCGGTAACATCAGGCGTGTTTTTTACTCCGTAAACGCTTGAAGACGAAGCGAAAATAAAACGGCTAATTTTTCTTTCTTGAACCGCTTTAATAACTCTCAAAAAGGCGTCGTAATTTATTGACTTTCCCAGTCGGGGGTTTAATTCAAAACTTGGATCATTGGAAATGCAAGCCAGATGTATAACTACATCCATCCCCCCAATAATAGACCGTAAGTCGCAGCCACGAAGGTCATCTTTCATTGGGCAAAAAAGTTTCCGGCTTTCTGGATGAGCTGCCAAATATTCATCAAAAATATTTTCGCCGAACCAAAATGTGTCCAAAACACGAACATCGTGTCCCGCGTCCAATAATTTTGGCACCAGAGCGCTACCGACATAGCCGGCGCCTCCAATCACTAAAATTTTCTTAGACATTTTCACCTCCATAATTAAATTATTAAAGACCTCTAGATCGGTGATTACTATACCCCAAAATTAAAACGAGCGTCAAGCGCTCGTTTGTTTCTTATTTAAGCAAAGCCGTTATGAATTTGAAAAACGGAATCGCTTCAATTGATATTTGGTTGCCCAGATAGCCGACGGCTAAAGCCCCGGCCGCATTGCCTATAAAGGCAACCAGATCCATTGGGAATCCCTTGGCGACGCAGGGAGCTGTTAGCGCGAAAAACGCGTCTCCGGCCCCGGTGGTATCAACGATTTTCTGGGACAACACCGGCGCTTTGCAGAGTTCATTTTTTTTCGCGTCATAGACCATTGACCCTAAATGCCCCAATGTAATCGCGACAGCCCTGGACATATAAACTCTGAAGCTTGAAGCCCTATCCGCTAAACACGTTATAATTTTCGCCGATTCGCTGTAATTATCGTGAAAAGCCAATCTCAGTTCTATATCATCCAGGCAGAAATAATTGGCTCTGGGATATTTTGTTATCAAATTAAATCCCATATTGGCGGTGTTTGTCTGAGCATTTACCGCCAAAAAATCGAACCTCCGGTTGCAGAGAAAATCTATTTGCCGCGGAGTGATCAGCCCGTGGCCATAGTCCAAAACAAGAATCAAATCATAAACGAAATCTCTTGGAATGCTACACAGATATCTCATTATTTTCTCATCCAGCTCCGGCGATGGCCTGTCGTCAAGAATATATTCCTCAAATAATTTGGACTTGAAAGTGGTTTCTATGAATCGCCTTTTAACAATTGTCGGCGCGGTATCGTGATGAAACAACTGGAGATTTATATTTGATTTGAGATTTGCCCTGACGAATTCATCATTCCCGTCATTACCGACGGCCGTTATCAGATCAATACTGCCGCAAAAGTTCGCCAAGTGGTTGGCGCAAGCCAGAATACCACCGGCGTGGGTCTCTTCCCTGATAGTCCTGGCGGCAATGTGGTTCCCTTTTAACGGTCTGCCCATCATCGGAGCCATAAAAAGATATTTATCCAGAATCGTTTCGCCGATAACTAGGATCTTCATTGATTTCAAACTCTTCAGCATTTCAACGACCTTTTCGGCTGAATATTTTTTCCGAAAACCGGCCAAAAAATCCTGGGCTTCTCTGGGATAAATGTCAAAGTATTCGTTAAGAAGCGAACTGGAACTGAAAGTAATATCGCCGGTAAAATGGATCTTCCCGCCCGCCGATTCAACCGCTTCTCTTTCACAGTGTATCCCCCCGGTTTCATCTTTTTCCGGGTTCGCGTAATCTTGGCCTTTAACGTAAACATCCGGTTTAATCGTCTTTATTATTTCAACCGCCGTCGGCCAACTATTAATTATGACGTAATCAACCGGTTCAAGCGCCGCAATATATTCGGCGCGGAGCGACTCCGTAAACACCGGCCTGCCGGGACCCTTATTCACATATTGATCCGGAGTGATTGTAACAACCAAGATGTCACCCAATTCCCTGGCAATAGAGAAATGGCGAATATGACCGATATGCACCAAATCAAACACTCCGTGGCAATGTACAATTTTTTTACCGGAATTTCTCAACTTT
>ERZ1292629.2981-Hain-H43-01um-R1-2981-length-13554-cov-6_pt1 | contig 13554 bp, 14 predicted proteins | sample MGYA00564399_ERZ1292629 | MGnify/ENA primary metagenome ERZ1292629 (study PRJEB36523, sample SAMEA6512636) | groundwater metagenome | collected 2019-01-08 | study: AquaDiva: Metagenomics assemblies of 32 groundwater samples
GATAGGGATCCCCAGCCAGAAGATTCAGTCTATGATCCTCTGTCCTGTTGGAGCCTGATGGGAATAATTTAATCCCCAAGCTTCGCATGAAAATATTTTCTTGCACTTTAGCATCGAAGTCAACTAAAATATTCTCAAGTGATCTGCCGCATCCTATCCCAAGCTCGCATCAGTCTAGGGACGCGGCAAGAGATGGTCACGGGCTCCTGGCGATACCCACAACCCAATGTGCAACCCAGGAGCCCAAGAAATCCTCACAAAAATCATACAAAACACTAAAATCAGTAAAATCCGCTTGACATCCCGTCAAATATCATGACATCCTTGCTCGAATTGCAAGGAAATCATGAAACGGCTTAAGGCTTGGCATCGCGAAGCCATTCGGCAAACCTATCTGGGGCGCCAGCCCTATGAAATAGCCGAAAACCTCCGCAAAACCCGCCAGACCATCTATTATCTGTTGAGGGACCCCCTCTTTAAAGCAGAACTCGCGGACTACGAAGAGGCTATGAAGCCGTATCACGTAGACCCGAAGGCTCGTTTCATCGAATTGACCCCCAAGGCCATCAATACCCTCGAGGTGGTGATGGATCAGGAAGAAGATATCTCTCAGCGCCGTATGGCAGCAAATGACATTCTGGACCGCGCAGGCTATGGCCGCACCACAACGCTTAACTCCGCAGGCGGACTTACCGTCAACATTCCTATAGGACAAATAAACCTCATGCTAGACGCCCTCAGAGAATCCGGCGAACTTGCCACCGACATTACCGCAACCAGTCCTGGACCAGAATCCTGACTGGGGTAGACTGACCAGCTCCCAGCAAGATGAGTTGCGCACCACTATGCGCACCCAATGCCAGGAGAATTTGTATTTTCTGGCAAAGGGGGTGTTGGGTTATTCGAAACTTGTAAATCATTATCACAAGCCGCTTTGCGAGCACATCACTAACCCCAGGTCCAGGCGCAAACTATGCCTTCTCCCACGCGGCACCTACAAAACAACCATCATTACTAAAGCTAACGTTATCCGGCTAATTCTCATAGATCCAGATATTCGCATTTTGCTGGTCAATGCTACGGCAAAAAACGCCGAATCCTTTTTGTGGGAAATCCGCACCCATTTTGAGAAGAATCAAGTCCTGCGATGGTTGTTTCCTGAATTAATCCCTGATCTTGCTAAAGTCAACCGGTGGAACAATTCGGAAATCCTGGTCAACCGGCCGGGGATGTTTTCGGAGGCAACCGTAGAGGCTATCGGTGTTGGCGGTGTTGCCACCTCCCGGCATTTCAACGTGCACATTAAAGACGATCTAATCAACGAAGAAACTATCAACTCGGCAACCGAACTTGAAAAAGTCAAGCAATGGCTTACGTTTAGCGAATCACTGTTTGTCAATCCCTCTACCGATTTGGAGTTCATCGTGGGCACCCGCTATGCCCAAAACGATCCATACGGGGACATTCTTGCCGAACGGATCGAATCTGTATCGGATATTCCGAATTTCTATGGACAAGAGTTCGAATCTAATGGCTACTTGGTTTACATGCGGTCGGCTGAGGAGAACGGCAAGCCTTCCATCCCAGAAATTCTGGACGCAGAAACCTTAGCGCGCCTCAAGAAAAAAGGGAAATTCTTCTATTTCTCACAATACCTGAATTGCCCATTTACATCAGAGGCTAAGTCCTTCGATATGGCTTGGTTGCGCTACTACACCTTCGATGAAGAAGGTAGGATCGTTATCATTGATAGCCACGGAGTCCCGATTGAAGGCGAAAAGCCAATCCCGAGAGCGTCACTTTACGTCACAATGCGCACCGATCCGTCTACGGGCGAGAGCACGACAACGCGGGATAGGTCCGCCAATATTGTCGATGGGTGTGACTCGAAGAACCGCATCTTCATTCTGGAAGCCTGGGCCAAAAAGTGCAAGTACTTCGAGTTGTTCTCCAAGATGGTGGAACACTACCTGCGCTGGCGCCCGGAAAAGATGGGGTTGGAGTTGATTGCCGGATTCAAGGTTTTAGCCTCGGCATTCCGCGAATACTGCCGCAAGCGAAATATCTACCCGAACCTAGTAGAACTCAAAACGGTTCGTGGTCAAAACAAAGAAGGCAGGATTTCTTCAAAAGACGCCAAGTTCGAGGCCGGCGAAATTTTCATTCGCAAAAGCATGAAGGAGTTTATGCAGGAATATGAGGCCTTCCCGGACCCTTCCGTTACCGATGATCTCCTTGATGCTTTTGCCTACGGCGATCAATTCTGGGTTCCCGGCATCGATACTGAAGAACAGGAAAAGTGGGACCGGGAAGAGGCAACAGTTTTGCAATTCAGGAAGCGGTCCAGGATGGGATACTGATGATTCGGTTGCAATAGGTTGCAATAGGTTGCAATAGCTGAGGCGCTAACATGCCGTTATCAAAGTACTTCGGGGGTAAAGGTGCAAAGGTAATGCGCAGGATGAGGAAAACTTATGGCTCGAAAAAAGGAAAACAGGTCTTCTACGCAACCGCAAACAAGCGAAAAAGAACCGGCACAAGAAGGCGTCGTTCGGTTCACCGGTGAACCGGCAGAAACCACTTTTGGACCGATGCAACCGGTGCCTCTTAATACTCTACAAGAGGCGCTTCTTCGTGAATTTGCCGCCGGCCTCCGGGTCCAGATGAAACATCACCCAATGGAAGAGGCTTATGTCCGGGGTTCTTATCGAAGCGTAGATATTGATGCTCTGAAGGTTTTGTGGGATAGGAAGTTTGTTGCAGCTTATGGGCGCAATCCAGGTGATGTGCGCACCAATTTTGTGATTTCAGAACTCGGCAAGGGATACCTCGAAGACAATGTTTGATTCCTACAGAATCACCATAACCGATGAACTGAAAGAACGCCTGCTTCCATTTCTGGATGAACAGATAGGGCAAGCGCTCCAGGCACGCTCGGAGCTTGAAGAGCGATGGCAGCACTGGAACGAACAGTACGAGACCGCCCGCAATACTTTGCGCAATCAGCCCTGGGATGGCGCTTGTGATATCGGCATTCCGCTGACCGCTACGCACTGCGAGGCGATTTTTGCCCGGATCATGAATACGATCCTGGCGCTCGATCCGCCGTTTATAGCCAAACCATTGCGTTCTGACTTTGTTCTTGCCGCCCGCCGCTATCAGGATTACATGGTTTGGGCGGCAGAGCATCGCTGGAAATTTTTAGAGTGTCTATGGCCTACCGTCTTGAATATGGTCAAGCTCGGCACCGCCATTATTAAGATCCCATACATTCGAGAAACCGACCTAGTTTGTCAATATAACGAAGATTACACGGCAATGGAGATGGTGGAAGAGGAAATCTCCTCTGGTCCCCAATTTGTCCATGTGCCCTTGCAAGACTTTCTTATCCCGGTAGGCGCAAAAGATATCGAAGATTCCCCCTGGGTTGCCCAGCGTAGTCATTACACCATGAATGATCTTATAAAGCTGGAAGCTGCCGGCCACCTTGATGATGTCAAGCGCCTTGAAGGTCAAGGCTCGCAAAATGTGCCGGAGTTTGAGGCTCGCCGCCATGAGATGGAATCCATCCTGCCATCCTATTCCGAGGATAGATATTCGCCCTGGGAATGGTGGGGCGAATACGATGCCGACGACGACGGCTACCCGGAAAAGGTTGTCATTACCTATCACATGGAAAGCCGGACCGTGCTTTCTGCAACGCATCATCCGTACTTCCATCGGCGCCGTCCGTTTGTGCGATTCGTTTACATGCCGCGCGAAGATCGTTTCTACGCGATCGGCATCCCGGAAATGCTTGAAGACCCACAGGACGGTATTACCACGATGCATAGACAGCGTATCGACAATAAATCCATTGCCAATATGCAGTGCTTTACCGCGTTGCAGAGCTCCGGAATCCGTCCAAAAACAAAAATATATCCAGGCAAGGTCTTTCTTGTAAACGACCACAACGACATAAAATCCTTCCCGCTTGGGCAGATTTTCAATTCGACTATCGAAGATGAAAACATGCTCAAGCAGTATGCCGAACGACGCACCGGCATCTCCGATTACTCACTGGGTCGCGAATCCGATGCCGTGGGAACCAAAGCGACTGCAACGGCGACGCTTGCGCTTATTCAAGAGGGCAACAAGCGTTTTGACCTGACCATCCGCGACTTCCGCCGCAACTTGGCTGAATGCGCCGTCCAAGCTCTTCAATTGAATCAGCAATTCAAACCCTTAGGAGAAATCTTTACGGTTCTTGGGCCGGCTGGAATGCCTGTCGAGCAGATCATAAACTTCCCGCAGGAATACATTCGTTCGCGGATTTCTATTCAGGTAAATACCAGCTCTGCTGGCGCCAATCGCGAAGTCTCGAAGCAAAACGATTTGGCGCTTTTTGGAATCCTGGCACAGTACCAGATGCGCACGTTGCAGATGGTGCAGGCCTACATCCAGGCTCCTATGCCAGAGGTTAAGGCAATGCTTTCTGCCATGCTTGAAGCTCAACACAGGCTATTTAGCCGAAATTTAGAGAACTATGACATCAAAGACGTTACGGAAATCAACCCGAACGTTATGGAGATTTTAAATGGTCAGGCTCGACAAGGAACGCTTGCTGGAGATGTTCGATCAACCGGGATGGAGTCTGTTTATGGCCTACCTGGAGGAACAAATCCAAACAACGAAAGGACAATATTACAGGGTCAAGGACCTTCAGGAATTGGGCCGATGCCAGGGCCAGGAGCAAATGGCACGGTTCTTACTGGAATCGAAGGACCGATTCAATGAATTGGCCGAAGATGAATTTAAAGACGAAACACATTTCGAGGTGTAACCATGCTATTCCCAGGAAGTGAAGACGTGCCGGTGACAAAATCGGCCAAGGCCGCAAAACCGCAACCGTCCGCAGAGACCGCAGCTATGGTCGAACCCCAAGCCCCGGCATTGCCGGAAGTGGAAATTGTTGCAGAGGGCGCAGAGGCACCAGAGGCACAGGAAGCAGTACCGCAACCTGCCCAAGCGCCACTAGCTGCTGTGCCGGACGAAGTTGCACAGATGCGCAACCAGCTTGCTCAGGCGCAGGCTGTAATCCAACAGCAACAGCAATATCTTCAATATGTTGCCGGTCAAATGCAGCGTCCGCCGCAAATCCAGCAGCAAGCACTGGCGCAAGAAGAGCCGATGACGGCCGATGCTTTCTATCAAGATCCCGAGAAGGCTGCCGAGCGTGTTGCTACCCGAGTAATGGAGCGAGCCGTCCAAGAGCGGGTCTTGCCGATGGCCCAGCAACTTACCAACGTATTCCAACAACAAGTTGCAGCATCCGTTGCCGGTGAATACAACGGGATAATCGGGGACGCTAAACTTCAACCGTTTGTGGCTGTCCACCGTCAAGAATTTGACGCTATTTTGCGATCAACGCCAATCGAGTATCTAGCCAGGCCTGGAGCCGTTCGGGAGATTTTCAACTATGTGCGGGCGCGTCATTTAGACGATGCACCCATAGCACCACAGCAACCTGCCATCGCTCAAAACATACCATACGTGGCAACCAAGTCTTTAGCACCGCAGGGCAAATCCTCTTCAACTAAAAAGGTGCGCTTATCCGAAGACGAGGCAGCTATGGCAAGAAAGCAAGGATTAACACCGGAAGAGTACGCACACTACAAGGACAATCCCTATGGCTAAACAAATCGAAGATCCTTTGCCGGAAGATGGGCAGCGTGCCCTTGCCGGCCTTGTCAATATGACCTCGTTTGATGTCAATAGCGTTATCCACAACAAAACTGCGGGTTACGTCTATCGATGGATCAATCAAAAAGAAATGCGTGTCGATCACGTTAGAAGCCTCGGCTGGGAAGTAGTCAACCAAACAAACGATCCACACGTAAAAGCCGGACACTGGCATGTAACCGGACTATGGAAGTCGGGCGACAGAATTCTTATGCGCTGCAAAGAAGAGATTTTCTATGCGCGAAAAGAAAAGCAACGCAATCGCTTTAGTGCTCTTCTTAACGCTCAAGCCAAAGAAACCCTTGAACTTGACGCTGAGAAGCTTAGTCGCGCGATTTCTCGCCCAGGCCGTGTCCATAATGTACGAACCGAATATGAAGTTGAGGAGGAATAACTATGGCCACCATAGTAATCGAAGAAATGAGGTTTGCCCTCAGTCTCCATGGCGGAGGCACTTGTCTTCACGGCCCCGAGGCCGCAACGCAAACCTTTCTGAAGGGAGCGCTGTTGGTATTCAGCGCCGGCTACATACAGGAATGCGGTGCCGATCCTGCCGCCATCCTCGGTGTAGCCGCCGAAGACGGGCATAACGATACGACTGCTGGGACCTCTCAAATCAAGTACTACCCGCTTACCGGCAACGTATTTGAGGCCAACTTGGCGCAAGCAGCCGCTAACACTACATCGGCTACAACCGACCTCGGCACTAAATACGGCGTGATCAAGCGGAGTACTGGAACAGCACATTGGGTTGTCGATAGCGCGGAAACTTCGTCTACCCGATGTGTAATCTTAAACTGGGCTCGTTCAACGGTTGCAACGGATGTGAATGCTCGCGTTCAAATCCATTTCTTCCAAGCGAACGACGAATTGACTGCATAAGGAGCAACCATGTCTATCAATACTGGAAATTTTGCGAAGGCTGTTGCTCCTGGATATAGGAAAGTGTTTTTCGGAACTCTGAGGGATCACCCCACCGAGTACGACAAATTCATGAACATATCCACGAGTCAACGGGCCTATGAAGAGGAGTTCAAGGTTGCCGGTCTGGGTCTTTTGGCGGCCAAGCCGGAAGGCACTTCGGTAACTTACGACGATGCCATTGAAGGCAACTCGAAGCGGTTTACACACACTGCGGCAGGGCTTGGATTTCGGATCACCGAAGAGATGTTCGAAGATGATCTCTATGATCTCGTCGGCAAGAAGATGGCCAAGTCTTTAGCACAATCTGTAGCGAATCGTTGCGAAGTGGATGGCTTCAGCGTCCTGAACAACGCCTTTTCGACAAGCTACATCGGTTTCAATGCGTCAGAATCGCTTTGCTCGACCTCGCACACGTTGCTTGGCGGAGGTACGGTAGCCAATCGACCGACGGCGGATACCGATCTTAGTTTGACGGCGTTGCAGGCTGCCCTAGAATCCGGTGCTAATACCGTCAATGAACGTAACATCCCTGCTTTACTGAAGTATAAACACCTGTTTGTAGGACCGTCTTTCATGTGGGTTGCCAAAGAGCTTCTTGGTTCCGAGTTGAAGCCCTATACAACCGACAATGAAATCAACCCTGTCAAGGATGAAGGTCTTACTTGGTCTTTGTGTCATTACTTCACCGATCCAGACCAGTTTTTTTTGGCAACAGATAAAGATTTTCACAATGTTGACTTTATCTGGCGACGGAAACCCCGCTACGATGCATCCGATGATTTCGATACCGGGGATGCCAAGAACAAGGTGTCTATCCGTACCAGCTTCGGATTTACCGATTGGCGCGGGTGGTATGGTTCGCAGGGTGGATAGGGCACATAACGTGTCGGAGGGAAGGCGACTGCCAGGTTGCCTTCCCTAAATTCTACTGGCTCTGTGAATAGGAGCAACCATGAGCATTTTCCAAGGCGAAGGCATATCCCATCTTGGGAATACGTCCTATCGTATTCGTAGGGTTTTACAAATCCTTGCCGGTCAGGAGCCCAGTGATTCCTCGATCGAATTGTCTTCGATGGTGGCCCTGGAAGCCAACAACGCGGGGACAAAGAGCAATAGGGTTTTCTACTGGAATGATTCTGCTAAGTTGTGTGTGATGAACTCGCTGCCGGCTACCGCTGCCGGGCAGAACACGCCCACACAACAGACAGCTAATACTGCCGGTATCGACTGGGACTTTCTCGGTCAGAACGGTGCCGGCAGCGGTGCTGGCGGTGATTTCAATGTTACTGCCGGCCAGGGCGGCGCTACGGGCGCCGGCGGAACCATTACGGGTGTGGCTGGCGCTGGGGGATCATCTTCGGCTGCCGGTGGGGCAGTCAGTTGGACCGGGGGCGCCGGGACTGCCGGCAATGCTGCCGGTGGGGCGGCATCCCTTATTGGAGGTGCCGGGCAGGGTTCTGCTGCCGGAGGCGCCGTAGCTGGAACAGGCGGCGCAGGCGGGGCTACTGGTACAGGTGGAGCCTATACGGCTACAGGTGGTGCCGGCGGTGCTACAAGCGGGGCCGGAGGCGCGGTTTCCTACACGGGCGGAGCGGCAACGGCTGGTAACTCTGCCGGTGGAGCTGCGTCCTTGATTGGCGGTCTTGGCAAAGGAACCTCGGCCGGTGGAGCCATTTCGGTAACTAGCGGTGCAAGTTCGAATGCTACAACTACAGTTGCCGGGGCTTCCGGGGCTGTAACTGTTAGTGCCGGGACTACCGGTACGGCAACTACTGGTACGGGTGGTGCCGGTGGAACGATTTCCGTTACTGGCGTGGCTGGCGGTGCTGCAACCGGTGCGGCAGGTATTGGCGGAGCTGGTAGTGCTGTCCAGATTGCTGCCGGAGCCGGTGGCGCTGCCTCGGATGCTGCAAGCGGTAATGCCGGCGCAGGGGGGCTTGCATACCTTCGCGGTGCCGTAGGCGGAGCTGCTACTGGTACTGGTGGTGCGGCCGGCGGTGTCGGCGGTGCCGTAGATATGACGGCCGGTGCAGGCGGAGCTGCCGCTGGTACTTCTGCTGCCGGCGTAGGTGGAGCGGCATCGGTTATTGCCGGGGCCGGCGGTGCAAAAACTGGCACCGGTGCTGCGGTAGGCGGAGATGGCGGAGCTTTAGCGCTTACTGCCGGTGCTGGTGGTAATACTGCTTCAAGCGGTGCCAATGCCGGCGGAGCCGGCGGTACGGCCACGGTAACGGCTGGAGCCGGCGGTAATGCATCGGCTGGAACCGGTAACGGCGGCGCGGGCGGCAATGTCAATTTTATTCTGGGCGCGGGTGGTACAAGCTCAGGTGGAACGGCCGGTCTTGCCGGCGAAGTTCGGGTCAATAGCTCGACTGCCGGATTTCTGCCCGTAACTGGTATGTACAACGCAAATGCTGCCGCAAGTTTCCCATTTTTTGTTGCTTCTCGTGCCTATCGTGTCAAATCAATTCTCTGGCGCGTAGAGGTAGCCGGGACGGACGGAGGCGCAGTTACGGCCGTTGTAAATAAAGCGGCAAGCGGAACGGCAATCAGCGCTGGTACGATACTGCATACGGGAACGGCAAATCTTAAGGGTACGGCCGCTACAAATCAGACTCTAACGCTTGAAGCTGCTGCTAACCTTGAGATACCGGCCGGTACGGCAATCGGATTTGTTGTAACCGGTACGGCCGCAGCCGCAACCGGCTGTGTCACCGTAACCTTGGCGCCTGTGTAGGGGGATCTATGGCAAACAACTATGCAACCAACCCTATGATTCTAGATACAGCCGCCTATTCCACAGGGACGGTGTCTATTACTCAAAACACACGCGCACTGGTAGGTAGCGGGACGAACTGGGACCCAAACATCCCAGCAAGTCCCGCAACTCTAAACCGCGATCGGGTCGTGCAATTGTCTTTTGATTCTGGTACGACCTGGTACACGGTAGGTGTTACGACCGACGATACCAACATTGTTCTTGAAGAGCTTTACACCGGGGAAACGCTCGCTGGAGCGGCCTACATCTCTAGGACGCTGCTTTTGGGCAGCAAGAAGATCAAATCAGCTCATTGGGTTGGTGCAACCGCCGGGCATATCGCGACGATACGAGACGTGGGTGACAACATCAAGCTTACGATGACGGCAAACGCGACCAATGAAGATGAAGATCCTGTTGTTACCCCGTTTTGGTGTCACGGTTTTGCCTTGCGCGCCCTGCCGTCAGGGACGCTCTACGTCTATCTGGAGTAGATACTGAATGCCGGAGGCAGAATGGCAACAGATACAGGCGAGGGGGTCCCGCAGCTCTTAGAGGAATGGAAGCTTTGCGACCGCTGCGATGTTGGTTATGTTAAAGCGCGCCTTTTGGAGCAAAAGGGCCTCCTCGTCTGTTCTGGATGTTACGACCTGACTGACCATCAGGATGAGGACGATAGCTGATGGGATCTCTTGGCTTTTCCACGCTTACCGGAAATGTCGAACGCAATATCGGTAACCGCACCGATTTGACTACCCAGGTGCAGGCCGCCGTAAATCAAGCCTATCTGGATGTCATCACCATGCGGGTGCCCCGGCCAAACGGCGCCGGCTTTCTGGAGCCGATAAAGTTTTGCTACAACTTGATGACTTCAGGAACTATCACCGTGGCGTCTGCCCTTGCTTCGTTTGCATTGACATCGGTTTCCGGCATCACCGATGCCGATACTGTCCTGGCTATCTATGCGCTGCGGGATACGACCAACAAGAAGATTCTCGAAGGTCCGAAACAGTACCGGGATTTGCTCGAAATCGATGTCACCGTAACGGGTGATCCGACCCACTATGCCAGGTACGGGAATACGATTTATTTCAACCGCACAACAGACGCTTCAACGGCATACACGCTTTATTACTACAAGCGACCGACGGCGTTGACCGGATCGACAGCGACGGTGATTCCAGTCGAGTATGACTACCCCATCGAGTTACGCGCCACTCAAATCATGTTGGAAACACCTCTTCATGAAACCGATCATGCTGCCGAGTATGGCGGTAGGATCATTCAATGGCTTTTAGAGCGCGTAAGTCCAGAAGCTCTGGCTGCCGAAGACGCAGATTTCGGATTGGAGATAACACGATCCGGGCACAGCAACACGGCTCGTAATACTCGTGGAAGCTGGAAAAGAGGAAGGTGGTAAATGGCTTATACAAGATCATGGGATGAGACGGCGCCGCTGGGGTCGGCGCAAGCCTCTACCATTGATGACATTCTCAGAAATCTGAAGATTGATCTGCGTGAACGTCTCAACGTCCTCTTCACTGATTTCACCACCGATCCGGTTGTTGCGAACGCCAATATCTCCGATGCCGGGACCACCACAGTCATTAATTGTCTGACTCTGACCAGAACCACTACCGGAACGGCTGCTGCCGGCCTGGGTGGGCGAGCACTCTTTCAGCTTGAAGATGCCGCCGGCAATACCGATGCCGCCGGAGCTATTGATATCCTTTGGACCGATGCAACCGGAGCAAGCGAAGATGCCGACTTGGTTGTCCGTCTTATGGATGCAGGTTCGGCACATGCCGAAAAGTTCCGTATAAATTCCGACGGTAACATAAGCTTTACTGGAACGCAGACCGTATTCCAATCCGGCGGTATTACAGGCACCCTGGCATGGGCACCGGCGACAGCTAATAAAACGATTACTTTACCTAACGGAACGACAGACTTTACTGCTACCGGGGGGACCGGCCAGTTTGTAAAGCAAGCATCCGCCGGGGCAGCCTTGACGGTCGCTACCGTGGCAGCAAGCGAGATTGCCTCCGGGGCGGCGCTTACCAAAACTGATGATACCAACGTTACATTGACTTTGGGAGGCTCGCCTACCACATCGCTGCTGGCTGCAACATCGTTGACGCTTGGCTGGACGGGAACGCTTGCCGTGGCTCGCGGCGGCACGGCTGGAAGCGTGGCATCCATAACTCTTTTCAATAACATCACTGGCTATACGGCCGCCGGGGCGACGGGAACCACATCGACTAATCTGGTTTTTTCGACATCGCCTAGTCTTGTCACGCCCATATTGGGCGTAGCTACTGGAACATCTTTAAGCTTAACGGCAACAAGCAACCAAATCACCCTTCAGTCGGCCGGTATTACCGGAACAATTACGGCAACGCCAACATCCTCTGGGAAAGTCTGGACTTTGCCGGATGCCACCGGAACAGTTGCCGTATCAGCCACCTCACCTATTACACTCTCTGCTGCCGGCGCTATTGGCATCACGCAGACTTCGATTACCAGCCTTGGAACAATAGGAACGGGCGTTTGGAATGGAACAGTTATAGCTCCGGCTTATGGCGGGACCGGCGTGGCCAACAATGCAGCCATGACTGTAACGGGTTCTGGCAATTATGCCTACACTCGAACCTTGACCGCAGCAACCAATGTCACGTTCCCAACTACGGGCACGCTGGCTACTTTGGCCGGCACGGAAACTTTTACTAACAAGAGAGTTACCAAACGAACGGGAACAACAACCTCTTCGGCTACCCCAACGATTAATACAGACAATGTGGACTTTTATTCGATCACTGCCCAAGCGGAGGCTATAACATCCTTTACTACTAATTTGTCTGGAACACCGACAGAAGCCCAAACTTTGTGGATAGCAATTACGGGTACGGCAGCAAGAGCAATTACGTGGGGAGCTTCCTTTGAGTCAAGCACAGTGACGCTTCCAACAACGACAGTATCCACTAGCAGGCTGGATGTTGGCTTTGTTTGGAACACTGTCAGTAGCAAGTGGCGCTGCATTGCGACTGCCTAATGATGAGATACTTTGCACAATTGGATGAGAAGAAAGTCGTTCAGCGAGCTTAGGTAATATGCCAACTGTTAAAGCTCTTGTGATAGCCGGAGGCGGGGGTGGCGGTGTATCGCCTGGGGCGGGTGGAGGTGCTGGGGGCTATCAGTACAACGCATCTTTTGCTGTCACTGTACAGGCATATACCATAACAGTGGGAGCGGGCGGTGCGGGTTCAACGTCTGCCAGCTCTCCTGGCAGTAGCGGTTCTGATTCAATATTTTCGTCAATAACTGCTACGGGGGGTGGTGGCGGCGGGTCAAACAGTTCAACAAATGGTGTAAACGGCGGTTCCGGGGGAGGGGCCTCTAGGGCTGGAACTGCTGGTACAGGAAGCCAAGGAAATAATGGTGGAACCTGCGCCAATATTAATAACGCGCAGGGGGCAGGCGGAGGTGGTAATGGCGCCGTTGGAGGAAATAGCGTTGATCTTGCGGAGCCTAACGACGTGGGTGGAGCTGGTGGCGCTGGAACTGCAAATTCAATTTCAGGTTCCTCTGTCACTTATGCCGGAGGTGGAGGCGGTTCCAGCCAAAATACTGGTGGTGCAGGAGGTTCCGGTGGGGGTGGTGCAGGAGGAAACGGTATTGGAACGTCACCGGGGGATGGAACTGCCAACACCGGTGGTGGAGGTGGTGGAGCACGCCCATTTCCCAGCACAGGTGGTGCCGGGGGTTCTGGCGTTGTTATCATCTCCTATGTTACGGCCGATTTTGGGGCTTGCACTGGAGGCACAAAAACGACGGATGGCGCCAACACTGTTCACACATTTAATTCCAGTGGCACATTCACTGTAGTGCTTCTATCTGGTTTTTTCCCATTGTTGTAATGACATCACAGGATCATTCAATGAATCAATTGCTCGACAGAATGGGATCGCTTGAATCCCGCGTCAATCACTTATCGGAAACCACCGCCGCCAATACAGTTGCCATCAGCGGCCTTCATACGGCCATAGACGCTTTTCGAGAAAATATCGACAGAGTTCTTGAGTACAACAATCATGAGATGGAAACGCTCGAAGGTAGGCTCCTACAAATGATAGGCAAAAACCATATGGAGG
>ERZ1292629.2983-Hain-H43-01um-R1-2983-length-13553-cov-5_pt1 | contig 13553 bp, 6 predicted proteins | sample MGYA00564399_ERZ1292629 | MGnify/ENA primary metagenome ERZ1292629 (study PRJEB36523, sample SAMEA6512636) | groundwater metagenome | collected 2019-01-08 | study: AquaDiva: Metagenomics assemblies of 32 groundwater samples
TTTATATACGCGGAAAACTTCCTCGCCGCGGGGATTTTGGATGGAGATAGGCGCGAGGCCTTTGGTCATGGCTAGGAACTCCGGCGCTGGCGCAATGTTGGTCTGCATGATGAGATAGATGCGCTCAAACCCCGTTAGAGGCAGGATGCCGCGGGCATCCGCCGCACCTGTGGTGCGGGCCTCTGGCGGGGCAAACCAGGCCTGAGCCAAAGCATTCGGGCCCGCGGAGGCGGCTAGCCGGAGGTAATCCTTAAAGGCCATGATCGGCCAGGCCTGATAGAGGAGCCGGCGGTCGAAAATCCAGAGCTCCGGGGCAAGATCAAAGTTGCCGTAAAAAATTATGAGCGCGGGATAAGGTTTGTCTCCGCGCCTCCGGCCCTCTTCCAGTGCCGAGTTTTGAATGTCGCGGATGAAGCGGTATTTGGTCTCAAAAGTCAGAGCCGGAATTTTCCCTTCAAGCTCGCGATTAAGCCAGTCATCAAGAGCGTTGTAGCCCCAGTTGTAGTTCTCATAGCGAAGGGGGGAAGACAGCCACGGCCTCGGGCCGATGGGGTAGAAGGTCAGCTGGTTGTTTATCGCATAGAAGCTCTCAAAAGCCAGAGTCAGTGCTATGGCCAGGGTTCCAAGATGCGTCACGGCCCGGGGAAGGCGTAACGACGCAGCATTAAGAACGAGCGCTGCAGCAATGGCCAAAAACGGCGTAAGAAGCGTTAAAAACCGTATTGCCGGCCCGGTAAGCATGATCATGGCCAGGATATAGGCCGAGGCTATGATGGCTAGGGCATAGGGGCGTAGCGCCTCACCTCCGCGCTTTAGGACGGCAAGAAGCAGCGTTGCCAGGCTTGACCCGGCTAGCGCCAGGAGCAGCCAGGATTGGCTGACTAGGAGCCGCGGAAGGAAGATGCTGGCTCGATCGGCAAACGAACCTATATCCTTGCCCGGAGTTTTGGACCACACGTCCGGGACTTTGCCTAAAAGGTATGAGAACTGTAAGTCGAGGTGCCCCGTGGCCTGGTAGAGTTTGAAATTATAAATGGCAATCGGGCTGGCTACGGCAACGGCCAGGGCAACCCCGATCCAAAAGTGCTTTTGGCGCAACGCCCGAGGCCGGAAGAGCACGAGATACGTGACAAGGATGGGGACAAGGACTGCGGCAGTGTATTTGGCAAGGAGCCCGAGGCCGACAGCCAGGCCGGTTAGGATAAAATACTTTTCGTTCTCCAAGGCTTTAAGAAATAGGTATAAGGCCAAAAGTATGAAAAATATAACATAGGCTTCCTGCAGTCCCACCCGTGAGACATAGACATGATTTACCGTCACGGCAAGAAGAGCTGCCGAAAGTAGCCCGACTCGCGCTGAGAATAGGCGGTTGGCTACGAGAAAAAGTAGAGCCACTGATGCAATGCCGAGGATGGCTGAGGGCAAGCGAAAAGCAAAGCGGCTTTCGCCAAAAAGGCGCATGAAAATATTCTGAACCCAAAAGACCATGGGCGGGTGGTCGTGGAAAGAAAGTTGCGCCCACCAGGGGATTTGGGGGTCAAACCATTCCCAGGGCGTGGATTGCACTCCCGGATCATTGAAAGAATCAACCAGGCCAATGGCCCGAAAGGCATAGGTCACCTCGTCATTCATCGGGTCGCCAGCCTCAAGCCCGACCAGGCGCAGGGCCGAGGCCAGGATCAGGATGGCAATCAGCCAGTAGGTTGTGGTCGTCATGATAATCGAGTCAGAAGGGATGATACCTCATCATACCTGGGGATAGCGATTTGTTTCCATTACCTCAAGGGATTAACCTGGAAGCAGGACTGAATCATAATTGCGGACAGCCCTGGGCTTTGTTATCAGCCGCAGAGCGTCAGGAGCTTTAAGGCATCGAGGCTGAGCTTATTCAGCAGTTTACAATGTCAATGAATCGAAGAGCGGCGGTAATCATCGCGCTTGCCGTGGCAGTCATTGCCGGCATTGGTTTTTGGTATTGGCAGAACTCAAAGAAAGAGCCGCCGGCGCCGACCGCCACAGAAGCACTTAAAGAAGTTGAGTCGGCGGCTCCGGAGGTCGGCGTGCCGGCAAGCCCGGTTGAGGGCAAAATTCCTTCGCTCAATCCCATTGAGCAGGCCAATCCGTTTAAATACAAAAATCCCCTCAGATAAAATATGCGCGGCGTTATTTCTGTTGATAATAATAAAATCGCATCAGTTCTCATTTTGGCTGTGGTGGCGCTGGCTGCTTTTGTCATCGCCTATTATGCCGAAGCGGCCAAACGGGACGCCTCTGTTTCTTTGCAGCGAGAGCCGGGCGTTGGACTTTTTATTCTGACAATACGAGACCCCGACGGTATTCGGGAATTTTCTCTTCAACCGCCCGGCAAGCCGTCTTACGGCGGCGAAGTGAAATGTCCGGCATCATTTTCTTCCAAAAATATTGTATTTGATCCGGTAGGCGACTTTACACCGGCAATGAATGCGTATGTTATTGATTGTGCAGGAAATCGGGTTGAGTTTGAGTTGCCGCCGCTCGACGAAAAGGGGTTTACCAGAGGTAAAATCGTCGGCCCGGAAGAAGAAAAACCTGTATCCTTGCCAACTCCGCCAGCCGCTCCACCTTCCGCTCCTCCGCCGCCTCCAACCAAATCGCTTGTTGATGTCGAATACCCGATTCAAGAACTCGGCAACTGCACGAGTCAGGAAGTATGTATTGCTTATTGCGACGACTCCGCCCACATCAATGAATGTATTGCCTTTGCCAAAAAGCATAATCTTCTTTCCGGGGAAGAGCTTCAAAAAGCAGAAAAGTTCGCGGCCGCAAAAAGCGGGCCGGGCGGCTGTACCTCTCAGGAATCTTGTGAAGCCTACTGCAGTAACATCAATCGAATGGATGAATGTCTTGAGTGGGCGGAGAAAAACGGCTTTATTTCCGGCGATGAACTGGAAGAAGCCAAAAAAGTTCAAGCGGCAGTAAAGGCCGGCGCCAAACTTCCCGGCGGATGTACGAATAAGCAAAGCTGTGAGGCCTATTGCACTGATCCAAATAATATTGACGAATGCTTGGCCTTTGCGGAAGCATCAGGGTTTCTCCCCAAAGAAGAAATTGAGCAGGCCAAAAAGTTTGCTGAATTTATGAAAAAGGGTGAGACGCCCGGCGGCTGCCGCAGCAAAGAACAGTGCGAAGCGTACTGCTTTGAGGGTGATCGCATGGAAGAATGTGTAGCCTTTGCCGAAAAAGCCGGCATGATCTCTCCAGAAGAGATAGATATTATTAGGAAAACCGGCGGGAAGGGACCAGGCGGGTGCAAAGGCAAAGTACAGTGTGAGGCCTACTGCAGCGCTCCGGAGCATCAGGAAGAATGTTTTTATTGGGCCCAGGGACATGGCCTCATGAAAGAAGAGGATTTAACGCGGATGCGCGAAGGGATGGAGCGCTTTAAAGAAGAGTTTAGTAAGATGCCCCCAGAAGTGGCGGAATGTCTCAAGAATACTATAGGCGAAGGCATTCTCAATAAAATGCTTAGCGGCGAGCCGGTATTTGCAAAGGATTTAGGAGAAAAGATGCAGGCGTGTTTTGCGACAATGCTTGAAAGTTTTGGCGGAGGGTTTGGGGGGTCGGAAGGCGGGTTGGGCGGTCCGGAGGGAGGATTTCGGCAAGAAGGGTTTTCCGGTCCCGGCGGATGTTCAAATCCTGAAGAATGTTTTAAGTACTGCATGGAGCATCAGGATGAATGTAAAAATTTTGCTCCGCCGGCGGGCGTGCCGGGCATGGGGCCAGGCGGATTTCCGTCCGGACCTAGCATTCCTCCCGGCTTTGAAGTTCCGCAGCCTGGCGAAGGACTGATCCAACCCTCAACGCCTCCGCCCTCCTCCGAGTTTCCGCGGCCGAGCATCTGCCCAATGATGCCCACGGTAGAGAGCTGTCCCTCCGGCCAGCACCGGGTCGAAGTGTTTCGCTCCGAGGCCTGTGGTATTTACTACGCTTGCGTTTCGGAGTCTCCTTCAACCTCCCCGCCGCCCGGCGGTACTGGCGGGTTCCCGGGCATCTGCCCGGCCATGCCGACGGTTGAGTCCTGCCCGCCTGGCTACCGTAAGGCGGTCGCGTTTAGCTCTCCAGAGTGCGGCACTTACTACACCTGTGAACCGGAGGCAGGAACGGTGTTACCGCCGCCTCCGTCGAGCCAAGATCCAGCGCAGGAGTGCACCCAACAGGGTGGCACCTGGGATCCGGCCACTTCGTACTGCCGGTTTGAGACCGCGCCGACTGGACTTTCGCCCTTCTGGCAGGGATTGGCTGGTCTTCTTGCTGGGTTCCTTGTTCTTCTGCCGTAGATCTCGGGAATGAACAACCGCACCGCAAGCGGTGCGGTATCAACCGTACGCTTGCGGTACCCGCGGTTGTTCACCCAGCACTTAAATTTACATCCGTAATTCATGAGGTACTTAGGCGCAATCTCGAAAAGACTGGCCAACATAAGAACGACTGCTGTAAATTTAAGTGCTGGGTTATTGTTTCGTAAGCCGCAATTCATCCGCGCGGCAAGCCGCGCGGTATTCTTGCGGACGAAACAATAAAAAGCCGGCAGGAGAGATTCTCTCTGCCGGTTTTGCGCATCCGCCGCGTTCGTGCGGCGTTTTTGGCTTTACGCTTTGATCGCCTCCTGACAGCTGTTATGCTGAAGAGGTATGAGAAACTTCTTTAGCGGCGAGCCGTGGCCCACATCCACGATCGCCATCATTTCCATCCTCTTCACCCCGATCGTGGGCGGAGTACTTTTGGGTCTTAATGCCTCGCGTCTCGGTTATCGTCGAGAGCGGTGGATCCCGTATCTCCTTTCCGCCATGGCGTTCGTGGTCTTCTCCGCCTACTTCGCTCTTCCGGACCAGCGCGTTGCTGGGGGAGCACTTTTCATCCCCCCATTTGCGCTATTGATCGCCCTGATTACGCCAGACAATCCGTCCTTCCTTTTCCTCCTCGGTCCTCTCGGAGTACTCATCTACGCGATCTATGCCTACCACCGGCGTCTCTTACGCAAGGCAGGTGTCACGCGTTTTGATTCTCCTCAGACCGCTTATCTCCTCGCTCTCCTCCTTACGATTGGAATCGGCGCTCTACTTGTCTTCGTGCACGTACGCCTTGCGCTGCTGCTCTACGGCTAGCGCACCCGAATGAGTTCAATCTCACCCGGTACTGTAGGCCGGCCAGGAGTGACTACGACATCCTCTACAACCGCGGGGCCGTACAACGTCCTTGCCCTTAGGTTCGTTATCCTTACCGAGGCATCATACGAACCTGCGGGGACTTGATACAGCGTGATGGTGCTGGCTTGCGGGTTTGCGTCCTGCGGGACGATACCTACGTTTGCGTTCAAGTCCACGAACACCAACCTGCGCCGTAGATTGATGCCACTAGGTTTACCTAACGCATCAAGATTCCCGGGGTCAACGAGCCGCATCAGTAGTAGACCCCGTGCGTCGACAGGCGCCTCCATGCGGCAGTCCGGCGCCTCGCATGCATCCGACGCCGGCGCCGAGAGGTCCGTCGCGGTCAGAAACGCCTGTACGAGCTTGTACGTCTCGTGCTCAGTCGAATCTATGTCTACGATGCTCCCAAAGTGGGCGCGGTCAACATACCGAGTGCGTATGTTAAGGTTAGGAAGCGTTGCGCTCTCAACGGGGACAACAAAGTCGGACTGATCTGTGGGGTCAAGGCCTGTGCCCACTATCGCGAGGATTCTATCTACCCCAGAGCTTCCTAGTTCGGTGCTCGCCCACTTGTTATGCAAAGTCCACAGTAGATGGCTTCCGAATTGCATTTGAGCGGCCTGTCTCGTAAGTACGCGTAGGCGGCCGGGACAGACCAGGCCAGGGATCGCCCCGAGAAACGCCCCCGCGGGCGTTCCATAATGCGGCGTTGCTACTGTGATGAGGCGGCGGACCTCACCACCATACGGCACCTCTCCACCCGCAGCATCAACACCCATCCCGGCAATCCAGGCCCGGACCACGAGGCCACCCATGCTGTGAGCAACCATGTCTACATGTGTTGCGCCGTCCGGATTCAGATCCTGGTCTTCAAGAACTCTTCGGACCTCAGATCTAAGCGATTCTACCAGGCGGGCTAGGTCTCGCTCCGTGCTCGATGCATATCTGGCATAGTCAACCTTCAGCCCGATGCCCTCAAGGAGCGGTTTCATCTGTCCCCAAGTATTTTCATTCGGTCTCCCGCACCATCCGTGTACGAGGACGACCGGCACCCGCGTGGGCTGCGGAGGCGGGATTATGCCGGGCACTATGACCACTCCGTTCGGATCGCCGAGGTTGTCGCCGCCGGCAAGCATTGTTTGTTCGCCCGTCGTTGGGTTGACGCGGAAGAGCGCGCCTTGGCGCGTCCCGGAAATGGGATCAGGCGGCCCGAACGCTTCCTGGTCCGAGACGATTATCGATCCATCCGCCTCAATGACTACCCAGTAAGGGTTCACGAAGCTCCCACCTGATGAGATGGCCTCTTGTGCGCCCGTCGCCGGGTCAATGCGGACTACCGCTGGAATCCCGGTCGGCGGTGCCGCGTTCGGCCCGCTAAACATCCCGCCTCCGACGATGATTGAACCGTCGCGATCAATGGCCACGCCGATTGGTCCCATATTGAGCAACTCGCCGGATGAGACTATGGTTTGGGCGCCCGTTTGCGGGTTGATGCGTATTACCGCTCGGCCGGCAAGGTCAGCGACTACAATGGAACCACTTGGCTCAATGGCCAGACCGAAGAACTGGGATATCCCAGTGAAAGCCGAGATAAGCCTTTGGCCAAGAAGGGAAACGCCGACAATGCCGACTGCGGGGACGGCCACGATGATTTCCCCAGTAATTTGATCCACCGCCACGCCAATGGGGTCGGCCAGCAGTCCGCCTTGCGATACAATCGTCTGCGCATGCGGTGGTGTGGGATCGATCCGCACGATACCGGGGAGGTCTCTATCCGCAACGATAATTCCTCCATCAGGATAGAGGGCGATGCCGACCGGGGTGATGAGATTTTCTCCTGACGAAAGAATCTCTTGGGTTCCAGTGGTTCTATCGATCTTGATGACTGCGCCGGGGGTGACCAGCTGTCCGGCGACGAAGCGATTGGCGTCGGCGATGATGAGGTCGCCGGGGTGGAGCTCTGCTCCTCCTGCCGGGGAGGCGAGAAACATTGTTGCGGCACACAGCACTGCAAGCGCTTTTCCTCTCATCTCTCATTACTCCCTTCCGTGCCGCGTTCGGCACAAAGCGTAATATTGTCAAAGGGCACTCCCAATACGAATAGTTTAGTTTGTCACTTCAAATTATTGCCGTCAAAAGCGGAGATTATCACGAAAGTATAACTTTATCTGTCCGATCGGACAGATAAAGTTATTATTCTTCGCAGAATACCCCACGGCTCTGATGCGTAGCTCGGAATCTAATCTTCCAAGCGGTGTGAAAACCGCCCCGGCCAAGCCGGGGCGGTTTTATTAGTTAATTTTGGCTTCCCTCACCATCTTCTGTTCCCGGGCGGCGGCCGGGTGTGCTCCTCCTCCTCGGCCCGGCGGGCAAGCCAAAGTGCCACCACGACCGAGCCTAAGAGGATTAGGAGGTAGTCCCAGGGTATGGGCAACCCGCCCAGTATAGCCGCCGCAAAACCTCGGCGTTTAGTTTCGCCATTCCAGGGTGATGGCGGGAATTCGGCTGCGCTTGCCGACGGGATAGCGACTGCCGCAAGACGATCAATGGCTTCGCCGAGCCCGCCGATCTCTGGCTCTTCCTCGGAGGCGGCCGCATTTGTTGATTCGGCCTCATCCGCAGGAGGGGCCTCAGCACCGCCGCCAGCCGACGATCCGCTGCCGCTCGAATCATCCTCGCTCCCCCCGATCTCAACCGAAGACGTGGCATCAGCGGAGCGAACTATGTAGCCGTCGCCGCCGCCGCCCCGCCCTTCGGCGTAGGCGGTGTTGACGTAGGTGCCCGTCGGAGAGCTTGAGGCAAAGGCCAGGGTGTAATCAATCGTTACTTTCTCTCCCGGCTGAACCTCGTCAAGGTCCCAGGAGAACGATTCCACCTCGTTTCCGTTCTCATCTCGTAGCGTATCGTAGACCGTAGTGTTATAGGCAACTCCGCTGCCGATGTTCTTGAGCACGATTTTGTAGTTCACGGTGCTCGAGGCGGAAATCGGGCCGGTGGTGTCGTTTGATTTTTCGATCACTAACTCCGGCGGCCAGTTGCCACCTCCACCACCGCCTCCGCCCCCTCCGCCGCCACCGCTGCCATCGCCAGGTCGCGGCAGCGCCGGGTTCAGGTGGAAGGCGTTCACAATTAGGGATTCAGTGTTGTCCTCGGGGTTGGCGTCGGGCTCTCTCGCCGCGGCCTCGGAAATGTTTACGATGTCGGTCGAGCCCTCGGGCAGTTCGCGCACCCGGACGGTGTAGGAGTGCTCGGTGCTCGCGCCGATCGGGAGGGATCCCAAATCCCAAGCAATGGTGCCCGAGGCCGTTAGTGTGCCGCCGCCGGGATCCACCACCTCAAGATAGCGGGCATCGAAGACATCGGTGAGGCTGACCCCGGTCGCATCGGCGTCTCCGCGGTTGGCAAGCGTGAGTTCGTAGGTGAAGACCCCGCCCAACCCAACCGGATCCGAGGGCAGCTCGGCTTTTTCGCCGAGCCAGAGGTCGGGCCGGCCAAAGGCAACGTCCCCGAACCAGTCGCCGGCGATGTTGATCATCGCCAGGAACCAGTTCTTCCCAATGATGTTGGTGTTGGCAAAGTTTACGACATTGGCCGCTGCCGCGGCTTGACCCGTGGCGATCGCGGCCGCGCCGCAGGCCGCGGACTCGGCAATGTTCGCACCGGTCTCGGCAAGCACGATCACCTTATTTTCAATGACCGCGGTGTTCTCGTTTGAAACGTCAAGGGACCGCCGGAGTCGTGAGCGCGTCTGATCTTGAGCGTCATCGCTCTCGGCCAGCGGCGAGGGGGGCGAGCCGCTCTCGTACTCGATCGCCAGCTGCCCGCCATTCATCGTGACCGAGGCTCCTTCCGGCAAGCTGAAAACCGAACCGTCCCAGCCGCCGCCGAAGTTGATGATGATCGAGAAGGATACTCCGCCGGAGGAAATGATGTTCGTATTGATGAAGTTCAGGATGTTCGCAATGGCGTAGGCCGGTCCGCTGGTTATGGAGGCCCCGCCGTCCGCAGCATGAGCGGCGTTAGATCCGGTGCCGGCCGCAACTTCAACCTCGTTTGTAACCGTGGCCTGATTATTGTTTTCAACGCTCCTGACCGGAGCTGGCGAGGGATGCAAGCTCGCGAAGAAATTCTCAAAAAACTGCTTATTAGGCAGCACAAGGTCGCCGAACCAGTCGCCGAGCTTATTGATGGTAACAAGGAGGAGGTTTGAATTGACTAGGTTGGTGTTTACGAAGTTTACGAGGTTGGCTCCGGCTGCGGCATTGCCGGTGGTGATTGAAGCATCTCCGCAGGCGGTACTGGCCGTGTTACGGCCGGTCTCAGCCGAGACGAGAATGACGTTTGTGGTCGTGGCGCTATTTTCGTTTTCGAGCGACACGCGGCCGCGGTCTCGATCGTGGCAGCGTTCGCCACCATCGCACGCATCACCCTCTCCACTTTCGCCCGTGCCATTTTTAGTAGAGGAGGCGAACTCACCCACCTCGTCCCGAAGGTCTATATCCTCGGTGCTTGAGGCGGAATTTTCCGCAACAATATCAAGGTCGCTATTGAGCGTATTGGTATTTACTTGATTTACAACGTTCGAGCCCGCTGTGGCGTCCCCGGTTATCACCGAAGCATCCCCGCTCGGGGGGTTCGCTCCGCCGCCACCGCTGTCGTTTCCCGCCTCGCCGGGATCGCCGTTTGGCGTATCAGCGCCGGGGTCGCCGTCAGGCGCGCCACCAGCATCGCCTTGAGGCGTGCTTCCGGCATCGCCTTCTGGAGAGCTTCCAGTATCAGCTTCGGGTGTGCTTCCACTATCGCTGCCCGGGTCAGCAGTGCCTGGTTCGGTCGGTGCGCCATCCGGCGTGCCTCCGTCCGGTGTTCCCCCGACATCCGAGGTGCGTCGGTCGCCGTCTTCACGAGCATCGGGCCGTTCGGTCTCCGGTGGAGGCGTAGAAGTACTGCCGGCATCACTCCCACTTCCGGAATCCGGTGCGCTCCCGCTGTCAGTTGGGGCACTGCCGCTATCGCTTGAACCCCCGCTTCCAGTGTCAGCCGGAGGCGGCGGCGAGGTATCGGCCGGAGGCGGCGTTTCTGCTGGCGGAGGGGGTGGTGATTCTGCCGGCGGGGGAGGTGGAGGGGGAGCTGGCTCGGCCGCTGGTGCCTCGCCTCCTCCTTCGTCAGCGAAGGCAGCCGGAAGATCCCAGAGCGTGATAAAGCCAATCGAAATAACAATGGAAAACGCAAGCAGCCACGGAAGGATCATCCGCTCGGCTGTGTTCCTTCTATATTGTGAGTTCGTAGCTTGAAACGACATACGCGATATACCCTCGGGATAAGGCCTCCATACCTCGAGATTTCGAAATGTCGAAATGTCGAGTGAAGGCCTTGTCCGAAGGTCCCTCGAGAGAGGGATCCTTCGAAGTATTTAGCGGCGAATCCGCGTGATATTTGTGTTCACGAGATTCACGATCCCGACGCCAGAATCTGCATCGCCGGAATTCACGGTTCCGCCCTCTCCGCCATCACCGCCATTTCCGCCGTCCCCGCCGTTTCCGGTGTTGCCGCCATCACCGCCGTTGCCGGAGGTCTGGTCCCCGAGAACAAAGCCGTCGCTGCCGACGTCGCCGGCATCACCGCCGTCACCAGCATCACTGCCGCCTGAACTGCCGTCGCCGCCGCTCTTGCCCTTGCCGCCGTCGGCGTCATTCGAGCCGGTATCAGCATCAGCACTGGCTCCGTTAGCTACCAGCGCCGCATTGTCATTGTGGACAATGACCTTGCCTTTCTTGTGGCGTCGGCCTTCGCCGTCGCAGCCGCAAGTGTCAATATCGGTGTCATTGGTGTTGACAATGTTGTCAATAACGACAACTGCAGTGGCATCCCCGCTATTCACGGTTCCGCCGTCCCCGCCGTCGCCGCCTGAGCCGCCTTCACCGCCGTTTCCAGTATCGCCGCCGTCACCGCCGTTGCCGGAGGTCTGGCTGCCGACGTCGGAATCGTATCCGCCGCCGACGTCGCCGCCCTCACCACCGTTGCCAGCTCCGTCGCCGCCATCACCGGCGTCGCCGCCGGATCCGCCTTTACCGCCGTTGGCATCATTATTGCCGGTGTCAGCGTTGGCGCTCGCGCCGTTGAGCACCAGAGCTACATTGTTGTTGTGGACAACGATAAGGTCCGGCTTCTTGCCGGCCAGCGCCGGCGTGGCGTAGAGCCCGACTGACATAAGAGGCACCAGCACCGAGCTTGCGAAAAGTTTCTTCAACATAGATGTCAAGAGTTATGAGTTATGTGTTATGGGTCATGGGTTCCAACACTCGTGGCTGATGACTTGTTACCCGTTACTCATTACTCATTACTCATTACTCGTTACTCTCTTTCGACCTTTACCCTCCTTTCGGGAGCGGGCGAGAGGCCCGCGATCGCGTGATGCGCGTATCGGTCCCTCGCCAATTCTTCGGAGGAGAGTTTACCGGATTTTCGAAAATTAAAAATCCGGGCGCAAGTCAGGTTCCTTTCGGAACGCGAACTTGCGTCCGGATTCTTCGCGTGCGCGAAGCACGCGCACTTCTTGTGGGCTAGAGCCGGGGATTGGTGTTGTGGCTTGTCGGTCTTGACCTTCCATTACGCCAATCCAGGTTCCCCGGCTGGACAGGCCTAACTGAATAAATGCCTTAACCCAGGAAAGAAATTATGCTATAATTGCCCGTGAATATTAGCTTTTTCCGGCGCTTTTCTTCCCTCTATTACTAGGATAGAGCCAGGAACACATTCCTGTCAAGACGCGAATTCTAGTTTTCCACAGGCGCGTGGCGAGTAACGAGTTATCAATAATCAATGGCTGGTAACTAATAACCAGCAACCAATCATCCGACATCGGTAAGTAATTTTTATCTCCGACGTCCTAAATAAAAAGGATAAACCCGGTTCTCGACAAGCTCGAGCAATATGCTTCGAGCGAGTTCCGCTGGAAGTCCAGCGGCGAGGCGTATTGCCGGAGGCAATAGCCTCGCCGCTGCGGGACGAGTCGAGAAGTACCATGGGGATTCGTGTCTGCGCCGGCAGCTAAGACTTCCCTGTTCAAGGACGAAAAGCTCTGGAGAGAAATTTCCAAAACTTTTCTGTTGTCTTTCCCCGTATCTTTGCTGCAGCTATAATAGATTAGAAGCCATCTCCAAAGTCACTTTTTATTTTTTTGCGTCATTCCGAGCGAAGCGAGGAATCCTAGATAAGTTGTTTTGGAAAAGATGAGATTCTTCACTTCGTTCAGAATGACGGTTGGAGGAAGGAGACGGAATTTTCCGGGGAGTGAGGCCACATACGGGGGTCCTACCTCTGGGGAACAAATGAATGTTCGGGTAGGACCCCCATATGTCGGCCTCGGGTCTTGGCTTATTTTATGTTAAGCGAACTTCCCAGCGGGCCAAATTAATAGGTAAAACATAATTACTTAGTTGTCAAGAGCTAGCCCATGTTTTATTATTTTGTCAAATCAAGCGGATTTGGCTAAACTGGAGACTTATTGACATTCTTTCGTTGATGGTGTAGGCTTGGAAGCAAGCTCATACCGTCTATAAATCAGCGCAATTACTATGCAAACTGCAATAAGACAAGGCGCAAAAGCATTACTTATTTTTTGGCTTTCTTCAGCCTGGGTTTTTACGCCGCTGGCCGGCTTTGCGGTAATCGGCGGTTCGGCCGAGCGGCTCAATGAGGGAAACGGAGAGCTCAGGAACAACCTGCATGAATTTCGATTTGATTTTCCAAATATCCAGAGGCAGGATTTTCGAAAAGACGCCATCATTGTCCGCTTCCGCGGAGATGATAAGCCTTTCCGCATGGTCAGCGTGCCCGGCGGGCGCTCGGTTGAAGATTTAATCAGTGAATTCCGCGGCCGGGCCGATGTGGAGTACGCCGAGCCCGACTACATCGCCTATGCCTTCCTCGTCCCGAATGATCCCTACTATCGTCCCTACCAGTGGCACCTTGATAATTCTGCCTACGGCGGCATCCATACTGAGGCGGCTTGGAACGTGACCCAAGGATCCGGTGTAACGGTGGCTGTCGTGGATACCGGCATTGCCTTTGAGAACTATTCAACATACAAGATGGCTCCTGATCTCGCCGGTACCTGTTTCGTTGCCGGCTATGATTTTATAAATAGCGACTCACACCCCAACGACGACAACAGCCACGGCACGCATGTGGCCGGCACCATTGCCCAGACCACCAATAATGGCTTGGGCGTGGCCGGAGTGGCTTATCAGTCCTGCCTCATGCCGGTTAAGGTTCTTAACCGCAATGGTTCAGGATCTTACAGCGCCGTGGCCAACGGCATCCGCTTTGCCGCGGATAACGGCGCCAAGGTGATCAATCTTTCCC
>ERZ1292629.2985-Hain-H43-01um-R1-2985-length-13547-cov-7_pt1 | contig 13547 bp, 22 predicted proteins | sample MGYA00564399_ERZ1292629 | MGnify/ENA primary metagenome ERZ1292629 (study PRJEB36523, sample SAMEA6512636) | groundwater metagenome | collected 2019-01-08 | study: AquaDiva: Metagenomics assemblies of 32 groundwater samples
AGAGTTTGAGTGCTTCGGTCGTAAAGGTGTTGTATTCCTCAAGACGCTTCGCGACATAGTGATCGTCCGCACGGCCCGAGACTGCGCTACGGCTCGCAAGACGCTTGGCGACTTCATCGTCTGATACCGCGATATTCACGACCTCAAACGGACGACCGAGCCACGAAAGCGAATCGCGAATAAGTTCTGCTTCAGGAAGCTTACGGTTGAAGCCATCAAAAATAACATTTTGCGTTCCTTCCACCGAGAACAAACTCTTTAAGTAGATATACATCGCAAACCAGTGCGGGGAGAGCATGCCCTTCTCCATCTCCTCTTTGGTCTTGCGGCCCGCAGGAGTGTCTTCGGTCGCAATGGCGCGAAACTGATCGCCGGAAGCAAGTACCGTCCACCCCGTGTGATCAGCGAGTAGTTTTGCTTGAGTTCCCTTTCCGCTTCCTGGCTTACCGAGGAAGAATACTGTTCGTGGTTCTGGATTCATTTCTATACAAAAATAATTACGCACGTACTGTATCACACCCCAATTAGTAACCGCGTCTTCTGTTTCGAATCGCTCAAACGCCTTAGATACAAGGCGCGGGAATGAGGCGAGCGGAGGCGTACTAGCAGTACGACGAAGCGAGCCTCAGGGACCCGCAACGTAGTAGATAAGGATGTTTTTCAGCGATTCCGCTGTTAGTACTCCCTCAACGACGCCTGTGCGTCGATCTTGCGAATGAGGTCGAGTACCACGTTCACCGCAATGAGAAGCGCCGTACCACCCACGAGGATTGCCGTGATACCGGTAAGACCCTGAATGATGAACGGAATGACCGCGACGAGACCGAGGAACACGGCGCCCGGAAGCGTGATGCGCGTCACCACATTGCTGATGTACTTCTCAGTCTCAGAACCAGGACGCACGCCCGGCACAAAGGCACCGGACTTCTGGAGGTTGTCTGCCACGCGCTTTGGCTCGAACGTAATCGAGGTGTAGAAGTACGTGAACATAACCACGAGTACGAAGTAGACTGCGCCGTGCTCCCAAGGATTTGCACTAAAGGCGGTGTACGCCGTCAGAAGAGGCGTGAGGCCTGCCACACCCACTGCCGAGAGCACGTTCAGAATCATCTGCGGCAAGAGGAGGAGCGAAAGCGCGAAGATGATTGGAATAACACCCGCCTGGAGAAGACGAATTGGGAGGTAGGTCGGTGCACTGCCGACGCTACCGCGTACCTGGCGTGCGTAGTGAATCGGGATCGAACGCTCAGCCTCTGACACCATCACCACCGCAAAGATGACGACGAGCGCGAGAAGGATGAATCCTGCGTAGGCGGGAATGTTTGCCGCAGACGCGGTGAAGAGTGCCTGACTAATGCCGGACGGAAGATGCGCCACGATACCCGCAAAGATAATGAGTGAGACACCGTTACCAATACCGAACTCCGTAATGAGTTCACCGATCCACATAAGGAGGAGTGAGCCTGCAGCCACGAGAAGCACGTTTACCGCGAATAGGAACGGGGTCAACGACTGCACAATGTGCTGACTCTCGAGAAGCGTGAGGAACGCCACACCCTGAAGAACCGCGAGCGGGATAGTGATGGAACGGCTCCACGCAACGAACTTCGTGCGTCCCGACTCCCCTTCTTCGGTGTACATTGCCTTCACCTTAGGGAAGATCACGGTTGCGAGCTGCATGATGATGGACGCCGTGATGTACGGACCGACGCCAAGCATCACAATCGAGAGGTTGGAGAAACCACCACCCGAGAAAATATTCAAAAGTCCCAGGAACTGGTTGTTCTGGAAGAATGATGCGAGCGCAACTTTATCGACGCCCGGAATTGGAATAGCCGCAAGAAGGCGGAACACCGCGAATGCGGCGATCACAAAGAGAAGTCGGTTCCGGATTGCCCGGTCCCCGAGGATGAGCGTTAGTTTATGACCCCAATTTTTCAACATGGTGTGTTACGCAAGGAGAGAACCGCCCGCTGCTTCTACTGCCTTCTTCGCTGACTCTGAGGCCTCAACATTTGAAATCTTGAGTGCCTTCGTGAGTGAGCCCTGTCCGAGAATCTTCACATAGGAAATCTTACCACCGCGTGCGCGAATGATGCCCTTCTTGTACAGGATTTCTGGATTTACCAGATCGCCTGCAACAAACGCTGCCTCGAGAACGGCGAGGTTTACTGGTGTGTAGCGGTGACGGTTGGTACGTACGGTACGGCTGCGGTTCTTGCCGTGACCACGAAGCTTTGGGAGCTTCTTGATGAGGTCGCGCATTTCTGGGCGCTTCTTGTGACCAGCACGTGCGTTCTGTCCCTTGGTACCGCGTCCGGACGTCTTGCCGCGCTTGCCGCCACGACCAACACGCATCGAGGTGATGCGAGGAGTCTTAGCTTTGAGTGAGTTGATCTGCATACAAAAAAGATTAGCGGGATGCGGCCTGCTTAAGGGCAGCGACGGTTGCGCGTGCGATGGTGAGCTTGTTCTTGGTGCGGGTAAGAATCTTTGCAACGACGTTGGTCACGCCCGCGTACTCGAGCACCGTGCGCATTGCGGAACCTGCCACCACGCCGCGACCAGGAGACGGAATAATCGAAACCGTTGAGGACGCGTACTTCACCGACACATCGTGCGCGATCGAGTTGTCCTTGGTCATCTTTACGGTGACGAGGTGCTTCTTGGCGTCGCGTACTGCCTTGTCGATAGCAAGCGCGGTGTCAGCTCCCTTTCCGAGACCTACCCCGACACGACCCTTCTTGTCACCAATGACTACCGTCACCGAGAACGAGAAGCGACGACCACCGGCCATAACGCGGGCCACACGACGTACGTCGATGGTTGCCTGCTCGAATTCGCTGCGCTCGCGTGGTTCGCGACCGCGTCCGCGACCCTGACCACCGCGATCGTTGCCGCGACCCTGCGGACGGCGACCACGAATAGCACCGCGATCACCCGCGCGTGCTGCCTCGGGAGCTACGGCCGTTGTTTCCGCTACCACTGCCTCAGGCGCAGCAGTTAGAGGGGCGGTATTCGTGTCGAGTGTCGTTGTGTCAGTCATAGTATTAGAAAGTAAGGCCACCTTCGCGTGCAGCATCCGCAAGTGCCTTGATCTGGCCGCCGTACTCATAGCCACCGCGATCAAACACAACTGCAGCAACGCCCGCCTTCTTGCCCGCCTCAGCAATTGCCTTGCCGACACCGACTGCCTGGATAGAAAGCGAACCCTTTACCGAGCGACCGTGTGCAGCAGCAACCGTCGTGCCGTTGTCGTCATTAATAAGCTGCGCCGAAATAAACTTGTTCGACTTGTAGACCGCGAGACGAGGACGCTCTGCAGTTCCCGAAATACGTGCGCGCACACGGTTGTGGCGACGATCGCGGAGTTCCTTTTTGTTGAGTGAAGTTGTTGCCATATAGGTTTAGACGGCCTTCTTACCCTGCTTACGGCGGATAACCTCGTCCTCGTACTTGATGCCCTTTCCGAGGTATGGCTCCGGAGGCTTCACGGCGCGAATTTCTGCCGCAAACTGGCCGACTGCCTGCTTGTCTGCACCCTCAACCGTAATGGTGTTCTTTACCACCGTGACGGTGATGCCCTGAGGAATAGTGAGAGCAACCGGATGCGAGAAGCCAACCGCAAATACGAGTTCGGTTCCGCGAAGCTCGACCTTGTAGCCGACCCCATTAAGCTGAAGCACCTTCTTAAACGGCGTCTCGACGCCCGTCATCATGGAAACGAGGTGTGCCGCAAACGTACCCGTGAGAGCGTGTGCGAGCTTGCTCGAGTTGTTTGGCTTTACGACAACACCTTCTGATTCAACAGAAATAGTGACGCTTGAGTGGATAGGACGCGAGAGCGTCTCCTTGGAACCCTTCACGGAAAGTACCCCGCCAGCAACACTGACTTGGACTTTTGCCGGAATGGCTATTGGCTTCTTTGCAAGACGGAATGACATGATGAAAAAATTACCAGATCTCGAAGAGGTCCTCACCGCCTGCGCGTACCTTACGCGCCTCGGAATCAGTAAGAATGCCCTTAGGAGTCGAAAGAATGCGTGCACCCATGCCGTTCTTTACGTTGTGTGCCTCAGCCGAAGGCGTGTACAGGCGACGACCTGGCTTTGAAATGCGCTTCACGCCGTTGATGCGAGGGCGACCGCGCTCGTCATACTTGAGGGCGACCTCAAATGCGTAGGGGTCCTTGCCGCGGCTTACGCCCTCGACATAGCCGAGTGACTGGAGCTTCTTGGCAATAGCCTCCACGTGCTTTGAGTACGGCATAGTAACCACTGGCTTGCCAATGGCGCCAGCATTCTTAAGACGGATGATGAAATCTCCTACGCGATCAGTAACCATACGAAAAATTACCAGGAAGCCTTCTTAACTCCAGGAATCTTGCCCTCACGCGCGAGTTCGCGGAATGAGATGCGCGAAAGGCCAAATGCGCGCATGTAGCCGCGACCGCGACCCGTGACCGCACAACGGTTCTTGATGCGGACCGGCGAGGAGTTCCTTGGAAGCTTCTGGAGTCCCTCCCAGTCACCCGCAGCCTTAAGAGCAGCACGCTTTTCAGCATACTTATCGGCAAGCTTTATCTTTTTGATGTTGCGGGCGAGTTGGGAGGTTTTTGCCATAAAGTAAGACTTGCTTACGACCTTCGGTCGAAAGTAAGAAAAATAGCTCCGGAGAGCGTGGAAGTAATGTATCAGCTAGCATATACACTGTCAAACGGAGGTGAAACGATGACGCCCAGGACCATGAAAGTGGTCCTGGGCGTGCTCCGACGAGGGTGTCGGGAGGGTCGAGTTAGGCGTCTTCGAGCTCGCGAATGGGCTCATTCTGGGGCGGTTCGTCGAGTTTGGCAGCCCGGGGCCCTGCGAGAGGGGCCAAAGCCAAGGTGACGCCGCAGTCGGCGAATTCATAGAGGTTCACGGTCGTTCCGTCCTCGAAAGACACCTGGTCAGGACAGTCCTTCTGACCGTTCATCAGGCCTGGCATGAAGATGGCCACAGCCACCTTCCGAATTCCGAAGCGCTCTTGAAGTTCGATAGGGATATCGACGAGCACGACACGAGTGGGTCGTCGGATGCAGGCAGCCCAGGCAACCTTGCCTTCGGCGTTCTTGCCCTGCCCTTCCCGATGAAGAACCCCATGGACGTGTCCCGCGTGGTCAGTCCTGGTGATCTGATAGTTCACGCCCACGAGCACGTCCTCGTTTAGGAAAGCATGGACCGAACCGTTGCACATGTAGCTTCTCCTAGAAAGTCTCTATGGAAGCAAAACTTCCATTTCTGTCGTCACCCTACGTCGAAATTAATCGAACGTCAATATAGAGAAAGTGCCCGGCTTCTTTCGAAGCGCGGGCACTCTAAGTAAGGTTCACTGGTAGCTTTAGCCGCGTAGGGCTTGGGCTCCCTCCTGGAAGTCGACCACATTGGCCGGTTCAGGCGGAGTTTCGGGCTCGGGCGCTGGAAGTGCCCTTGCGGCCATTTCATCTTCGAGCGCTTTCCTCTCAGCTTCGATCGCCTTCCGCTGCTCTGCGGCCACTGCGGGAGTGGGCCGCTGGATGAGCTTCCGGAACGGTAGTGCGATAGGTGTCTGAATCGGCGGAGCTTGCGGCGCTTCGTAGATGTCTTTCATAATCCCGAGCTTCCGTTCCTTACTCTTGATAAAGAGCAAGGTTCTCCCGAGCGGAGGAACGATGGTAATTCGACCGTTCTTTGAGTCTTGAGCACCCGAGTCGGCGATCTCACTCAGATGGAACGTACCGCCGTTATGCATGAACTGCACCCGTGACTGGAAGAATCTATTACCTTCAACGTCAAGCACCGGGGGTAGAATACGCGCAACGACAGGGTCTCCGTCTTTGAGCCAGACTTTTTTCGCCTTGAGAAATTCAGGACTCAGGTTCAAGAATTCCATCCACGGTGTGGCTGCAATTCCGAAATCATCACGCTGACAGTTCTCAATGACCGCACAGGAAGTCAGAAGTCCGTCCGGGGTCTGAGCCGGGATGAAATCCTCAGGTGGACGCTTACCTCGAAGCTCGCTTCTCGCTTCTTCTGAGAGGGACTCGTCCTCCATGTCTTTCTTCCAGGCGTCGATCTGCTCAACGTTTCGCACTTGTCGTTCCTGGAGGAGACAGACACCCAGCATGACGTGCGGTACTTCCTTGAACTGGAAGTACAGTTCGCTTATTTCAACGGGAATGTACGACCGAATGCGATAGGTCTTGGCTGGGTCGAACGTGGTCGGCTCGGCGTTATCTTTGATAATCCCCCTAAGAAGATCGTCTTCAATGATCTCCGGGCCGATGTGTACCGCGACCTGAGGACGAACGAAAGCGCCGACCCCACCCTGTGCCTGTACAATGGTCAATTCCCTGCCCGACTGTGCAGCTTTTTCCGCTGTACGGGTTGGTAAGTTTTTATTTGTCGATGACATTTACTTCCCCTAACTTGGCTCTATGCCGGTTGATCTTTTGTGACTCTACCACACCTCTGGATAAAGTAAAAAGCCCCGGCGCAATTGCGTCGGGGCTTTTTGACTTGCCTAGTTTAGGCAACCTTGAGCGGAAGACCGAGGTGGCGGTAGAACGCCTCTGCCTCCTTCTTGTTCTTGGCGGTCGATACGAGCGTAATCGCGATACCAAATACATCCTTGAGGTCCTCTTCAGACGTCTCGGGGAAGATGGTGATGTCCTTGATGCCGAGAGTAAGGTTACCCATGTCATCAATAGCGGTAACGTTGAGGCCACGGAAGTCGCGCGTGCGAGGAAGTGCGATATGTACGAGCTTGTCGAGGAAGTCGTACATGCGTGCACCACGAAGCGTAACCTGGTAACCCACGATGTCGCCCTGACGCATCTTGAACTGTGCGATCGATTGCTTGGCCGCGCGCGGCGACGCCTTCTGGCCCGTGATGCGTGCGAGACGCGTGTTCACCACTTCCTTGCGTGCCTTGTCCGCCTTACCCACACCCGAAGATACAACTATCTTCTGGAGCTTTGGGGACGCGAAGACGTTCGTGTAGCCGAACTCTTCCTTGAGGGTGTTGAAGGCTGATGCCTGTTTTTCTTTTGAAATAATCATACGAAAGAGATTAGGAGAGCGTGGTGGTGCTCTTTACAGTGACGCGGGTGCGGGTGCCGTCCACGTCGGTGCGACGTACGCGGGTTCCCTTCTTTTCCTTAGGGTCGTTCACCATCACATTTGAAATGTGGATGGCGCGAGGACGCTCGACGATGCGGCCAGACTGGTTTGCACCGGTACGGCGGAGGTGACGCTTCACGAGCGCGATACCCTCGACAACAACCTTTGCCTCCTGAGGCATCACCTTAAGCACGGATCCGGTCTTACCCTTATCCTTACCCGAGACGACGACCACCTGGTCCCCCTTCTTAATTTTGAATTTGGCAGTTTGCTTGCCGGCAGATGCTTTTGACATACGTAAATGGGTTATACAACCTCAGGCGCGAGAGACGCAATGTTCTGCCATCCGCGATCGACCAAATCGCGTGGTACCGGACCGAAGACGCGGTTACCCTTAGGGCCCATCTCCTTACCCTGCTTCTCGATGATGACGACGGCGTTGTCATCGAACTTCACATAGATACCGTTGGCACGGCGGAACGCCTTCTTCTGGCGCACCACTACGGCCTTTACGATATCCTTCTTCTTTACGCTCTTGCGTGGCTCTGCCGTCTGGATGGAGGCAACCACAACGTCGCCAATCTGTGCGTAGCGGCGCTTTGAGCCCCCGAGCACCTTGAAGACGCGCGCAATTTTTGCGCCTGAGTTGTCTGCAACGGTAACGATAGTCTGGGGCTGAATCATAGTAGTTTACTTAGCGATCTTGAATGACTTGCGCTTTGAAATAGGGCGCGTCGCTACGATAGTGACCTTCTGGCCAACCTCGACGGTGTTGCCCGGATCATCCACGAGGAACTTCTTCGTGCGCGTCTGGTACTTCTTGTACTTTGGGTGCTTCACGTAGCGCGAAACAGCGACGGTAGCAGTGTCTTTCATCGCCGTCTTTACGACAACGCCTTCGAAGGTCTGCGGCTTGAGTGTAGTGTTTTCCATAGTAAGTTATGCGGTTTTCGCGGTGATTGCGGTCAAGATGCGCGCAATATCCTTGCGTACCTTTCCTGCAGCATTCACGTCCTTGCCGCGTGCGCCGGTAGCAGCGAAGCGGACCTGACGAAGCTCCTCACGCTTCTCACCGAGAAGCTTCTTGAGCTCTGCTGCCTCTTTATCATTGTAAGTAGTTTTCTTTGCCATACGTAAATGCTAGCTGCGGGTGACGATGGTCGACTTCAAGGGAAGCTTCGCGCCTGCACGGCGAAGCGCGTCGCGCGCCTTTGCCTCGTCCACACCATCGAGCTCGAAGAGCACGCGTCCTGGACGCACCTCAAACACGAAGTGCTTGGGATCTCCCTTACCCTTACCCATGCCCACCTCAGCTGGCTTGTTCGTGATAGGACGGTCCGGGAAGATGCGGATCCAGAGCTTACCACCTTTTCCGGTTACGCGGGTAAGCACCTTGCGGGCTGCCTCGATCTGGTTCGAAGTCACGCGTGAAGGCGAGGTTGCCTTGAGGCCGTACGAACCAAAAGCCACGGTGATACCGCGCGTCTCAGGACGTGCGAGCTTCTCCGGGGACTTGCGTCCGGTCTGCCACTTGCGGTGCTTAACTTTTTTAGGAAACAACATACGCGATTATTTAGCGTTCGTCGCACGAGGAGCCTGCGCACGATCCTTCTCATTGAAGGTCTCGCCGAGGTAGATCCACACCTTGATGCCGATCGTACCGTACGGAAGGAATGCGCGCTCTTCGGCGTAGCCGATGTTTGCACGGAAGGTCTGAAGCGGAATACGACCACGCTTGATTTGCTCGGTGCGGCTCATGTCTGCGCCGCCGAGGCGACCCGAGACCACGACGCGCACTCCGATGACTTCGCGAACCGCCATAACCTTCTCGACCGTCTGCTTAAGCACGCGACGGAATGGCATGCGCTTCTCGAGGCCTTCTGCGACCATGTACGCCACAACTGAGGCGTCGGTCTCTGGCTGGCGAATCTCCATAATGTCGAGCTTTACGGCACGCTTTGAGGTAGGTGCCTTCGACTTCACGAGCTTGGTGAGGTCAGTGCGCAGCTTGGTTGCGTTCTCGCCCGAGCGGCCGATCACGAGACCAGGACGTGCGGTGTGGAGAATGACGCGAACCTCGTTTGCGGTGCGCTCGATCTCGATGTCAGAAATGTACATCGCGCGAAGCTTCTTCTTGAGGTAGGTACGGATTGCCGCATCTACCGCGATGTTCTCACGGAAGCTCTTCTTATCGGTCGCAAACCAACGGCTCTTCCAGTCACGGATGATGCCAAGGCGATGTGCGTAAGGATGTACGGTGTGTGTCATACGAAAATTAGGAAGCAGCGCGACCTAGGGTTACCACCACACGGCTACGGCGCTTGCGGATAGGTGCTGCACGACCCATCGCGCGTGGCATGAAGCGGACGAGCATGCCGGCAGAGTCGACACGAATGTCCTCGACACGAAGTGACTCAACGTCCTCACCCTGACTCTTGGCGTTAGCGACCGCTGACTGAATGAGCTTCTTGATAGGAAGCGAGGCGCGCTTAGGGAGGAACGAAAGCGCTGCAACGGCATCAGCAACCGACTTCCCCTTCACCATATCGGTAACGAGGCGCACCTTGCGAGGTGACTGGTTGTAGGTCGAAAGCTCAGCCTTTGCAAGCGGCTGTACCTTTTCCTTCCTATTCTTTTGAGTGCCTTTAGATGCCATAGGAGATTATTTCTTCTTTGCCGGAGCTGCAGGAGCGGCCTTAGACGCCTTTGCAGCGGCGATTTCAGCCACCTGCTTCTTCTGCTCGAGCTGCTTCTGCATCTTACCTCCGTGACGGACGAACTTCTTCGTTGGTGAGAACTCACCAAGGCGGTGACCCACCATTTCGTCGGTCACGAGGACATCTACGTGCTGCTTACCGTTATGGACGCCGAAGGTAAATCCGACGAATTCCGGTGCAATCTGGCTCCTACGTGCCCACGTCTTAATCACCCCGGCAGATGCGGGCTTCTTGTCCTGGATTTTCTTCATCAATTTGACGTCGACGAAGGGGCCTTTCTTGAGTGATCGAGACATGAGTAGTTAAAAGCCCGCTGGGCGGGATAGGTAAAATCTATATGAAACGCCCATGAGTGTCAAATTTAGGGCCTCCATGCTAGGTTGAGCGAGGAAAAAGTACCTGCGAGAAAGGATTAGTAGATGAAAAAGCTCGATTTGAAGGATCGGTTGATAATTGCGGCCGATTTTAAGCCCTCGCCCAGTTCCAGAAATCCCGCTAATGAGGTCTATTCCCAGGTCATCCAGTTGGCCAAAAGCCTCAGGGAGACCGGTGTCATTCTTAAGGTGAACAGCGCACTCCGTACATGCGGGTATTCTCTTATCGCAGATATTCAACTATACGGACTTAAAGTATTTGCGGACCTCAAGCTGAGCGACATTCCAGCGACCCTGGAGACCGATGGCGAGCTTTTGGCGCGCTATAATCCTGAGCTCCTGACCGTAATGTGCTCGACCGGTATTGAATCAATGAGAGGCCTCAAACGCTCTCTAACAAGCACTGAAGTACTTGGCGTCACTGTACTGACAAGTATCAAGGAGCGTGACTCGACACTCCACGGTAAAAGTATTGCTGATTGTGTCACAGGATATGCGTACGATGCGGTGACCGCAGGACTTGATGGTCTCATCGCGTCGCCCAAAGATTTGGAAACGTTACGGCGCGGCCCATTTCAATTACTCACCAAGAACACCCCCGGCATTCGACCAGTCTGGGCTCAGGTCGCAGGTGACGACCAAAATTCTGAGCGGGTTATGACACCCGGGGACGCTATTCGAAACGGTGCGGATCGCATTGTGGTGGGACGACCCATCACGCAATCTACCGATCCAAGAGAAGCGGTCAGAAAAACAATGTACGAGATGGAAGAGGCGCTCACCACCGTCTAACCGTTACAAAGGCCCCGCTCCGGCGGGGCCTTTCCTATGGTCTATACTTTTCTCTATGAATACCTACATCCTCAAACATGCTGGTCTTGCGATCTTTGCGGTCGTCGTTCTCGGACTCGTTATTTGGTATATGGCCATAAATCCGGCCCCTACCGTCTACAACCGCTCTACGGCGACCACTACCCCTGCCGTAACGGGTCAGGCCACTCACATTACCGAGGACGCCACCTACTACACCGTAGATGCGCAGTATCCGAGCACGATATCGTTTCCCCTCGCGAGTAACGCGAGCGCGGGCGCAAACGCGGTATCGGTGATGAAGAAATGGAATGAAGACGTTATTGCAGAATTTAAGAAGAACGGTAACTTCGATAATCTTTCGCACGATGACGTGCAGATGCTTCGACTCGACCAGCGCAAGTACGAGCTCATGACCGAATACGAAGTACGCACCGGCCCTAAGACCGTGACCTATGTGTATTCAAATTTCGAGGATACCGGCGGCGCCCACCCAAACACCTTCTATCGCACTTTTACCTTTGACGTCTCGACGGGTAAGGAGCTCTCCATTAGTGACTTGTTCGTACCAGGATCAGAGTATCTAAGCACCCTCTCGACGATTGCTCGTGCCGACCTCCCCGGTATTGAGGGCGATTACACGAACCCTGAGTTCATTACTGACGGCACCAAGCCCGTCGTCGAAAGTTTCCAGAACTTCTACTTCGAAGGCAGTCAGCTCGTCATTGTGTTCCCTCCCTACCAGGTAGGTCCCTACGTTCTTGGTGTCGTGAAGCTTCCCATTGAGCGCTCACGTCTCGCGGACGTTCTCGCAACTCAGTATCGCTAACACGTGCTAGAGTGGTGCCAGAAACGAAAGGGTATTTTCCTATGTGTGAAGCCTGCGGTCCCATAAGTGGAGTGCGCGAATCCATTCGTCCGGAACTGAGGGAAAGGATGCGCACCATTACTAGGCGTGAGGCCCAAAGCCGTGGCCTGACCGAAGATGAATATCTGGATGCCAACCATGTGCCGAAACCTCACGCGACGGTTCATGATTGGTTTCAGGGAGTTGTATTGAATCTCCGCCTCCTGAAGTCAGGACTATAAAAAGTGGCCCGGACATGCGTCCGGGCCACTGTTGCATTTCTGCTCTGCGTTACTGAATGAAGTACGTACGGAACTCTTCGAAGGGCATGCGGTAGAAGTACCCTGCCGGAAACTGCTGGGTTGGACCCCATTTCCCCTTATCGTAGTGAACCTGATCTTCAAAAGCGAAGAAACAAACGATTGAATCACGGCCAGTGGTCCTCGTACGCTCATTCGCAACCACCCGATGATGCATGGCGATAAGCTGGCACCGTGAAAGATACTGGAGGCCAAGACCAGCGATGATCATTGTTTCTCCGTCACCGAATTCTACTGGCTCCCATTTCCCTTCGGGGGTATACCGCTCGAAGCCACTATCGGTTTCGAGTAGATGAGCCGTAAAGGCTCCCTTGTCGACATGCTCTGCTGCAAATTCCTCTGCTTCCGAACCCTCGTGATAATGCAGGAAACGAAGCAACCAAAACTCGTGGCTCGCGAGTGTCTTCTTCGCAAGATCAGGGACATCCAATTCCCTTTCCGCAGGCCGCAGGAAATCGTCCTGCGCAAACGGCTTGAGACGGACCAAGAGCTCAAGTGCTGTCTCAACGAAAGCGGTCACGGCAGGATGATCGACGCGTGCGGTCTGCTCACGCAACCACGCAGCATCCGCAAGGCGCACGTGAAAATGCTCCTTCGGATCACGACCAGATTCGGCAGACTGATACCCTACCCCGCTACGTACGGTGTCAGGTTGGTATCCGAATGAATCCTTAATCTCATCCGGCAGTGTCCAGAACGCTGCAGCTTTTTCCTGCGACTCTTTGACCAAACGTGCTAGATCTTTGGGATAGCTCACACGCACAAAATCCTGGCCTTTTAATGCGTGCACATCTTGCATGGTGCTTTCCATGATAGTCCTCGTGTTCTGTAAATGAAACTTCTGGACGTCAGTATTCCAGGTCTGTAGCAAATAGAAAAGAGCCCCTTGAGGGGCTCTTTTCTATAAAAATCCGTTTGTTTAGCGCTTCTTGCCGACTTTGCGACGAGAAACGATGAACTTGTTGGAGTGCTTCCTTACCCTTCATTTGTGGACACAATGAAGGGACTAGGCGCTACGCGCCGTCGGGCGTGTGTTAACGTTTTTTACCAACCTTGCGGCGACTGACAATAAACTTATTCGAGTGTTTCTTGGGAGTCCTTGTCTTCTGTCCCTTGCCGGTAGGCTTACCCCACTTGCTCTTGGCGCGACGGAGACCACGTCCCTGCTTACCTTCACCACCTCCGTGTGGGTGATCTACTGGGTTCATGGCAGTACCGCGAACCGTAGGGCGAATACCCTTCCAACGCGACTTTCCAGCCTTACCGTATACCTCGAGACGCTTCTCTTCGTTACCAACGGCACCAATCGATGCGTAGCAACGCTCAGAAATCTTGCGGAT
>ERZ1292629.2986-Hain-H43-01um-R1-2986-length-13546-cov-5_pt1 | contig 13546 bp, 13 predicted proteins | sample MGYA00564399_ERZ1292629 | MGnify/ENA primary metagenome ERZ1292629 (study PRJEB36523, sample SAMEA6512636) | groundwater metagenome | collected 2019-01-08 | study: AquaDiva: Metagenomics assemblies of 32 groundwater samples
TTACGTTCTCAATAACAAGACCATCCAGTCCCTCCAAGGAACCCACCGACGTCCCCCCAAATTTCAATACAGAAATACGTGCTTGCACCTCGCGCTCTCTCACAGAATAGAAGTCCGGATTTGCATCTGGAACAAAAACCATTGGTCTTATAATTCTTGCTGGTCGTGTTTCTATCATACTTTTACCGTTTTGACAATAAAAAAACCCCTCCTGCGAGGGGTCTGTTATTTGGCTAAATCTAAAAATTTACAAAACCAAAACAGAGACCCCCGCATTGCGGAGTTCCTTCTTGGTCTTCTTTGTAACTAATAAAATTCCCATATCCCTTTCATTATATCACATTTAGTCAACAATTTCAACCTCTGGCTCGGGAGTAAATCCAAACTCTTGTTGTACCCTATGTTGTATCGCGCCAATTATAGTCATCACATCAACAAAAGAAGCATTTTTTTTGTTAATAATATAATTGCCGTGTTTCTCAGACACTTGAGCTCCTCCTACGGTAAAACCAGAAAAACCAAGACGTTTATTCACATAACCCATCGCTACTTTTCCATGCCACATCGACTCTACCTGTTCGGTAATATCTGGCCATTTTTGAAGAACTCTTTCAACTTTTTCTTTTTCAACAATATTTTTAAATACTGATCCGCATGAGGGATAATCAAGATCATGATGAGTCTTTCGATATTCAATATTAGCAAGATATACTTCCCTTGCTCTTTCAATTTCTTCTGACGTTGCTTCTTTAAATTGCAAAAGACAACTTGCTACAATTAGATTTTTTTGCTGTTTTATCACGCTATTTCTATAAGAAAAGCCAAGCTCTTCTTTATTTTTTCTTTGCAAAGCATATGTTGGATCTAAAATATCCACGACATCTGCAGAATCAACGATATTTTTTATTTCACTTCCAAAAGCTCCTACATTCCCTCTTACCGCGCCACCCATCGTACTGGGCAAGCCTCCTGCCCACTCCAAGCCAATGAGTTGATTTGAAAATGAAAATTGTATAACATCATCCAAAAGACACGCGGCAAAAACTTCAATTTTCCCGTTTTCTTTTTTTTCAATTCCCCCTGCTCCTTTGACATTAAACCATAAAACTGCCCCCTCGTAACCACTGTCTGAGACCAGGAGGTTCGAACCTATACCAACAGGTAAAACTTTCTGGATATTATGAGCCCTTACATAGGCAAGAGCTTCAAGCAAATCTTTTCTTGAGGAAATTTCTAAAACATACGCGCCGTTACCGCCTATTTTATAATGAAGAATTTCTGAAAGAGGAAAATTGACGTGTATTTGCATACATATTCTTATCGAGAAAGCGCTACCTGGTCTTCTTCCAATCGAAACAACCCCTCATCAAGTCTTTTTTGATCTAGAAAATGAGCAATAAATCCAACAGAGCGGGAAAGTACAAAAAACGCATTAAAAAATTCTGTATCAATAAGCGTTGATAATTCTTCATCCGACGTGTGTTCGTCTTCTGAGAGAATATCCAAGAGCACCGCAGCTATGGCACCATCTACATTGAGAATCAAATTTCCTTTTTTTTCGGTAGTGATTTTCTCTACCCCTTTTGCAAAAACGGTAAATCTTTTTTGAGATAACTCATCAGTATATGCGAGAATTTCTTTCACTCTTGGGTCTGGATAATCAACTCTATATTTTTTATGCCCAATGCCCGATATGTATTCCTTTCTGGATGCAAAATCTTCTACAAAATCAAACGCTGGTTTTTTTGACAAGACTCCAGTGAGCCAATTCTTCGCTGCTTGATTAATAGCTCCTCCAAAACGAGGACCAATAGTGAGAAGCCCTGCGGAAAGGGAAGAAACTAAATCTTTTCCTGCTCTTGAAGCTATAATCGTATTGACCGCACCAGAAACATAAGGCCCATGATCTACCAACTGACGGAGTATGAAATCAACACACTTCTCAAGCCGCTGTGATTGTATCTTTCTGCCCAAAAATAATGAGGCAGAGATATAAGCAAAAGAATGGTCTTTGGCAAAACTCAATAAATTCTCTCCCAAAATCTGGGGCTCTCCATCTATATCACCAGAAATTGATGAGGCAATGAGTGCTTTTTTTCTATCTGTCATATCTTGTTGTATTATACTATATTCTTCGTTGTCTTCAACCACTTTACCATTACTGTTTCCTATCATTTCAACAAATTCTGAAAATGAATCCGCAACTTTTGCCCCCGCATCTTTCAACACCTTTTTTTTGGCAACTGCTGTTTCCACATCGGTCTTTGCCAAAGCTTTGGCATGACCAAATTGAGGAGGTGATTCAAACATATCCGCGACTATTCCTGCAATATAACATATCACTTCTTTTTTAATCTTTTTTTTACTTATTAAATCTGCCAATTCATATTCATCTGTTCCTCCTAATTCACCAAAATATACGATAGTTTTAGTTTTTGGATCATCTTCTGCTGCAAGAAACGCTTCTGTAGGTGAAAAAATTGGAAAGCGTTCTCCTCCAAAAGAAAGCGCAAAAGACAGCCTCCGTCCTTGCCCAATAACAGTTCTTATGATTTCATTGGTCATTCCTCCGGATGAAGAAAAAACCGCTACGTCTCCTGGCTCAAGCAGTTTTGATTGCACCAGTTGTCTCCCCTCTGTTCCTCCAATTGCTCCAAGTTTTAAAACTTTAGGAATAAGAAGTCCAATGCTTGAAGGACCAACTATAAAACTCTTTTTACTTTTAAGTGCAGAGAAGATTTCTAACGAATGTTTTTCGGGAACTTCTTCAGCAAAAATAACTCCCCCAATCAAATTTGGTATTACCCTTAAAACAGTTTGGGTGTTAGCCAAAACCCGTCTACCCGAAGCTAAATTAAGTACATAAGAAACATGTTTTCTTTTCTCAAGAGGCACACCCTCTATGTCGCTATATACGGGAAGTAATATTTCTTTTTTTCCAAAAAAATATCTCACCGTCCTTCTCCCACCAGCTATAATACCCATCACGCTTGACTCTTTTTTCCCAGATAGATAATCAAAATCAAGAATTGATTGAATAATTGCTCCATAATTTCCAAGAACCAATATCGAAGGACTTGTGGAGCGTATAAGATCTATATTCATCATGATTGTAAATATGAAATTGCTGACAACACGACGTTGGTAAGCACTACATCTGGTCCTTTTACGTCTCCATAAAGATCCTCTTTTTTTAGAAACTCTGACATTTGAGATAATCCCTCTTCTTGATATGGTCCTCCGCGCCTTACGAAAACTTTTACCTTGTTCTTGCGAAGATTTTCTGCCTGTTCTCCAAGAGCTTGTATGATACCGTTAAAAGTAACTCTGATATCAGTAAAGTTTGCCACGCCTCCGCCTATAATAAGCACTTTTTTTCTACTTTGAGATTTAAAAAGTAGAGACAAAAGAGCTTTCGCATATAAATACGTCTCTTCTTTATTTGGATTTCCACTATATTCACCGTAATTTGCAAGCTCCTGATGATATCCCTGTGCATATATTTCATCAGCTATCACCACGCTTGCTCCTCCTCCTGACAAAAGAACAAAAATAGAACCATCCTTCTGCAAAACGTCTAGTTTGAATGAAGCCTGACTATTGGCAGCAAGCTGATTTACTTCCTGCTCTTCTTTGGTAAGATTTTGCTTAGGTGTCACAAAATCGCTACTCGTCCATGCATTATTTACAAAAAACTCAGCAGAACTATCTACTTCACACGCAACATCTAAAAAGCACATCTTCTCATCTTTTATCAAAAATGGATTAATTTCTAAAAATGAAAAGTGTGCGTTCTCAAAAACTAAAAGAATTTTTTTTATAAAATCCGAAGAAATAGAAAGAGCTTCTGTTACACGATTAATCTCTTTCTCGCTGGTAATGATGGTCTGAAACACCTCTTTTGCACGGCATTCAATATCTACCCCTCCTGATTTTGAAGCATATATCCTTATCCCCTCACGAACCCTCTCAAAAGCAATGTATTTCTCGTCTATTTCCTTATGAATAATCTGAGGTTCTATAAGAAAACGAGAATATCCTAATTTCTCAAAAGATGTAATGATTTCTGAAATCTCAGATGGTTTACAATTAAGCTTTACTAAACCTTTCTTAAATCTACCCTTCACTCCCTGATCAACTTTTACCACATAAAATATTTTACTGTCTAAAAGCTGTATCATCTTACCTACGTGCTCACCTCCACGACACGAAACTCCTTTATAGGGTAAATCAAACGCGTTATACAAGAGTAATTTAGCGGCGTACTCGGTAATTCTTTTTCTTCCCATATAATCTTAAAAGAAAAATAAACTCTGAAAGCTATTTCAAAATATGTAATTCTTTTGCTACTTTCTTAAATGCTTTAATTCCTAAATCCAAATCTGCTTTACTGTGTGATGCGGAGGGAATAACCCTGATTCTTGCTCGACCTTTTGGAACCATTGGAAAAACAATAGGAGTTGCAAATACGCCCAGCTCAAATAATTTTGCGCTGAAGTCTTTGGCTAAATCCTCCTGCGAAAGAATAACGGGCGTAATTGGTGTTTCGCTACTCCCTGTATTAAATCCAAGTTTTTTAAATTCTTTCTTCAGATATGTGGCGTTCTTCCAAAGTTTTTCTACAAGATCATCTGACTCTTCAAGAATTTTTACCGCTTCAATCAAAGCAGCCGTATCAGGGATAGTAAGAGCGCTGGAAAATAAAAATTGTCTTGCTTTTTGTTTGTACAAATCTACAAGAACTTTTTTTCCCGTTATAAAACCGCCCATTACTGAAAATGCTTTAGATAGTGTTCCAACTTCTATATCTACTTGCCCATGTAATCCAAAATGATCTACGATACCTCTTCCTCCATGTCCCAAAACCCCCTCACCGTGAGCATCATCCACCATCGTAAGAGCATTATATTCTCTTGCTAACTTTACGATTTCAGGAAGAGGCGCCAGATCTCCATCCATAGAAAAAACTCCATCAGTAACAATTAAAATAAGCGGAGGGTTTCCGTCGGTTTTTGGAGCTTTGGCCAGATTTTTAGCCTCTTTTAATTTTTCTTCTAAATCCTTAACGTCTTTATGCTTATAAATAAATTTATTTTTTACTTGCGATAGTTTTATCGCATCAATAATTGATGCATGATTTAATTCATCAGAAATAACGATATCTTCTTTACCGATAATAGTTTGGATTGCCGCGCAATTGGCCATATACCCACCGGTAAGTACTATTGCTGCCTCTGCTTTCTTAAACCGCGCTAATGCTTCTTCCAACGTGACATGGAGTACGTGGGTTCCCGCCAAAGTACGATAACCTGTACCTATACCATACATATCAACCGCTTGCTTTACTGCTTTTTTTAAGCGATTATCAACCGCAAGACCCAAATAATGACTCGAGCAAAAATTTAGTTTTTTCTTGCCACCAATAGTGAGGTATGCGCCCTCATCAGATTCTATAACCCTGGGGCTTTTATATGTTTTCTGTGCATTTTCAAGTAATTGATAAAATGTATCCATAATCTATGGCACCAAAAGTATCTTGCCACATTTTCCCGACTTCATAACCAACATTGCTTTTTCAAAATCTTTTAGGGGAAATGTATGGGTTATCATTTTCCCCAAATCAACTTTTCCTGATTTTAAAAGTTCTGAAACTTGAAGCCATGTATCCCAAATTTTTCTTCCAAAAACTCCTTTTACTGTTAATTCTTTATCAATAAAAATCTTTCCAAAATTAAGAGTTATATCCTTTTTAGGAATACCAAAAATTATAACCGTTCCCGCAATCCTCACTGCTTCAAACGCGCTCTGAATTGCGTTTTCGCTTCCTGACATTTCCAGAACAACATCAATTTGATTTATATATTGCGCAGGAAGATTTTCATATAGCTCGTCAGCTCCCATTTTTTTGCCCAAATCTCTTCTGTATTTTCCCCTGTTAATTGCAATAACTCTTCTCGCACCATACGCTCTTGCAACAGCAACCGCGCAAAGACCCGTAGGGCCAAGTCCTGTTACCAATACCGTTTTACCCTTCACCTGTGCTTTATCTACCACATGAACTGCATTTCCAAGCGGTTCCTGAGAACTCATCGCCTCAAGAGGAATAGACGCATCATTTTTCCAAGAGGTCTTTATCGGAATAATTGCATACTCTGCAAACCCACCACTTCTTCCTATTCCAAAAAGCTGCATATTTTCACAAATATGTTAATTTCCTATCTTACATTGATAACATGTACCGCAAAAAATATGAGTCTCAGAAGAAACTAAATCTCCCTTTTTAATACCTTGAGGATTTTTTCCATTTATTTCTACCACCTCTCCTACTACTTCATGTCCAATTACTATTGGAGGATTGATATGACTTTGGGCCCAAGAATTCCAATCATAAATATTTATATCTGTACCACAAATTGAAGCAAGCTTAACTTTAATAAGTAGTTCTCCTTCTTGAGGTTTTGGAACAGAAATCTTTTTCAATACTATGCCGGGGATTTTTTTCTCTTTGACTATTGCAAGCATTGTTTGTGCCATAAAACGGAGATATTAATAACTCTGGTTTATTTTAACTTACGGAAGCAATTGTATAAACAATTTTCCCAACGGGAGCCTCGACTTCGACTCGCTCTCCAACTTTTTTACCAATAAGTGCTTTTCCAAGAGGGGATTCATGCGAAATCTTCTTTTCTGTTGGATTTGCTTCCCATTCACCAACCACAATAAATTCTTCTTTCTTACCATCTTTGTGCAAGACTACTTTTGAACCCAACTGAATAACACTTTTCCCGTTTACTTTATGTTCTTCTTCTTTAATAAGAACCACTTTTTTAAGAAGCTCTTCTAATTCATCTATTCTTCCATCGATAAAAGAAAGCTCTTCGCGAGCTGCTGTATATTCCGCGTTTTCCGAAAGATCGCCCATGTTACGAGCCTGGGTTAAGCGCTCTAAAATCTCTGGACGTTTGGCTTTTGAAAGCTGAGCGTATTCTTTTTTTAGATCCTCTATGCCTTCCTGTGTCAAATAAATTTTCTGATTATTCATATATTTAGTAAAAAATCCCTCATGCGATAATGAGGGAATTTTGATTTTTGCCTATCTTTCCTGAGGCAGTGCAAATAGTATAGTATATTTAAATACTTGTCAATAACCTCTAGTAAAGACCAAGACTCATAGTAGTTTCATTTGAGAAATCAACTCATGAACTTTTCCCTTCATCTCTTCTGTCACATCGACTTTTACCATGCCCTTATTGGGTTGCCCATAATATACCCTGTAGCCAAGGGGCGCCAAAAGAAGAAGGGGAGCAACGCATAAATCCTCTTCTCCATTTACGAGAATTACCGCACGATTTTTAAATAAAGAGGTAAAACATTTCTTCATCAACGGCCACATTTCCTTCACGATTACGCCATGAGGATTAGCAATAAAATGAACCGTTTCTGCTCCTGAAAAACCCAACTGTTCAAGCGAAGAGAACCTTTTTTTTCTCTCAACAATATAATCCACCACTGAAAGCTGTTGTCCTATATTATGCTTATTTGCATATATTGTAGTTATATCTCCAACGGTAATACATGGATGATTTTTTTTAAAGACTATCTCCCCAACCACCTCTCCCCAGGGCTTTTGAAACTCTTGACGTAAAATTATTGGCAATATCAAATTCTTCATAAGCCATTCCTTTTTTACCCAGGATTTACCATTCCGACTGATCTCACCGTTTCTAATTCTTGTTGAAGAGATAGGAATATCCATTTGATCCAAAATCAAAGGGACATTGATAATTTCAAGAGGTGAAAAACCATGCTTTACGCGTCTCGCATTTATTAACCCCGCAGTTTTTATGGTATTTTCTGTCACGACTAAAGCTTGCAAATCGGAACGTGAAACAGTTGTGCCCTCGTTATCCTCAAGCGGAACAATTCTTACATGTTTCAAGCCCTCGGCATTCAAAAAATGTTCTACTTCTTTTTTTCTCTTGCTGTACGAACTAATCTTCAAACCTTGCTTATGAGAAGCAACATACTTATCCGTAGTAATTCCTAGCACCACCTGTTCTCCTACTTCACAAGCTTTTTTAATGATTGCCTCATGCCCTTTATGGAAGTAATCAAACGTGCCACCGCATGCAACCAACTTATATTTCTTCATATTTCTTTCTTCTCCTTTCAAACTCATGTAATATCTGTTTTTCATAACTCTTTGGATGAAACGCAAGCATAGTATCTGAAATAATTTCTGTGGTAATATGTCTTTTTATATACCACATCTGTGACATTCTTGCTACTTTCTCAACTACTATTAACCAATTCCATGAAACTCTTCCAACAGCAACTTTTTTTATACGAAAAGAATTGGGCATATAATCAAGAACCCACCTATTATAGTACAGAAATAGATCGTGAATAGCGCTTCTATCAAACAGGGGATCAACTTGAATAATTTCATGAGCAGTATATATATTTCTTTTTGACCTAGAAATTTCCAAAGATGATAAGGTCAAAAACATATTGGGACAAATTAAATTGGCTACTTTTCTCTTTTTCCTTCTTCTTCCAATATTTAGTACCGCCAAAACAACAAAAACCAAAAATCGGGTTATCCAGATAGTGTTATTTTGTACAATAAAAAATAAATCTATGTCATCATGTTTTTGGGCATTTTTCAGAGCAACGCTTCCGCTCAGACCAATAAAATGAATGGTAGGAATTTTACGCAAAAACCACACCACCTTTTTTGCAATCATAATCTTTTTATTACTCTCTTTTTCTCTTAAAAATCTCTGTTGAATAATTTTTAATCGGCCTCTTAAACAAAAAAATCCATTGTTTAGAATAATTTCTTGCTTTAATAACGATATATATTGATTAAACTGTTTTTTTGAAATAGATTTTTTTGAGGTACAGATCAAAAGAGACCATAATTGATTATAAGAAAGAGGATATTCAAAAATATCATGATAGAGCAGGGTATGAATAATGTCCCGCTTACTGCTGCCCATATCTCTGAAGAATCTGTAAAACTCCCTGAGTAAGAGTATCGACAGCTGTTTGGGCAGAGTCACCATTTAGCATTCCACGAACTGCATTTCCCAAATATACATTTGATTGCGCATTCAAACCATTATCGTACGTATCTGAAGCAAAAAATGAAGAGCTCGCATTTTTTGCTTGAGCTATAAATGGATATACATATTGATTATCTTTCAATAATGAAGCCATATCTAAACGAGCGTATGGAAAACCAAAAAAGCGGGTTTTAGAAGCATCCGCAAAAAGCTTTTGCTGAGTTTCCATCTTTGCTAAATACTTCATGAATAACATTGCTTCTTTTTGATGCTTACTTTTTATAGGAACACTATTTACCCAATAGCTTGCGATTGTCATTTCCTTTCCTTGCAGATGCGGAACAGGGTGAATATCAAATGGCAAGTTTGGATTTGAAGCTTTTATAACAAAAAAGTCCCATGAGTATCCAAAATACATAGCTAAATTTCCCTGAGTGAACATAAGAAGTGAAGGATCCAGGGTCTCATCCCATACGCTTCCCGCATCTCTTGCGAAAGAAGTATAAAAACTAAGCGCATCAGATGCATTTTGATTGGTTACAGATAAATTTCTTAAATCGGCGCCATTTTGTAAAAACAACAATGAAATTATATCTGGCGCATGATTTATATTGTCAAACGTACCAAGCGCAGCCCCCGCGGTTTTTATCCTTCCCTGTTCGTCTTTCACAGTAAGCTTACGAGCAACATTGGCAAAGTCATCCCACATAGTGGGCACCTCTATACCCGCGCTTTCAAAAATATCTTTATTTACATACATTGATAGCGTATCTATACCCGCGGGAATACCATATATCGCTCCATTTCGCATCAGATCTCTTTGAACAACAGGATAATATGCGTTCTGGAACTCTTCGTTTTTCATCACACTGCTTGGAACAGGAGTCAACAAACCTGCAAACATAGGCACCCAGGAGTTATGAATCATAAACATATCTGGCCCTGTTCCATTCGCAATCCGAGTTGTTACACGCTCTCTGTACTCTTTAATGTTTTGTTTTTCGTATATGACTTTTATCTTTGGATTTTGTCTCTGAAAATCGGCTATAATTCCTTTCATCACATTCTCATTTTCCCAAAGCCCCCAATAGGTAATTACCGCCTCTTTTTCTCCGCTATTTTGAATTTTTGGCAATACGACCACTATCGCAATAAATACAAGAATAATTACCAATAGAGCACCAATAACAATCTTGAGAATTTTTCCAAACGGGAAACCGCCTCCACTCTCATCAAGAACAGGTGGCCTACTCAAACTCTCACCTTGACTTGACAAAACAGGCGACGAGGATACTTGTGGTACCGGTACCAGAGGCACAGCTTGAATTGGTTGCGCAGTAGGAATTGATCCTCCCTGAACAGGTGTAGTAAAAACGGTATTTTCTCCCATATGCTCTTTTATAGTATAATACCAATACCGCTTCGTCGCAATGACGTTCGTTTTGATTGTGCTTAAAAAAATATTACCTGATATCAAAAAAAAATTTCTATCCAACAAGAAAATACGTATTTTTTTAAAAGGGGCGTTTTGGTTTTCCATGGGAGTCTCACTCGGTTTATTTCTGTTAACAAGTTTTATCTTTATTTACTTCCAACAACACTACGCTCGTGTAATTTATCCAGGCATTGTGGTAAATGGCATCGACTTTGGAGGAAAGACCAAAGAACAAGCCAAGGCTTATTTTGAGCAACGCAACGTTCAATTTGCCTCGACCACATTCGTGTTTCGTACTCCCACCAAAGATATCACCACAACCGCGCAAGAAATTGAGTATGGATACGATTCAAGCCTCTTATCTGAACAAGCCTATACCATAGGGCGATCTGACAACATGTTCTCAAATCTCAGTCTTGTTTTTCAAGCTTACGCAGGCGGAATATATTTACCCCCAGCATACCGATATTCCGAAAATATATTACTTACCAAGCTTGAACCAATCATTAAGGAAGAAAAGGTAGAACCAGTCGACGCCCTCTTTCGATTTCAAAACGGCAAAGTCGCTACTTTTCGTCCATCTAGCGAAGGAAAAGAAGTAGACATACCAAAACTTAAAGAGGATCTTGAGAACAAGAAAGAATTATTAATAAACCGTAAAGCAGAGACCTTTTCTATTGAGATTCCGATTCGTATTCTACAGCCCAATATTACAACTAATGAGGTAAACAATTTGGGTATTAAAGAACTGGTTGGGACTGGTACATCGCTGTTTGCTGGATCTATCCCCAACAGAATATACAATATTACCCTTGCTGCGCAAAAACTCGACGGTGTTTTGGTTGCTCCCAATGAAGTTTTTTCTTTCAATAAAGTACTTGGTGATATATCAAATCTTACGGGCTTTAAACAGGCATACGTTATTGAAAACGGAAAAACAGTTTTAGGAGATGGGGGCGGGGTGTGCCAGGTTTCAACTACTTTTTTTCGAGCACTATTAAATTCAGGGCTTCCAATCATCCAGCGCCACGCCCACGCGTACAGAGTAAGCTACTACGAGCAGGATTCTGATCCTGGATTTGACGCGGCTATTTATACTCCAAGCGTTGATCTTAGTTTTAAAAATGATACTGGACATCACATACTCATTCAAACTATCGTAGACCAAGCGACTCAACGAATTTCTTTCTTTCTGTATGGAACAAGCGATGGACGTATAGTTACTTTGAGTAAGCCCATCATTACCTCTACCTCTCCTGCGCCAGAACCCAAGTATGAAGACGACCCCACTCTCCCAAAAGGCGTTGTGAAACAAATTGATTTCGCTGCTGCAGGAGCAAGCGTATATTTCACCCGAGAAGTAAAACAAAATGGAAAAACGATTATTTCAGAAAAATATACCTCCAACTACAGACCTTGGCAAGCAATATTCCTTCGTGGAACACAGTAACCAATTCTGAATTATGAATAGCATTCTAAAGGTCAGTGAAGCGATTGAATTCAGCAATGAACTTAAAAAGAAGGGCAAACGAGTCGTGTTGGTAGGTGGCTGTTTTGACGTTATTCACCTGGGACACGTGGAATTTTTAAAAAAAGCGAAAGAAAAAGCAGACTACCTTTTCGTTCTTTTGGAAAACGATGAAAAAATAAAAAAAATAAAGGGTCCAAATCGCCCAATCAATACACAGGAAGACAGGGCAAAAGTCTTAGGCGCAATTCGCTTTGTTGACATAATAATAATGCTTCCACCTTTTTGGACAAATGAGCAGTACGATGATATAATCGAACAGCTTTGTCCTACCCTCATAGCAACAACATCTGGTGATCCATATAGAGCACATAAAGAACGACAAGCAAAAAAAACAGGATCAATACTTGTTGATGTGATAGAACAAGTCGATAATAAATCAACAAGCGCGATCGCAAAATTACTCGAAAAAGATTTATAACTATGAAAAAAATAATTGCGTTATTTATATTACTCCTCACTATTGTGGTGGGTGGAAAAATATATATGGATTACAGTGAAGGAAAACCACTCCCGACTTTTTTACCAACGATTGGAAAAACAGAAAAAATGCCCAAAGCCACGGTGAATAAGCAAACGTTTAAATTGTACCTCGCATCTGATGCGAAAACAACAGAAACTGGATTATCAGGACGACCAAATATGCCCACAGACTATGGCATGTTGTTTGAATTTGAAAAAGCAGGGTACCATACGTTCTGGATGAAAAACATGAAATTCCCAATAGATATTCTTTTTATCAAGGAGAACAAAATAATTGGTATTTTTGAAAATGTGCAACCACCAACAACTGCTGGCGATACTCTTTTGTTGTACAAGCCCGAAGAGCCTGCAGATAAAGTTCTTGAAATTAATGCGGGTCTTTCGAAGAAATACAATATAAAAATGGGCGATACCGTCACAATCCGAAAATAATCTCCCCACATGAAAATTCTTGCAATCGAAACAAGTTGTGATGAAACAGGAGCTAGTGTTGTTGAGAAAAAAAACAACCAGCCATTCGTACAAATCCATTCAAATATTATCGCCACATCTCTTGGTCTTCACGCCAAAACTGGAGGTATTATCCCAGAAGCTGCAGCGCGCGAACAATCCAAATATATAATCCCTGTTATCAAAGAAGCGCTTTTTGTTGCAAAAACTACTCCTGAAGCAATAGACGCAATCGCAGTAACCATAGGACCGGGGCTTATCGGATCTCTCCTTATTGGAGTAGAAACAGCAAAGACTCTCGCATTTGCCTGGAACAAACCTATTATTCCTGTTAACCATCTCTTTGGCCACATTTATGCTAACTGGATTTCTTCGTGTCATCCCGCACTTGATGCGGGATCTCCTGCCCGCAGGCAGGCAAGTTTTAACGACAGGGAGATTGCGGGTCAAGCCCCGACGCATCGGGATCCCGATATTATCGGGGCCCGCAATGACAAAAAGATAAGCTTTCCCGCCCTTGGCCTCATAGTTTCAGGAGGACATACAGATTTTATATATATGAAGGACCATGATCAATATGAA
>ERZ1292629.2987-Hain-H43-01um-R1-2987-length-13545-cov-10_pt1 | contig 13545 bp, 13 predicted proteins | sample MGYA00564399_ERZ1292629 | MGnify/ENA primary metagenome ERZ1292629 (study PRJEB36523, sample SAMEA6512636) | groundwater metagenome | collected 2019-01-08 | study: AquaDiva: Metagenomics assemblies of 32 groundwater samples
CTTACTCTCAAGGATCAGCTATGGTTTCTCGGGCTGATCAAGAAACGACAGATGCCGATGTTGAGCAAGCTATAGCTGCCGCTGAAGAATCCATACCAAAATCTTTGATGCAGAACAGAAAAATTATCTATTCTATTCCTGTCAATTGGAAAGTGGATGGCAGACCCGTTTTGGGCAGAATACTAGGAATGAAAGGTATTAAAATTGAAACCAAGGCTCTTTTTGTGTCCTGCATAGAACCCCACCTTGATGATTTAATTGAAGCAGTAGAAGAAACGGGAGTAGAAGTGATAGACGTAGTAGCTTCACCCATTGCCGCTAGTTTTGTTACTCTTTCAAAAAGCCAAAAAATAGCTGGTTGCGTTCTTGCTAATATTGGCGCTGAAACTGTTTCGATCGTAGTTTTTGAAAATAATATACCAATATCTCTAGAAGTTTTTCCGATTGGCGGTTCTGACATTACCAATGATATTGCCTTAGGATTAAAAATTTCTTTGGAAGAAGCCGAATCCATAAAACTCGGCGGCGTTACTGCTACCAGTTACTCAAAGAAAAAATTGGAAGAAATAATTTCAGCCAGACTCGGAGATATTTTTGAGTTGATTGAAGTACATCTGAAAAAAAATGGTAAGTCAGGTCTCCTGCCGGCAGGTATTATCATTACCGGCGGTTCCTCGTCCATTGGTTTAATTGAAGAGTTGGCCAGAAACTATCTCCGTTTGCCAGCCCGCATTGCTTCCCTAAATCTTGGCAATAACCAGTCTGCACAGGCAGGTAAATTCCAAATAAAAGATTCTTCCTGGTCAGTTGCCTATGGGCTATGTATTATTGGTAGTTTGCCGGATGAAGAAGAGAGACTTGGTCTCAAAAGACAGGGCCAAAATATATTTAAAAAGGTACTAAAAACATTAAAACAGTTCCTGCCGTAGCTTTTTATAACACGTTTTTGTATTTACACAAGCTTTGTATTTTTAAAGCTTTTTTGATAGTATCTGACTGTCTCATAATATTTAATTCTCAACTAAAACTATGCCTCAAATTAAACCAGAAGTAGAAGCCTTTGCTAGAATAAAGGTTATAGGTGTTGGTGGTTCCGGCAAAAATGCGATTAACCATATGATCTATTCAAAAGTCAGAGGAGTAGAATTTATCGCTATTAATACCGATGCTCAAGATTTGCATCATTCCGAAGCAAAAAAGAAAATACACATAGGAAAAAATCTAACTCGCGGATTAGGTACCGGCATGAACCCAGAACTTGGTAAACGAGCCGTGGAAGAAACTAAAGAAGAAATACAAGAAGCTTTGAAAGGGGCTGATATGGTTTTTATTGCTTGTGGGCTGGGGGGTGGCACTGGTACCGGAGCAGCACCGATTATTGCCCGCACCGCAAAAGAACTTGGCGCTTTAACGGTAGGAGTAGTAACAAAACCTTTTTCTTTTGAAGGCCAGCAAAGAATGCGTATTGCTGAAGTCGGATTGGAAGAACTTCGTCAGTCAGTAGATGCTTTGATTGTTATTCCAAACGACAGACTTTTAGCCACCATTGATAAAGAAACTTCCGCTAAGAATGCTTTTGCTATGTGTGATGACATTTTAAAACAAGCTGTTGAAGGTATTTCTGATTTAATTACCATTCCTGGAATTATAAATATAGACTTCGCTGATATTAGAGCAGTTATGGAAGGCGCGGGTGGAGCTTTAATGGGTATTGGCCGAGCTTCTGGAGAGAAAAGAGCTGAAGAAGCAGCCAAATTGGCTATTAATTCCCCTCTTCTGGAAGTTAATATAAATGGCGCTAAAGGAGTACTCTTTTCTATCGCCGGTGGAGACGATCTCACTATGTTTGAAATTCACGATGCCGCCAAATTGATTACTGAATCGGTTGATCCAAATGCTAAAATTATTTTTGGTACTGTTAGAGATGACAAACTAAAGAAAGGAGAACTAAAAATAACAGTTATTGCCTCTGGTTTTCCAGATTCTTATAGCATGAAGAAAAATCTGTTTGGTGAAAAAGGCGAAGATGAATCAAACGGCAAAGGTAAAATATTCAATTCTGTTTTTAATAAAGAGGACAAAAAAGAAGAAGACAAAAAACCTAATGTCATAGAAGATGACGATGAGTGGGGCGCCGTACCAGCATTTTTGAGACGTTCAAAACTTAAATAAAATATTTAGTGGATAATTTTGTTTTTACTCTGCTACCGAGTTCTTTAAAGTATCAAGAAGCACTTTTTTATAGTCCTTATTTATTCTATGGTCAGCTTTAGGAACTATAACCATTTCTACGTTTTTTTTGCATAATGGTTTAAATATTTTTTGTAAAAATTTTTCTTTTTCACCTATTATAAATATTACTTGTTCTGCTTTGCATTTACCTAATGATTCAAATGGAGTAGGTGAACAGAGAATAAGTTTTTTTAGTTTCCTTTTAATAGATATATCAAGAGAAAAAACAGCCCCAAGCGAAAAACTCACTATCGTGTCGCAGTTTTTTGATGATGTAGCTTTTCCTGTATTCCAGTCAATATCAGCCACAATTAAATGTTCAGATAGTGACCTGTAGTTTTTCTTTGTTTCTCCTAAGCCTGGATAAAATATTGTTTTGTTGTTTTTTGTTTTCATAGTTGAAGGGGGTGGATTTCGCCACCCCCTGACTGCCTCAGCAGAGGTTGAACTCGCCGTTGCGAACGCCCTCGAGAAAGGCTTCCCATTCGGGCCTCGTGAAGAACACTGTGCTCCTTGTCGGGTCGTTGCTGTTGCGAACTGCGACACCCTTGGGCTTGACGGCAACGGCGACGCAAGTTTTCGGGTTGTTCTTGGACCAAGACGACGTCTTGAAATCCTTTCTTCGCACCTTGAATCTGAAACGCATGATAACACTCCTCTTGCAAGGGGATTAGCCCAAAAATCAAGGCTCTAGTAAAATTATATACTCATTGTCTTATTCGTCAACAGAAGATACTTAACCTAGGACCATTTTGAATATGGTTATAAAAAGTTTGACCCTTTAATTCTTCTCAAAGTTCACTACTAATAATTCTTTTTTTGTTCTGCCACACAATGCCAACTGCCATTTTTTTGGTTCAAGATATTTGTCTATGATATGTTTTATATCATGTACAGTGGCTTCCTTTACGTATTTTACAAAAGCATTTATATCATAATCTTCTATTGAAAAAGCTTTAGAATATGCGTGGAAATTAACCCAATCATTAGAAGTTTGCATTGTTCGCTTTAATGATTTCACTGTTAGATTTTTAACAAACTCTAATTCGGATTCTTTGATTCCGTTTTTTTGAATGTCTTTTATTTCTGCAACAATTTCATCAATTACTTCTTGCACTTTGTCTTCACTAGTATTTGTAAATATACCCCACGTTCCAAAGTCTATACCACCAAGAGTGCTGATGCTTATATCGTATATAAGCCCTTTTTGATAACGGAGCCGCTTAGTTAGGCGAGAAGTACGAGGACGGGCAAGGATTTGTCCCAGTATGTTTATATATACTGACTCTTTGGTAAACAATTCAGGTCCATGTATTCCCAAATATAGGCTTGTTTGGGGTGCATCAAAAAAAACAGATGAAATTTTTTCCTCATTTTTTGTTATTAACTCTTTTTTGTTTTTAGAAAAGTCATTTCCTTCTAAGAATGAGAGGGTGTTTAAATGGTTTTCAAGTTTATCAAGTGAAATATCTCCAGAAGCAATAAAAGTAATTCTAGATTTATCAAACAACTTTTTGTGTACCAATATTAAATCGTCGTAGCTCAATTTTGATATGCTTTCTTCATTACCCAAAACTTCGTGTTCAAAAGGTGTTTCTTTAAAAAACATTTTTCTTGCAGTGTTATATAACAATCTAGATTGATTAGAATTGCTTTTCTTAATTTCTTTTTCAATCACTCGTTTTTCATTCTCAAATGATTCTTTGGTCATAAGAGGGTTACATAAAGTAGCATCAAAAATATCAACAGCTCGCGAGTAGTCTGATTCTTCAGGAACTTCAACATTTACTCTAATGTACTCTTGCCATGTAGCAGCATTTAGATTTCCACCAACTGATTCAATGTGTTCAGTTAGTAAATCTTTTGATGGAAATTTTGCAGAACCATTAACGATCATATGTTCCAAAAAATGAGCTAGTCCATACATTCCTTCTGGGTCATATATCGAACCAGAATTAAGCACTGCTGCAGTAGTAATAGGAGCTCCTGTCCTATGAAATAAAACCACCTTTATACCATTTTTCAATACTCCATTATATTGTGTTACTCCAAAATCTTTGAATATATCCATATTTTCATGATAATTTAAGAATTTTTCTCATTCGTTCTTTTTGATTTATAGAGAACGGATCCTTTTTGTTTTTTAGTAATCCTAAAGATTTTTTAGCATATTTTTTTACTAAATCTTCTTCGTTCATTTCTTCATATAATGATACTAAATTAACAGATGCTAGATGCCTAATTTTTTTTATTTTTAATGCTTTCTCATACCAATATTGTGACAATTTGTAGTTTTTAATTGCTCTATGACCATTACCAAGAGAAAGATAGTACAAAGTATTTTTAAGATTTTTTTGTTGTGCTTTTTTATAAAAATTTAATGCTAAACCAGCTTTATTTGAATGTTGTAAAACAAGTCCCATAACAAAATACCCCTTATCCCAAGAAGGAAATCTTTTGATAATTATAGAAGCATATTTTTTTGCAAGTCTTTGCATACTTTTCATTGTGCGTTTGTTTTTTTTGAGAGCCACCTGATCGTATGCCAAAGTAATCATATACAAAGTTTCTTTTGATTTTATCTCGCCAATATTAAGTATGCTAACTTCTTTTAGAACTGACTTAAAATCACTATTTTTGTAGTAAAATTTAATTTTATTTGGAACATATGCTTTATTAGACATGATAATATTATACAATATAATTAAGTAAAAAATTAGAGGGTCTTGCCGGAACCCTCTGTTTCAGTGGGTATATTTTTATTTTCCTGCTAAATCTTTTAAGGTACTGAGAAGTATCTTTTGATAGTCCTTGTTTATTTTATGGTCAGCATTTTTTATTACAATAATTTTAGCTCTATCTTTAACTGTTTCTAAAACTCTTTTGGTATCTTTAATAACCCATTTTTCTTTTTCACCTATTAGAAAGATTATGTTATCGGCTTTTACTTTACTTAAAGTTTCTACACCAGTAGTCATTGAACATAAAACAAGATTTTTTACTTTGTGTTTTATAGCATACTCACAGGCTAAAATTGCCCCTATTGAAAAACCTACTGCAGTTTCTACTTTGTATTTAGGAAGTTTAATATTATTCCAATCAATCGGCACTATATCTAAAAATTTGGATAAAGATTTATAAGCTGAGGGTTGTTCTCCTAAGCCACAGAAGAATATTTTTTTATTATTTTTCTTTTTCATAGTTTAGGGGGTGGATTTCGCCACCCCCACTTGGTCTGGTTCAGACCTTGAACTCGTCGTTGTGTACGCCCGCCAGGAAACGCCGCCACTCTTCGGTGGTGAAGAAAACCGTGTTCTTCGTCGGGTCGTTGGAGTTGCGGACTGCCACGCCTTCGTCCTTGATGGCAACCGCCACGCAGTGGTTGATGATGCCGCCAGGATTGGTGAAACTGGACTTCACGAACTCGTTGTCCTGAACCTCAAACTGGAACCTTTCCTTCATTGTGGAACTCCTTTGTGTGAGATACCCCAACTTCGGGCTCTAGTAAAATTATATGCTCATTATCTTATTCGTCAACAGAAAATGCTTCGTCTAAGGCCATTTTGAATATTAAAAATTTCGTATATAATGAATCTATGTATGATTTAATTATTATAGGTGGAGGGCCGGCAGGAGCGGCAGCGGGAGTGTATGCGGCGCGAAAGCATATAAAAACTGCTTTAATTGCCGAGAATTTCGGCGGTCAACCCATTGAAGCAAGCGAAATCCAGAACTGGATAGGCACTATTGCCATTTCTGGTATTGATCTGGCTAAAAAATTCAAAGAGCATATTAAATTTTACGCTAACGGTTTTGTTGATATAAAGGAAGGCGAAAGAGTAAATGACGTTAAAAAAACCAAAGAAGGGTTTTCTGTTGTTACAAACAAAAGCGAATATCAAACCAAAACTATTTTGATAGCCACCGGAGGTTCCAGAAGAAAACTGGAAATCCCTGGGGCTAAAGAATTTGATGGCAAAGGTATAACCTACTGCGCTTCCTGTGACGGGCCGTTTTTTGTTGATAAAGATGTGGTAGTTATAGGTGGAGGCAATGCAGGTTTTGAATCAGCATCTCAACTACTCGCCTATTGCAAAAGTGTTACTCTGCTTTCGCGCAGTGAATTCAGAGCAGACCCAATTACAGTAGAAAAAGTACTGGCCAATCCAAAAATGAAAGCTATTACTAATGCTGTGCCGGTTGAAATAAAAGGGGATGGTTTTGTAAAATCTATAATTTATAAAGGGGTCTCACCTTCCAAAAAAAATGTCGAAATAGAAACAGAAGGCATATTTGTAGAAGTCGGCCATATGCCAGCCACTTCTTTTGCAGGAGACTTAGTAGAAATGGATGAATACAAGCACATAAAAATAGATCATAAAACCCAAAGAACCAGCAAAGAAGGAATTTGGGCTGCCGGCGATTGCACCGATACTCTCTATCATCAAAGCAACATCGCCGCCGGCGATGCTGTTAAAGCCCTGGAAAATATTTATTTAGAGTTGCAGAGAATGAAATAAGACGCTTGGAATATAAAACTTTTTTGAAGCTCCCGTATGACCCTTTGATCTTACGGGAGCTTCGGGTTTTGTACAGAGTTAGCTGGACCAGAATGGACGACCATGTGGTGTGGATGGAAGCTGCTCTTCTCTCCACATTTTTCGCATTCATAACCACCATGACGACCATCCTTCCCTTCCATTATGTTGTGAGGAGTACGAACTCCACAACGAAGACACAACCTTAAACTATCATGTCCAATTACGAACATATTGTAAACCTCCTCACGCAGTATACGCTTTTGAGAAAATTAATATCCTATAGTGTTGATAACTATTTAGATGGCGTTCCAAACATTTGAACCACAAAGATAGCTTGGCGGCCTTTATAAATGCCTGTGGAAGTGGCAATGCCTATTTCTGTATATTTTGGATTAACGATATTTAGCCAGTGAGTTTTAGAATTCATCCAGGCGGTTTCTATATCTTCACTATCTTCAAAATTAACCGCCAAATTTTCCCCAGCATAAATATATTCATAACCAGCTTGTTCAAACCAATACCAGGGCGTTTTACCATCTAAAGTATTGTGAGCAAAATAACTCTTGCTAGCCATATCATCCGCTTTCATTTGAGCGGCTTTTTCCAAAAGGGGATTAACTTTAAGTTCAGAAACATTGGCCGCTACCCTATCTCTATTAGTTAAATTAACCAATACACTGGCATAAATGGCCGAGAGCGAATCAAGTACTGTTGTCCTGAAAGATGGAACTATACCTATCAAAACAACCAAAATTACTAAACAAATAACGGCAATTTTTAATTTCATAATTTCTTTAAGTTTTCTACTCATAATTTTCGTAATTTCCAACGGGACTCATTTATCACAAAATAACACTTTTTAATGGAAAAGGCAAAGATGTCTCAAATATAAGCTTTCTTTTTTTAAAAAAAATGATACACTTTCTTTTAGGTAGCAGTACAAAATCTCGAGATTGAGAGAGGAGAAGAAGTATGAAGAGAAGTCTGTTGGTAGTTTTTGCTCTTGCTTGCCTCTTGGCAGGCGGAGCATACGCAGTACCACTGGGACCAGACTGCGGAACATGCCAAGGTGGGATTTACAATCTCACCTACGCCCCCATAGCCATCGGGGCCGTCAGCGATGTGTTCAACCTGACTCTGACTGTGGATACAACGTTCTACACGGGAAGCGGGCTGTTCATTAATGCAGTGGCGCCGAAGATTTCAAACGTGGTCACTGTGTTTGGTTTGTTATCGGCACCGGGTGGAGTTGCCGGTTGGACTTCGTTGGACGGCGGACTCGACGCCAACGGTTGTTCAGGAGCCGGTTCTGGCTTCCTTTGCACCGAAAGCACTGGACTTGGAGCTCCGCTCACGAATAGCCCAAACGCTTGGCAGTGGCAAGTCACCGTACCACATAACACCCTGTTCACGGGAGTCAACGAAGCGAGCTTGAAGGTTCTGTTCGTCAACAGCACTGGCGACAATGTTGGGATTGTCTCCGAAGGAGTAACCTTGGGTGGAGAAGTGCCTGAAGCAGGCACAATCTACCTTGTTCTTGGCGGAGCAATGCTCCTGATGGCAGGGAGGTTTCGCCGAGGACTGTTCGCGAGGTAACTGCGATGACGGCCTGCACTACCCCTTCACTTAGCGTTCGCGTCAAGTGAAGGGGGATTTTTTTATCTAAAATATCTATAATAACTAAATAAGCCTAGAGATAATAGTAAAGCTATGAGGAATATCGGAATAGGACAGGATTGATCTAATATGAAGGCAACAATAATAGCTAAAGCGGAAAATAATCCGAAAAAGATAGAAAACTTTTGTTTAATTTTTTCTTCCGGCAAACCTCTTCTTTCATACCTTGGTCTTAGGGCAAATCTCCAGATGAGATAAATAACTAAGAGTATTAGAAGGGCTATAAGTGAACATTTAGAAATCAAATCGCTCCAACCAGTACTAAATACAGAGGCCAGATTGCCTTCACTAAATGCTCCTGCCACTTCTCCATTTTCGTCAGCCGGTGAATCAGAACTTTCTCCAAACACATTGCCCCCACCTTCGCCAAAGGCTATGGTGGGCGAAGCAGAAGTTATAACACTGCCAGTTTGCGATGAAATCGGCGCTGTAAATTCATGCTCATAGCTTATGGTTGGGGGCGAAGCGCGAGAAATTACTCTATATACATAAGTTTCTCCGCTTATCAATCCAGAAATAGACATAGAGTGATTTATAACTTTAGTTGAGTCTTCTATTGTGGTATGAGCATAACCATATTTTGGCGGAGTGTCGGTTGTGTCGGTCAAGTCCAAGTCATGATTCTCACTTTCCAATGCATAAATTACCTGGCTAGTTGAAAGAAGATTTGTCTCCCAAGTTATTGTAGCTGTAGTTGTTACATCGGTTGCTTGTTCGTGAAATATAAGAAGATGTGTTGTTCCGCCACCGTGGCTACTTCCGCCAGAGCCAAGAATTTCGCCTCCCCCATCATTATTATCGCCACCATCGGTATCTTCCTCGTCACCAACTATAGTATCGCCACAGCGCGTCTGCCCTCCTTGAAATCCAACACAGAGATTGAAGTTGAGTGTTTTACCTTGATATGAATTATCATTGATATTATTAAAAGTAACAACAAACGTGTATGTCTCATTGCCAACCCCGGATAATGTTGAGAGTACTTTTTCTCCCCCAGCCAAAAATGTTTTGAAAGAACCATTATAAAGTGCGTCTCCTCCGCTTGCTTTGGTTATGAGCAGATGAAGCTGGCTTGAAAGATTATCAGGGTCAAGCACATGCACTGCCTCAGTAATTACAGTTTGTGGGTCAGCGCCAAGATTTCTAACTTCTACTACTCCTGTTGCTTCATCCGTCGGAAGGAAATTTCCCTGCACAAAAAGAGGGTCAGGAGTAAAAGTTACAGATAAAGGTGAGACAGCATCAGTAGCAAAAGCAATATTAGCAAAACTACCCAATGCTATTATGGCGGTAGCGACAGATATTAAGATTTTAGTTAGTTTACTCATATATTTATTCGCTTGATGGCGGTTCAACTGGTGCTGGAGGCTCTGGCGAAGGCTGGGGTTCGGGTGTCGGAGTTTCTGCAACTGGCACTACCTCAACAACTGGTTCTGGAATGGTAACCGGTTCCGGCTCTGTAATTACTTCTGGTTCAGATGGTATCACGGCTGGTAACTCAGAAGACGATTCAGTAGGATCACCACTAGACTCGGTACTGGCACCATCTAGTATTGCTGGCTCTTCTGGGGCAGTCTGTGCCGTCGCTGGTTCAGCCTCGCCCGCCGTAGCCTCTGGCGAAGGCTGAGGTTCAATTATTGATGGTGTTGTATTGGCTATTTCCATATCTTGAGCAATATCCGTCGCTCCGCCACTTGAAGATCCTGAGCTTACTGAAGAACCTCCACTCAAAATTTCATTCGCAATAGTAGAAACATCAGCTACATTTTCCTCTACTTTATTTGGCTGGCCTGGTGTTGGTATCGGATCAACCCAATCACCAGTGCCGTCTGGAATTCTAGCAAATGATTTATTTCCTGGAACATTAGAACTATCGCAACTGCCACCAGACCCGCTTGTATCATTATTGTGATTTGGAGTTGGTTCCATATCACAGAAAGTTGGATCTTCTCCATAAGAATATGAATCAATTTGAGTTTCGCTGGCATTAAACAAACGTACGGTGTCTCCTGGATTATTGTAAACAGGTTTGTTCATATAAACCACAAGCCAACCATGCGCAGGAATTATCGGTAAAGAAACTAAAAGATGATCACTGTCAATCGGGGTTTTGTTTCCATTTCCCGGAGTACTATCAGCCAAATACCATCCTGTTAAATCAACCCCTGTGCTTCCATTGTTATAAAGCTCCACCCACTCACCTTGTGGCATATCACCGCTGTCATTGCCAAAATCAAATACAAAATCAGAATCTCCCGGAGCACAACTACTTCCTCCATCAGTACACAAAATACCGTCTGGCCTAGGCAAAAACTCATTCAAAACTACATCTGGCACAACTGGTACAATTGGAGCAAGCGGTCCTATTTCTATTGAACCAATTATTTCGGCAATATCACTAAAACCTCCGGAGTTATCGGGTAAGTTCGTCTGCCATGCCATATAGGATATTTTGAAATTGCATATTTTACCTATAACACTTGTTGGAGCATTACCATCAACCGCAAATACAAAATCCCACTGGTTTGGATCCATCGGAGTACTGGTAGCAGATACAAAATCTTTCAATAGCACGCCAGTATAATTTTGAGGAGAACTTGATGCAGAAACAGTAATATAATCGCAAGCAGATGTGTCATCCCCGATAAGCGTGGTGCTGGCGAAATACTGATAATCCAAATTATTAGTATCTAACTTTGACAATACAATATCGGTTGTTGTTGCTTCACCCAGACGCACCATACCGGAAACAAATTTACCGGAAACACCAACACCCAAAGTTGATGCTTGAAAAACATTGCCTACCGAATTTTCGATATCATTATAAAAAGAATTGGTTCTTGAAGTACTCAAAGTCACTGCACCCATAGCAATCAAAAGTATAAAAGTGGCAAATTTAAATGACATTTTTTCAAACCTGTAGTTAGATTGCCGAACCATTTTTCTGGATGTTCGTTTTCTAAATGCCAAAACTTTTTTTGTTTTACGCACAATTTTACGCAAACTCATTGAAAGTTTTTTGTAAATTTTCTTATTTCTTTTTTGTCGCGCTATCGCTGTTTTATGTATCATTATCAATATTATCTTCTTCTTTTTCCTGCCTGCGCAGGCGGGTCTTTTTCATTTCTCTCACTTCTACCACTATCTTCGCTACTTCATCATAAACAATATAAAGTGCCGGTAATCCAATCAGGAGAGCAAAGCCTAATGGTTGTTTGGCAAAATCCATAATGTAACCGAGATAAGGAACAGAAAAAATAACTTTGCCGATTATTTCATTTTGTTTTACTTCTCTTGGATCAGGACTATTGTTGGCATCTCCTTTGACTGTGTAAATAACTACTCCGCTTTCAACACGAATAGCAGTAATGCGGTGAGTAGTTGGCACGTCTTTTTTGGTATCTTTGCCAAAAGTTATAATGTCGCCTTCCTTGTACGTAGTCTCAGGTTTAATCACTACCAATGCGCCTGTTTTAATTGTTGGTTCCATAGAACCGGACTGCACAATTTTTATTTCCAGCTTGCCGGGAATCGGCAGAACACTAGCCAGAATAACAACAGCAATAAAAATCACTATTGCTACAAATATCGTATATCCGATTGTATAGAGTTTGTGCATTCGATTTAGCGAAATCGTGTCGCACGCCACGTCCATTAAAGTGCGATGTTTATTGAATTCCGGCTCTCCCCACACTTAAAATAAGAGTAGGGATTTGCCGAAACTCAATCTAAAGTGCTAGTTGCAAGTGTTAGTTATCTATCGTCTCTCCAGGATTCAAATCAACTCCTTCACAAGTGAACTGACCATTATTTCTCACCTGTTCAGCGTAAGCTGTCAAAGATGCTGAGAATGAATCTGATTGAGCATCATTTAACATCCCTGCACCATTACAACCAAATGCACTACCTTGGTTAGGAGTAAGAGTTCCTGCGCACCACGCTAGACCAATATACTTAGTAGTGGTTGACACGAGGAATTCGTCGCTTTCAGAATCCATACTCATGATGCTCTCAAGATTTAATAGTGATCCGCTACCAAGAGAACTTTCATCTGTGTCATACACACCATTACTATTAGTATCTCCCCATGTGAATACATTAATGTATTCAGAGAGCTCACCATTTAGACCATTTGCGGGTCCAGCATCACTTAAAGCTATCTCAGGACTTAGCAGACTATTTTCCTGATCTTCTTTGTCACCAACAATTAAGCAAGCATATGCATCATTGCTAGAAACGTGAAGTGAGATTACATTTGTTCCCCAATCAGCAGGTTTTACATCTCCAAAATTGAAGAATGTGTCACCTGGTTGAAGGTCTTTTTCTGTCCAAAGTCGGCAAGCTTGCTGGAAGTTGTAATCATTCTGAAAGGATTCATCCGCACAGTTACCGTCAATATGCAGGGCATATTTCAAGCCAGCCGGGGTGCTAAGCACAGTGCCATTCGGCTGTGCCCAGTTCTTAACCACAAACCGAAGTGTATTAGTACCCTGAACAATGTACGGCGTCAGGTTAACGTTAATAACATCAGCCACGCTGTGATTGTTTTCTGAAGTGTCAAAGGCAATCTTCGTACCATTGAGCCACACCTCATAGCTATTATCAGATGCAATTGCAAAATCTACATCAGCACCAGTAAACGCTCCCCACCATGTGAAGGTCTTCTCGAATGTATAAGTAACGTCGGTTTGCACATCAGCCAGAAGAACAGGATCAGTTGCCCAAATCCACGCTGCGTCTGGAATGTTTGCGTCCCAGTTAGTGCCAGCTGTCGTAACAGATGTAGGTGTTACTACTACGGCTGCATGTGGAAAGATGACAGGATCGCTACCACCGGTTGTTGCCACCACTAGATTGCTGGTGTCAGATAGAATGTCTACATCACATGTCTTACAATCAACACCGTTGTATGTCTGCTTCAAGTGATCCACTTTGAGGTCAATTGAACCAGCAGTGAAGATATTTCCCGTTGATGTCTCAGTGTCATTGTAGAAAGCACCCGTTGCTCCAGCAACTACCACACCAACTACAGCAATGACTCCAAGACTTAATAATATTTTTTTCATAATGTTTCTTATTTTTTAATGTTATTGCA
>ERZ1292629.2988-Hain-H43-01um-R1-2988-length-13544-cov-5_pt1 | contig 13544 bp, 14 predicted proteins | sample MGYA00564399_ERZ1292629 | MGnify/ENA primary metagenome ERZ1292629 (study PRJEB36523, sample SAMEA6512636) | groundwater metagenome | collected 2019-01-08 | study: AquaDiva: Metagenomics assemblies of 32 groundwater samples
CCTTCGTGAACCACGCGACGGGTGGAGTGACATTGCCGATCACGGTTTCTGGCTTGGGGGCTGGGACAGTACATAACTATGTAGCGGGTCTTGGCATCAGCACCGGGTACTATCTGGAAACCGGCACTTCTGGGGCCTACGCGATCTGCGCCAGCGCAGCCGCCCCTTGCACGGGAGGATCAACCCCGGTTACATCAACCACAGCTGGGACGCTGAGTTTTGATACCGCCGCCGGAGCACAGAATCCAGTACCACAGATGGGCAGCATCTCCCCGACCAACAAAGACGCCGGGCAGGTAGGATTCACGTTAACTGTGAACGGTAGCAACTTCATTACTGGGGGGTGCATCGAGGGCGGATCAACCACAGGAAGCTGCGTTCGTTGGAATGGAGCAAACCGGACAACGACTTTCGTGAATGGTGGGCAAGTCACGGCAGCTATTAACACCGCAGATATCGCTGCGGCAGGCACGGCCTCAGTAACGATCTTCAACCCGACTCCAGGCGGTGGAACCTCCAGCCCAGCTACGTTCACCATCAACGTCGCGCCGCCGACATTCACACGCAACCAAGTATTCGGCGTGACCTCCACCACGGCGATGCTGATGGTCCGGTGGATGAACACGCTGACTTGTGACTGGCTGGTATCCACCAACCCGGATTACTCCAGCCCGGTTGCCAGCGGAACCGACAGTGGTGGGGCAGGAATTCGTTATCTACGAGTATCCGGCTTGGCGACAGGTCTAGTCCACTATTACAAGTATTGCAGTGACCGATCCGTGGCGGTGACGGGCAGCTTCTCCACGGCGTCGAGTGACACTGGCTCGCAGACGGTCGGTTTCCGTGTGGTCCCGGCAGGTCTGACCGGCAGCGGAAAAGCTCGGATCAACTATGGAACCACACCCTCACTGGGCACGCTGTCAAGCGCCGGAGGCGTGGCGTGCTCCAGCGGGTGCAATGTCTCGTGGACGCTGGGAAGCGGCAGCTATTTCTGGCAGCTTCAGGTGGACTTGCTTGGGGATGGTACATGGATTCCTCGCGGCAACATCAGTCAGATGGTAGTAAAATGATAATACTAATCCGAATAACCAAGCCTTCTCTGTGGGAGCGCCTCATAAAATGTCGTATTCCCATGCGAGATCCTAGCCTACGGGGGTTTTTCCTGCTAACAGTTGGGCTGCTTTTCTTAGCCCACTCCTTAGATTACGTCTCCTCCCTGGGATTCAAGTCCGCCGGGTTGATAGAAACCAATGAGCTTGCCGCAAATGTGGACGGGAGCTTTAACCCCACTCACGCTATCAGATTGAAAATAAGCTTCCTATTCGGGGTGCTTGCCCCCATAACTGGGGTCCTCTTAAGGGGGCTTCGTTCTTGGGGAGTAGCTGGGGCGTTTCTCTGGTATAAGGGACACATCTTTGGGGCGCTGGAGGCTGCGGTGTTTAATTATCTTTTGATCCTGAAAGCAGGGGGGTTCTAAGTGGCATACGCAGAAGATAAGCTTCTGATTAATCGAATCCGAGGGCACCTTCGGAGGTTGTTGAATTATCGCCGGATGTATGATCGGAAGTGGCTGTATTATTATCGGCAGTTGCTTAGTTATAGGGAGCCCCAGTATTATCCGGACAACATAACCAAACGGAGCAACGTCTTTATTCCTTATCAATGGAGCAACGTAGACACCACAGTTGGGAGACTGTGTGATGCTTTCTTTGGATTTGAACCGAATTTTGAGACCCGAGGGAGAGGGCTCTTGGACTTTGAGGCCGCCGAACGAATGGATCTGGTCTTGAAGTATAAGCTACACCAAGCTCAGTGGGAGGGGGCTTTTGACCTTATGGCCCGAACGGGCTGTACCTATGGCCCGATGGCTTGGAAGGTGGATTGGAATTTCTCTTCGGATATAGTTATGGAGAAGGTCCCCGTCCCACTCACACAGATGGATGAGACCGGCCAAGAGGTCCCCATCCTGGGGATTGATGGTCAGCCTATGATAAGCCACTATGTGCCTCAACCTAAGAGGGTTTATAAGAATTGCCCCAAGATCGTCCCAATTGATGTGTTTGATTTGCTGATTGACCCCGATGGGAAGTATATTGGGTGTATGACTGAGAAGACCTTGGGACAACTGAAGGATGAGGCGGAGTCTTGGAAGGCTCTTAATCCCCCCGAAGAGGGGAATCCCCAGCAGGATCTTTACTTCCCGGAGGCTTTGGAGGAGATTGAGAATCGGATTCAAAAGAGTGACGACTTCGAGGCAGAGGATGTTTTGATTAGGATTGCAGAGTTATGGGATACACAGAATAACACCTGCATTCTTATAACGACCCAAGATGATGCAGAGGTTATTGGGCTCAAGGATCAACGGGCCGCCATCCGGACCTCTAGTTATTCGGCCTTTCGGAGACCCCTCTTTGGAGGTGGCGAGCCTGTTCTGCTCTGGGCCGGGCCTAATCCCTTCATGCACAAGCGTTGTCCGATCTTGTATACGAGTTATACGAAACTCCAAAACGAACCCCTTGGGGTGGGAGTGATTGAGCCAGCAGCAGATCTGGTGGATCGTCTCAGCCGCTTTGCGGGGATGATTGAGGATAATTGGAACCTGGGAGTTAACTCCCGAGTGGCCTACGATATTAACAAGGCCATTGATAAGGATCAACTGAATTATATGAACGTCCCTGGTGGAAACGTGGCCTTTGATGGCCCCCCAGGAGATGCCTTGTTTCCTATTCCCCACTTTACTCCCCCGGCGGGAGATTATCAGATACTTGCCCTCTTCAAGGGAATGATCGAGATGACCTCGGGGATTTCAGATTTCTATGGGAAGGGTCTAGGGTCCCCAACTAACAACGACACAGCCACAGGAATCACCAGCGTTATTCAAGAGCAGAGCATGAAATTCCGGGCCGCCATTAGAAATATTGCTTATGACATTATGATGCCGACCTTGGAGATGTGCGCCTCGAATATCCAGCAGTTTATCACGGATGAGGAAGAGTTCTTGATCTCAGACGCCCAACCAGGGCTCCCCAAGCGGGTCCAAGTCCGACCAGAAGAGTTGATTGGGAATTATAGCTTCCAGTTTGCTGCTACCTATTACATGACCAATCGGGTCCTCCTCCAACGAAACATGTTGGCCCTGGCGAATGTCGTGGCAGAGAACCCTTATGTTAGTCTCCCGGATTTTACTCGGGAGCTTTTCAAGGTTTTCCAGATCCCTAATCTCCAACGAGTCCTTCGTGATCCTCAGACTGTTCAACAGGAGATGGCGGCTCAGCAAGCACAACAACTGATGCTCCAGGAGATACAAGCCGAAGAGGAGTCCCGGAGGCAGAAAGAACAAACCGTTGTGGCTGGAGTGGTGGGGGCCGCAGGAAAGGCCGCAGTAGCTAAAGCCGGGCCCAGGCCATCCAGGGCCACTGGAGGCAAGGAAGGTCGTCCTCGTCGGCCCCAACAGCCCGAGGGAAAAATCCCTGGGGGAGGCCCCACCAGCGTGATGCGTAGCATGTCTCAGGCTTTGGGAGGGAATGCCTTAGGATTAGAAGGTCTAGGAGAAAAGAGTATCGGGGGGCTAGGATAGATGTTTAATTGGTTCAAGACAAAGTTTAAGATCCTGGAGTTGCCGGACTCCCTACCATTGGTCCCAGATGACAAGGCCCTGGTGTCTAGTCTCAAAGACCACCCAGGCTTTCGGTATCTCACAACAGATCTCCGCTTGAAGAGAGTGGCCTTGGAGGAAAACCTCAAACATGGCCGCCACAAGGACCTCTCGGAGGTTCAGTTTCTCCAAGCTGGAATTTTCTGGGCGCGTTGGTTAGAGCATTATGTTGAGGTTCTCTCCAAAGCCCCCAAACCTCCCCTTCGGGACACAACTCCTGAAGAGGAGACGCAGTTAAAAGAGATCCTGTCTAACTATGTAATAGTTGGCAGCTAACGCCCCACAAGGGCTCACCATGTAAGTCGGTGTATTCCACAAGAAGGACACCTAAATGGCAACCACACATGTAATTCCTGGAGCCCCGGACGATTTCATGTCCGATGCCCCAGACGTGACGTTTGAAGAAGCCTTCGCTAATCAAGCGGACACGCCTCCCCAGCCACAAGCTGGACAAACTAGCGGAGCAACCACGACCATCTTTGAGGACCAGCTACAAGCGACAGCCGGGCCTGGATTTGAACTAAAAACCAACACCGGGACCGTCTACAAGTCCGCAGAAGAGGCAATTCGTGGGATAGAGCAAAAAGACACGCTCTTAGGTCAGTTAAGACAGCAGATCGTCCAGTTGACAGGTCAAGATCCGTTGTCTGCAAGGCAAGCCGCAGCCCCCGGACAGGTCGCCCCTGCCCATATGGGAAATCCTAATAGCTTGGTGGAAAACCCCCAACTACTCTGGACGCGGATGAGTGAAACAATGCAACGAGGGGATGCTAAGGCTTGGGCCCAAACGTTGGGATCTTATGTAGATGAGATTCTCCAACGAAGGCTCGCTCCTTATAATCCCATCATTGGTGAGGTCTCCAAGACCCAGGCTGTTCGTGCTTTGGGGAATAAAACGCCAGAATATGGGCAGGAACTTCCCAAGTTCATTGACAGCGCAGAATACCAAACTCTCGTTTCGCGTTTCCCTGTGGTGAAAGAAGCCTTGCAGATCGCGGTGAGTGATCCGCAACAGGCCGGAGTTTTGCCGGAGTTGTTTGAACTTCTATTCCTGGCAGATCGAGGTCTTAAACTTGACGCCGCCGTGAAAGCCGCTGCTGCGCGGCCTACAGCAAGTCCTAATCCTAATCTTGCACGTCCTACGTTGAATCCCCGTGCTGCGATTTCCGCCCCGACAGGAAGGCCACAAGCCCCTAATTCACTTAACAGTGAAGTTGGTCGGGACGCCATAATTGCCAACGCGGAGAACAGCGGATTGCTGGACATACCGATAGATCAACTTCGGTAGTCTATGGATGGCGGGTTAAAACTTAGGAGAATTTAATCATGCCTGATGTTGTAACTATTACCACTGGTACTGCGGGCGCTGCGGGTAACACCGTTAACGACCTCCAGACCTATTTTGCTGCGAACCTCTTGAAGGTCGCAGAGCGGACCACGGTGCTGAAGCAATTCGGTGTCCTGGCTCCGATTCCTCCGGGTTCCTCGAAGACTATTGCGTTTGTGAGGTTGGAGAAGTTTGCGGTCGCCACAACTCCGACGCAGTTGACTGAGGCAGTAACTCCGGACGCAACGCCGTTGTCTTATTCGCAGTTTACTGCGGTGGCCGAGCAATATGGTTTCTTAGTTAAGATCTCTGATCTTGCTAGCCTTACTGCAAAGCACCCTGTAATTCAGGCGGCCATGTATAACATGGGCCTCCATGCGGCTGAGATCTACGACATTCTTATCTTTAACGTCCTGGATGCGACGACCAACGTCTATCGCCCCCAGGGAGCAACGGTAGACACCGGCCTGACGAAGGATCATAAGGTTACTTACAAGGATCTTGTGAACATCAACGCCGGGCTGAAGGATAACGCGGCTCGCCCCGTGCGCACGGGTGCGTTTGCTTTCGTGACTCCTCCGCAGGTGTATGCCAGTCTGTTGCTTGATCCGGATTTCAAGGCTTCTGCACAGTTCAAGGAGCCGGAAATGATCTGGCGTGGGTATGTTACTTCGTTGGCGGGGTTCTCGATTGTTGAGACTAACTCCCCGGCGTTTAACGCTAAGACCCAGGCCACCTCCGGGTTTGCCAACCGATTCTATTCCAGTTTTGCCATTGGAGAGAATGCTTTCCAGGTTTCTGATCTTCAAAACTTGGAAGTGATCGTGACTCCTCCGGGTGGACAAGGTGATGGCTTGAAACAGCGGACCCTCATTGGGTATAAGTTTGCTGTGAAGGCCAAGATCACTGAGCCTGCCTCGGGATTCTGGATGGAGTTAGTGCGGTCTGCCGGGAACGATAGCGCCAATAACGCTTAGTGTTGAAACCCTTCGGGGGTGAGGGTTAAATCACCCCCAACTTAAAAGGAGACGCGAGATGGCAGAGACAAAAGCAGTAGATCCTTGGAGCGCCCCGAAGAGTGAGTGGGTGACGGTGGAGGTTCCCAGGGAGGATATTTTTGGAAACCCCCACCCCCCGATTCATTTGAATCACCGACCTTTTAGACCGGGGAAACATCATGTTCCCCCGCAGGTTGGGGAGGAGATTGTTGACCGGGTTAGACTGAAGTTGAATCGAGACCGACAGTTAATGAACGCTCGACCCAATGCTACAGTAGTAGCAAACTACAGCAATGCCGGTGGGATTGAGTGGGACCCTAATTCTCAAGGGTAATGATTTACGAACAAAAGACTGGAAGGTTTTGCCGAGACAACGGGAAACTGTTGGGGGTTGGTTATTCTGGACATGGAGAAGGAAAGAACAACCCAACCCTTCAGCATGTCCATAATGTTGGGCCAATTCCTTGTGGAGATTACACTATAGGCCCCCCGAGGAATAGTAAGAAACGGGGACCTTATGTACTTCCCCTAATGCCAGACCCCACGAATGAGATGTTCGAGCGGAGCGCTTTCCTAATCCATGGAGACAGCATTAAGACCCCTGGAACGGCCTCCGAGGGATGTATCATTCTCTCTAGGAAGGTTCGAGAAGCAATCTGGGCCAGCGAAGATAAGAGACTAAAGGTAATAGAGGAGGTATTGGATGGAGCGGTTTAAGCAGTTCTTGGATGCCCTAGATACCCCTGGGGGGCATTTGTTGATTCTGATAGGGTTAACAGTTGGCTTCGCCCAGTGGCGAGGGACAGACTCGAAGGAGTTTTTAACGGGGGCCTTGAGCGCGCTGTATCTTGCGATGCGGGGGACAGTGGCGAACGGAACGCATAAAGAGGAGAAGAAAGATGTCTAAAGTCATATTGGCAGGGACCCTTGGGGTCTTGATGTTCTTCGGAACGGGATGCCCCAAGGATAATGTGCAGAAGGTGGCCTTGGCCTCTAGGGACTTTGCGGCGGGGTTGGAGACAACCCAGGCGCTTGTGGAGTCACTTGGGAGGGCTGAGATGCTCTCTAAAGAGGAGGAGCTTAAGCTACAACATGGATTGGTCAAACTTGGGAAGGTGGGGTTGGAGTTTAACTCCGCAGTACGAGACAGTCAAGGAAAGGATATCCCAGAGATAATCTCCCGAGCGATCTCTGCCGTGGAATGGATGGATAGGGAGGGGGTTCTCCCGGTTAAGAATCCCGAGGCCAGAGGAGCCCTTCGAGTAGCCTTTGCTACAGCTAAGACGGCCTTGAGTATAATTACAACGGTGTTCCCACCCAAGGGAGGAAACTAACGTGCCGAGAGCTACAGTGGTTACTGTTTTGGAGTTAACTAGTCAGTTACTCCCTGTGTTTGCAAAACTCTATACGGATCTTCGAGAGGCTCATGGGGGAGACGCTAGTGGGTATCCCTCGGTGGAGGACCTCCTGGCGGCTTCTGATGAGGCCCTGACCAAGACCGTAAAGGCTGCGGAAGCCCGAATTAAGGAGCTTGAAAACTAGGAGCTACCATGGCCATTACAGTCCAGAGTGTTATTAACGCGATGATCTTGGATACTAGGGGGTTGTTAACAACCTCTGGGGACGACACCCTAACAATCGGGTGGGTTTCTAGGATCAACGCGGATATCATGTATAATGGGACTTACAACTACCTTTTACGAGGTCGGGTGAATCAAGCTTATGTTGCAGACCAGGCTGCTTATACTCCAACCCTCACGAACATTAGAAAGGTGCTTGCCATTACAGATGTGCTCACGGGGAAACAACTCAAACCTATGACCCTTGGTACTGTGTCACAGCCTGTGGGAACAGTCCCTACCGCAGCGCCAACACAAGCAGAGTTGGAGTTTAAGTGGCCGAAGTATTATATTCTCACGGGCGTCACAGGGACACCTACGATTACCCTTTCCCCTACGCCCCCGATTGCCTCCTCTCTAGGGATGGACGTTATTTGGGAGAAACAAGCCACAGCCCTTACTGCGGTGGGGAACACCCCTGATGTTCCTGAGACAGGGTTAGATCTTCTTGTGGCTGGAACTAATTGGTTGGCCTTTATTTATCTCGGTCGCCCCGACGAAGCCAAGATCTGGTATGACCTCTATCAAACCCTCAAGAAGGGAGAGGGACTAGTCTAATGCCCACGGTAACTGTTCAGAATGTTATTGATGCTGCTCGGCAGGATCTAATGAGGCGGATTGGGACTAGCCACTCTGCCTTGATTGATTATGTCAACAGGGTTCAATTAGAGCTTCTTCGGTTTTCTAATTGGAAGTTCACTGAGTCGGCTCCCCAACGGTTCCTCACGGAGAAGGGACAGGTGGATTATTGGATTGGAGTCACGGCCAGCCCTGCCTCGGGGACGGTGAATACGGAGCTAAACCTGACAGACGTTGGAAGGATTCGAGAGGGGACAGTCCGAGACCGAACCAACAGCCGACCCTTGAGTAGGGTTAACTCGGTCCCCACAGGGGGATCTTTTGAATATCCGGATGGAACTCCCCGCTTGGCGAAGCCCTTGGTTTGGAAAAACTCTCCAGATACTCCTAATATCATTAACATCTATCCTCCAGGGGACAACACCAACACCTATGCGCCCGTTCCAGTTGTACCAGGGTTAAGCAACATCACGGGAGGTTTTTCCACGGCCCGAGTAGTCTTCGTACAAGTTAGCATCCAAGACACTGCCGTTACACCTAAAGAATCAGCCTTGTCCACGGAGGTTTCACAGACTGTCCTGGCTTCAAAGAGCCTCTCCGTCACGATGCCCCCGATGCTTGTGGCTAAGAATGATTCGGGAGTAACCTACATTTATAATGTCTATGCCTCTCTAACCTCCGGAACAGAGAAGAAAGTGGGAACAATTGCCGCAACGGGGGGGAGTTTGACTGTCACGGAGGCTGCTATCTCTGGAGCAACCAAAGCTTATCCAGCTAGCGGTGGAACGGGACTGGCCCCCTTCGGTGGATATGTTATAGAGTTTAGATATTTCAAGACCCGTCCCCAGCTTGCGGTGGTGGGAGATATATTGACCATCCCCGATGAATACAAGGATGTTGTGATCGCGGGGGTCAACTACTACGCCGGGCAACTCACAGATCGAGAGCAAGATGCCGCCTATTGGAGAGCGGCCTTTGAGGATGGCAAGCGTCAGATGTACAAAGACACCCAACTAACCCCTGACGGTCGAATCGAGTTCGTTCATCCTGATCCAGTTTCCTCTAGTGCTAATCCTTCCGGGGGGCTGGGCAACCTTTGGCTGCCTTTTGAGAACACCTACCAGGGAAGCTAATGCCAGAGTTTAAGACTCAACAGATGTCTCCGTTTATTACCCGGTTCTATCGGGATAGCTTCGTGGAGGCTGGGCAAGAGAGTTATTATAGCCCTCCCTCCCAGAACCCAGATGCTTTTGAGATCTATGAGAATGTCCTACCTGCCGTGGGACGAGACCTCAAGCGCCGGTGGGGGAATGCCCAATGGAACGGCACCGCCACGGCCTTAACAAGCACCCGTCGGATGTGGCATTATATGAACGTGGTTGGGGGAGCCCGAAGGATTGTGGCTAATGCCTTCCCGGGGACGCACAAAATTGTCTCCTTCACGGAGGCAGGAGTAAACGCCAACACGGGGGTATTTACCATCACGGGAACCCCCGCCAATGTTCACATGGGGCTCTCTCGGGGGACAGCTTATTTTGCCTCCGGCGATGTAAACGACCTCCTTTGGTGGGATGGGGCAGACGGTACGACTGCATCTAAGATTGGGATTCCCGCCCCAGTTTATGGAGGAACAACCGCAACCCCCGTGGCCTCGGGAGCTATTACCTTGGAGGTTGGCCGGGAATACGCAAATTGCTTTAAGAACTCCACGACTGGACACCTCGGCCCTCCAACAATCATTGTTGGAGTTGGCCCCCTTGTGAGTCAAAATGTTGACCTAGTGGCCATGCCAGCCGCCCCTGCGGGATGGGGGATAGACAAGCGAATTATCCTTTGTACCCGAGACGGCGGAAGCAGAGAAGAGCTTATCTTTCTCGCAGAGATTGACTCGGGAACTACAACCTACACAGACAATCTTCCCGAAACCACCGAAGATGGGACGATCTCTGTTACCACTAACGCTATCTATGCCCAGGTGGAAGATGGCCAGGAGTTTGGAGTCCACGACAATACCTCCCCCCGAGTCGCTGGGCATGGAGCAAACACTGGGCAGTTTATGACTCCCCACAAGGGCAGGATGTTCCTCCTAGTGGGGACGGATCTTTATTTCTCTAAGAGTCTCTCTGAGGTTACAACCTCTGATGGAGTCCCTAGGGGGAGACCAGAGGAATGTTGGCCAGGGGATTACTCTCTACCGATCTCAGCCAAGCCAGAAACCGGGAAGGGCCTCCTTTCAGATGGCAATATCCTCTACATCGGAACCGAACGAAACATCCACCGGCTTCTTGGGAGTGGCCCGGAGGATTTTGAGAAACCAGAGATCCTTCACGCGGAGGTTGGAATAATCAACCAAGACTGTTGGCAGATTGTCTTCCAAGAAGGAGCCCCTGCCGGAGTCATCTGGATGACCCCAGATCTTCGAGTGATCTTTAGTGACTTTAATACTTACAAAGACATCGGGGAGCCGATTCAAGATCTCCTTAATACAATCAACACCGGAGCCGTGGACACGATCCACGCTAAGTTTGTAGCCAAGGGCCCCCATGTCTTCTATACTCTTGGAATCCCTACGGGGGCTAATACTTCTCCAAATCTATTCTGCATCTTTGACCTAAAGAAACAACGCTGGATCATTTGGAAGACCGCCGTCGCTAATCCTGCTTTTGGGGCACAAATCTATTTCTTAGACGCCAGTGGAATCCCCCAATGGGTCACGGCAATGAATACTAATGCTTATGCCTGGGGTTCCGCTTATACGGATGACGCAGGTACGGGGATTACCACCAAGCTTCAAACAACCTGGCTGGATTTTGGAACTCTCTCACACAAGGCTTTGAATGAGATCAACATCATAACTGGAAGCTCCGGGACAACCTGCACGGTTGTTGGGGCTAATACTGCGGTGCAGTTTGCTTCTCCAGTCACGATTGTTTCCGCCTTGGGCTTTGCTGCCAGCCAAACCCTGGGGGATTTTCGTCTATCCCTCGCAGGGAAGGTAACTAAGTATCGTTATTATAGGTTTCTCTTACAAAGCACAGCCACGGCTGCGGATGTGTTACAATATCTATCTGTAGACGTTAAGCCTGCCTCCGGACTCTAATGGCTTCTCTTAAAATAACCGAGATCAACAAAGATCTCCCTCGGCTGAATCAGTGGATAGCAGAGACAGAGGGGAAGGTTGCTTCTGTTATAAAGAAGACTGCGACCTTTCTTAGGTCAGGGGACTTTGAATTCCCCGCAGTTGAAACCCCTGGAGCCGTAACGGGGTTTAATGCGATTGCGGACTCGGTGCTGGTTAATGCGGACCTAAAGAGTAGAATCACCGTCAGCTTCTTTACTCCAGATCCCCTGGGAGTCTTTGGGGGGATTCAGATTTACGGAGTTGGTTATCAGGGGAGCGCTACTCCCACTGTTCTGTTTGAGATGGACTCTACAGTCCTGGGAGCCACGGTTGCTACGTTTATCTTAGAACGGACCTTAGAGACAGTTACTCTTTATTGTGTTTCTAAGGGGACCAATGGAACGGCCTCTACTTATGTTCCCACGACCGCTCCAAGCGCCAGTGTGACTCTTGGGACTCTTCCTCCTAATGTTACCACCCCCTCGGTCTCCGAGGATGGAATCATGGTGGATCGTCATCATCGAAGTCGGGTCACAGTCTCTTGGACGGTTCCAACGGATATCAACTTTGGAGGCGTGACAATTTACACCAAGGGCTACGCCGGAGGAACTGAGTGGGTCCGGTGGTGGGTTAAACCTAAAGAATTCTCCAGCATCAAGGAAACCTTCGAGAAGACCGGGGAGACCGTTTATTTTGCGTTCGTGAGCTTTGATCGCCTGGGGGCAGAGAATCCCTTTGTTGGATCTCCGGGGGCAGATGAATCCATTTCGGCAGTCTTTAATGGGAACGACTCTGCACCAAATGTCCCACAGAACTTCAGCGGCCAAGCCGTAGCTGCGAGGGGAAACATCGTTGTTCTCACCTGGGACGAGAACATCGAGGACGACATTGGGTTCTATGAAGTAGCGCGGCGGACGGATGCCACGGCCCCAGTAGCAGCAGATATCGTGGCGACGGTTCCCGCTGCGGGCCAAAGCGCCACTAAGAAAGCCCAATGGACGGATGCTCCGGGGGCGGGGGCGAACAACTACAGGTACTACGTTCGGGCTGCTGATAAAGGGGACAACCGAAGCGCTTTTACGGCTGCGGCTATGGTTACTGCACTTGCTCCAGATGGAACGACAGACTATGGAGTCCCTGATGCTGTTTATGCTTTCTATGATGGGAACGCTAGTAATTATGTTTTCCCATTTGTTCTCGAACCCACAATTCCTCAGAATGGGCGACTGCTTATACGAGCAGACAGTACCACCGCCTCTCCACCCCCTGTTTATCCAACTAATAATCCAGTTGGATTAGTAACCAAAGCCAGTACCGCCGTGGCACTAGGGGCGCTTTATGATGCACCTACAAATGTGGCAGGCATTTTCTTCCTTCATGTTAAAGTTTACGTCGGGACAATAGAAAGGAAGTTTTTATTTGCAGATGATGGGAAAATCCTAACTCCATATAGCAGTGATAGGAATAAGTATTTTCCCATTGAATGGCCTAATGCCGGGGTTACGGCAGTAGAGGTATGGTTTGAGAATTACTTTGGAGAGGGCGTTCATTATACTAAAACAGTTAGCCCGGCTTTCGATCTTGGGAGTCGAGCAGACGATGTTAGGATTCCAGGGGCCCCTAGATTTAATCCGAATATTCCAGAGTATTCTATGGTCAGAGGGCTGGCCCCAGCCACCTATGACTTAACTCTCGACGCCCCCTCTGGGAAGCAAATCAAGCCCTTAAAGACTGTTAACATTACTCCAGCCACCAGTACAGACGTGCTCCAAGTCGCTGGAGCGCAGATCTTAGACAACTCCGGTATGATCGCAGACGCGAAGATTCCTAGTCTGGACGCTTCAAAGACTGGCAGCGGTACGTTTAGTGTTGACAGAATCCCCAATCTTAATGCAAGTAAGATCACCGCAGGACAACTTATTAAGGCCCAAGGGGGAACCGGAAAAGACCTGTCAAGCAGCGGTCTATTAGAAGTTCCTGTTGGGGATAAAAAACTAACCTTTGGTTCTGCTCAGTTTGCTAGTGGGGCTAAAAACTTAACCGCCGCAAATGTCGGGTTAGCAGACATTGAAGCCTTCATGCCACAGCTTATTTTTGGTACAAATCCTACCCAATATGTAGCCTTTATAATTAACGGTGGAGGAACAAATGTAGATGTGTACTCCAGTAACAGTGGGTCTTCTGATTTCTTCTTTTATCTAGCGATAGGAACCTAATGGCCACTTTCACATACAACTCCAACGAT
>ERZ1292629.2989-Hain-H43-01um-R1-2989-length-13540-cov-7_pt1 | contig 13540 bp, 14 predicted proteins | sample MGYA00564399_ERZ1292629 | MGnify/ENA primary metagenome ERZ1292629 (study PRJEB36523, sample SAMEA6512636) | groundwater metagenome | collected 2019-01-08 | study: AquaDiva: Metagenomics assemblies of 32 groundwater samples
CGTTTTCTACTTGCCAATATTTGATATTGTCAAAACCCTTATAACGATTTACAACCGCCCCGATATACTCCGATAATTTCTTATTTCTAAAATTTATGTCTTTTCCGTTAATCCAATCGGGATCATGGCATTCCGGCCAGCCGGGCAGGCGGCGGCCGACGGCTAAAATCACCGAGGCGCCGCGTTTTTGCGCCTCGCGGATCTGAAAATCAAGTTCCGAAAAATTAAATTTCCCGTCCGCCGGTTCAACCATCGGCCAATGGGCCGACAACCGGAAATTGCGAACTTTTAGGTCATCAAGCAATGCAAGATAAACTTTTTTCCAGTTCAACTGCAGTTCGTCGGAATGGAATTTACTGAAAGAAACTCCGTAGGTCAACCGTGCCGGTATTTCTTTGAGCGAAAATAAAAACAAAACCAAAAAAACCGCGCCGACAACGGTAATAAATTTGTATCTTGTTTTCATATGAATTATTTTACAAAAAGGAAAATTAACCCCGCTATTATTGCCGCCATGGCCACCGATTTTTCAAGCACTTCTTTTATTCCCGTTGTTTCGTGGAAATATCCAGGGAATTTTCTACCGAAGATCAGTGCCAAGAAAAGCAAAAAAACAAATTGGGTACCGCCAAGCGCATTCACTATTGAAACATTGCCCAGTTTTATTGAGTAGATGATCAAAAAATAGGCAAATCCTGCCAGGGCTTTATTCAAAACTACAACCGTTTTGATCCCGCCTGATGATTGTTTTAGATTTTCACGAATGTCTTTTCTGTTTGACGGTACGAGTAGGAAAAACAGAACGCCGGTTACGCCCCCCAATTCAGCCCAAAAAAGACCGTTCCAAAATGAGGTTTGGTTGAAAATTTCTTTCAATAAAACCGATGAAAGCGCGGACAAACAGCCGGCTAAAAAAACATAAAATAAAGATCTCCAGGTAAAACGGAAATATGACATAACCAACGTGCCGATAACCAGCAAAGCAAAGCCAGTCAAGAAATTTCCGGTTAATCCTCCCAGCAAAAAAAGGAGGCCGAATCCAAACGCCGCGATGGCCGAAATGGCGGCAAACACGGGAGACACGTCCGAGGCCTCGGAGATTTTAAGGGCCCGGTAAAGAAAAAGCAGAGAAAAAGTCAAAGTAACCCCAAAGAAGAACGAGAATTCAAGCAATTTCGGCGTCGGGCTTGAGACAACGCCGAAGGGCAGAAGCCCGATCACGGCAATCAGCAAAATATTGTTATAAAAAGTATAAACGGCCGGTTTATTTATCGCCGGCGTTGAAACCATAAATCTGTCAATCAAAGTGACGACCGCAAAAATAGCTTGGGCAAGAATTGTTATGATTATCCAGGACAAAAATGTTTAATCCTCTAAAGAATTGGTATCGCAGATCTTTTTGTATTCGTACGCTGACGGCCTGATTTTCCGCTCCATTGTCTCGTAATCAACCTCAACCAAGCCGAATCTTGGCCCAAATCCGTCGGCCCACTCAAAATTATCTAAAAGGGACCAGTAAAAATAGCCCCTCACATCTATTTTATCATCAATCGCACGCTTTACCCAATAGAGGTGTTCTTTGATAAACTTGGCGCGTTTTGTATCTTTGGCATCGGCAATGCCGTTTTCGGTAACATAAACCGGCTTGTGATAACGTTTCAGCTCCATTAGCACATTGTAAATTCCTTTCGGATAAATGTCCCAACCTAGGTCTGACTTTTCATACCGTTTTTTATCGCTGAATTTCTTGTGAAAATAATAGTTCAACCCGATAAAATCCTGTCTGTCCTCAATTTTTCGCAAAAATCTGTGGTTTTGGAACCAAATCAAAAATTTTGCCAGAAGGCGGTTGAAAGAATTGACGCTGGGTTCAAAGTTTATGTTGTGTGCAGCAATTCCGACAGAGCTATCCGGTCCGACAGATTTGATTTTTTGATAACTAATATTGTGCGACGTTGCTATATTATCTATAACTCTAAAATAACGAAAAAGGGATAGCGGGTAATACCATTTTTCAAGTGGTAACCAATTGCCCTTTAAGTAGCCCATGTTGGCGAAAACCATCGGTTCGTTTATGGTTATCCAGAATCTCGGCGCATCGCTCCCCTGCCCGAGATTTTTGACGACATACTCACAATAGCGGGAAAAATAAAAAGGCGCTTTTTTATTCTCAAAGCCGCCCATCTTCGCGAACCAAATCGGCAAAGTGAAATGCCATAAAGTCACAAACGGTTCAATCCCCCGCTCCCGTAAGGCTTTAAGTACTTTGCGGTAGTGTTCAATCTCAATCTCGTCAAATCTCCCCTCCTCCGGCTCAATCCTGGACCATTCAATAGAAAAACGGTGGGCATTTTGGCTAAGCGATTTGGCGATATCAAAGTCCTCTTCGCAGCGGTTGTAGTGATCGCAGGCGCGGCCGGCCGGCGTTACCTTACCTTGCCTTGCCGCTTCTGCCCAGTCGTTATTCTCTATCCCGCCCTCGACTTGATAGGCGGAAGTCGCACTCCCCCACAAAAAACCTTCCGGAAATTTCATCATATTACCAATTATACCAGTTCTTTCTTTATTGTCCGAGCGGCGCTGCGGGCCTGGTCGGTCTGATTTGAATTGTTTGAGCAGTTAAACTCCCGTCCTGGTTCGCCTGCCCGTTGACGGTAATTGATTCGCCAATTTTCAAATCGCCTGCCATCCCCTTCGCGAATTTATCAATCTCGGTAGTATCTGAATAAAATACGATTTTTGATCCGCCATTATTTAATTTGACGGTAATACTGCTGTTATCTTTGGCGATAATCTCCCCGGCAGTAAAACCTCCGGACCCGCCTCCCCTCAACCCTCCAATATTGGCCGCGCCATTTCGCTGGAGATCTCCAAAATTCCCCTGAGCCGACCTCTGCGGGGTTTTGCTCTGGGCATATTTCATGCCTCCGTAAAAAGATCCTCCGCCGACCAAAATTACTATTGCCATGGTTACCACTAATATTTTCTTCGTCATAAAATTTTATTCGTAACGTAATGCCTCAATCGGGTTTAGCCCGGCTGCACGTCGTGCAGGGTAGTAGCCGAAACCAATCCCGATAGCGGCAGATACGCCGAATGCAAGTAAAATTGAAAACAATGAAATTGAAGTTGTGATGCCGCCAAAGTGTGAGACAAGCAGGCTCAAAATCCATCCCAGGATAACACCGATGGCGCCTCCGGCAAAAGTTAACATTAACGCTTCCGACAAAAATTGAAGATTTATATCCCTGCTTTTCGCGCCTATGGCCTTGCGCAATCCTATTTCCCTTGTCCTTTCGGTAACGGTTGTTAGCATCATATTCATAATCCCGATACCGCCGACAATAAGAGATATGCCGGCAATAGAGCCCAAAAGCAGAGTAAGAGTGTTGGTTATGGAAGAAGCGCTGGCCATAATGTCGGCTTGATTCATTATACTAAAATCAGCAAGAGTCGGATCGGATATGTGGTGCCGGTCAAGCAGAAGACTGGTAATTTGCGTCTGCGCGTCTGTCATTGACTGCTGATCAACTGCCTGCACGTTAATATCGCTCACATACTCATGACCAGTTAAAAAACGCTGGGCAGTGGAAATTGGAATATAAATTATGTCATCGGAATTACTAAAGCCGCTTCCGCCTTTTGCTTTAGTAACGCCGACAACCTTAAAGATAACCCCCTTTATCCGTATTGTCTGGCTGACAGGATCTACGCCCTCTCCAAAAAGGTCATCGCGGGCAGTTGGCCCGAGCACTGCTACCTTGGCAAGACTTTTTACTTGCTGGTCATCAATAAATGACCCGGTATCAATCTCAACGTTTTTTACTGAAGGATAGGTCGCTACTGTTCCTATTACTTGGGTATTGGTATTAGTTCCTCGCGCAGTAATTTGATAACGGCCGTTAATCTCCGGTGCAACGGCCCGAACAAGCAAAATCTGCTGCTGAATAGCATCAGCATCGGCCAAAGAAAGAGATTGGGCACTGCCACGGCCCGTACTCACCTGAACCCCTGGTCCGCGCTGGGCACCAGGCATAACGACTATCAAATTAGACCCAAGCGATTGAATGCTTGACTCAATGGTACCTTGCGCACCCTGCCCGATGGAAACCATGGCAATAACCGAACTGATGCCAATTATGATGCCGAGCATGGTCAGACCAGTTCGCGCTTTATTAACCAAAAGGGCCGCGGATGTTTCTTTGAATAGATCGGAAATAGTCATATTAATTAAACGATGCCGTTTATTTTTCTTTTATTCCTGTTTTCCGCATCTTCCACTATTTCTCCGTCACGAATAGTAATTATGCGGTCGGCATGCTCCGCGACATAACGCTCGTGCGTGATAAGAACGATGGTACGATGCTGTTTCTCGTTCAGCGTCTGAAATGTTGAAAGCACGATTTCCCCGGTTTGGGTATCGAGATTTCCCGTCGGCTCATCGGCGAGAATCAAAGATGGGTTATTAACAAGCGCGCGGGCAATTGCGACACGCTGCATCTGCCCGCCCGAGAGTTGATTGGAATGATGATAAAAATGCGACTCATTCAATCCGGCGTTTTCAAGGGCTGCTTTCGCCCTAACCTCCCGCTCCCCACTCGGAAAACCGGCGTAAATTAACGGCAAAACTACATTGCGGAGGACTGTTGTCCGGGGTAATAAATTAAAAGATTGGAATACGAATCCGAGTTTGTCTTTTCTGATATCCGCCAGCTCATCGTCAGAAAGTTTAGAAACATCCTGGTCGTCCAAAAAATACGTGCCACTAGTCGGCGTATCAAGTGCTCCAATTATATGCATTAGCGTTGATTTGCCGGAACCCGAAGGCCCCATAATGGCGACGAATTCCCCGTCATTTATTTCAAAAGAGACCCCTTGGAGGGCAACGGTTTTTACATCTCCGCTATTATAAACTTTTGTGATATTGTCGCATTTTATCATTCGCGTCGATTGATATTTTAACGGAGCGGGATTCCGCCAGTTCTGGAACTGCCACTGCTACCACCAAAAATGCTTCTGGTTTGAGTGGCTTGGGTCTGGGTCGTTGTAGATGACGAGATTATGGTTCTTGTTATCACTAAATCGCCTGCCTTTAGCCCGTTTGTAATCTCCGATACCGAATCGTTGGATAACCCAATTTCAACCGCTTGCTGGCTAGGCGCAGGGTTCAGGATAATACCCGCCGTACTGTTGGCGACATTTGCCAGAAGCTGATTGGCAATAGTTGTATCTTGAGGTACTTCAACATAACTTGTTCCTCCTACGGATTTGATCGCAGAATTGGGGACCAACAGAACATTTTGTTTTGCGTTCGTAATAATATCGGCGAAAACACTCATGCCGGGCTTTATCTGTTCATTTTGCGTACCGAAAGCGATCTTCACGGCATAAGAAACTACGCCCTGCGAAACGGCGCCCAGAGTATCAATTTCAGATACCTCGCCTGCCACGCTTAAATCGGGCGCCGCGTCAAAAGTAAGCGTCGCTTTTTGGCTGGCCTTTATCTTGGCGACATCAATCTCGTTAAGAGTTATCTCCGCAATCTGCTGTTTTGTGATCACGGTCGCAATCACCGTGCTTCCGGAAACAGAATCGCCTTTCTTTATGTTTAATTCAACGACAATACCGGCAAACGGCGCGCGGATGTAGCAATCTGAAAGACTCCTCTGCGCGTCGGCTAGGGCTGCTTCTTTCTGTTCTACCGTGTTTTCCTGAGACACCACATCAAAAGGATTGAACTTTTTAGCCATATCTAAATTCTGTTGGGCATCTCCAAGTTTTTGTCCGTTATTTTTGATCGTATTTTGTATGCTTAATAGGCCAGAGATAAAACCGTTCAGTTTGCCGATGTAGTCGGAAATATCGGATTGATACTGGGTAATGGCCTGCGGTATTTGTCTTTTTTGCTGATATTGTTTCAAGCTTGATACGACGGCATCAAGCAAGTTCTGCTCGTCTTTGACCGTTTGAGCCATTATCCTTGTCGTCTCCAGAGTCTCGTCTATAAGCAAGTTTATTTGGTCGGTCGGAGAATATCTTGTGGCGATTTTGTAATCGTCAAGGTTCTTGTCGTATTTTTCCGCCGAAGCTACATAGTCAGAAGTGGCTTGATTTATCATAACCACCAGCTTCATCAAATCATATCTGTCCATCAGGTCCTGGTAGGCCCCGGTATTTACTTGGTTTGAAGTCCCAATCGTGGAATCGTAAAGGATCCCTCTGATGCCGGTTAAAATATCGGGCAGATCCAAAAAGGCATCAGAAACTTTATTGAAACCGTCTTCGCGCGAGCTAGTTATGGCATCCTGTGCGTTTTCAATATCATTTTCCAACGAAGTCAAATCGCGGCCTTGGTTGAGTTTCAGTTTTTCCAATTGTAATCGGGCGCTTTCAAGAGCTATCTCCGCGTCGCGGACCGCTTTTTGGGCATCGCCAGTATCAAGCTGCGCCAAGAGCGTTCCCGTTCTTACTTCCTGGCCGTTTTTCACGCCCACGTAAATGACATCGCTCGAAACTTTCGGCTTTACGTCCACTTGATTTGAAACAGAAACTTGGCCGCTTCCGGAAACAGAGGTAATGATTGTCCCCTGCTGAACGGCAGCCAATGTATAGTGAGTTTCCGCAGAACTCCCGCCAAACTTTTTGTAACCAAAATATGAACCTAGAATAATTACGAGGACTAAAAATCCTGTGGTGATTTTGTGCTGCGATATAAATTGTTTAATTTTTTGAAACATAGTTTTTGGCGATTATTAATTCCCGCCATTACCGCATCATTGGCATCAGCATAGAAGGCGTCGGCGTGAACGGCATAACTCTGATAAATTTGGCCTCTATCTGGCCCTGGTCATTCGGCTCTCCGATGACTACGATATCATTATTAACTTTGAGGTCGGATAGTTTTGCCGCACCTCCCGGGTGCGTGATTGAGGCGTCTTCTTTGACAAGAATTATTCTTTCCACATTATCACTGCCTTTGACCACCAACGCCGAGCCGTCAATCTTGATAATCCGGCCGAACATGCCGTGCCCGCCGATAAAATCTCTGCCGCCCAAATCACGAAAATTCTGGAAGAATCCGCCCGCGGGACCGCCGAAATTCAAATGGTAATTTTCTCCCCAGCGGTAGGAAAACGTGGCTTTTTTGTAGCCGACGAATGCACCGATGGTAAACGCACCGACAAGCAGGGCGAAACTGAAAAGAGCAATGATAATTATCACAAATGTCCTTGACCTGAAAAATTTTAAAACATTATCTGTGTCCATATTTTTGTTTTTTTATGGATTTAATCATTAAATGAAACTTCTCCAGGGACAAACTGGCAAGTTTTACGAGAAACAAAAGGAGGGCGAGCGCGGTGAGAAAAAGAGTGATGCCAGTTCCGGGCATTGACTCAAAAACTGAAAACAAAAAACTATCCCAATACTTCAAAACAATGCCGGGGTCGGAAAAAATGAGAGACAGATACGGCCCGAAACTAGATTCGGCCAGTACTTGCCTCAAACCGATAAAAGCGAAAATTGACAGAAAGAGAAAAACCCCGAGGAGTACCGTAAAAAACCCTAGGCGCTGCCGTACAATACGAAGCTGTTTCTCCAGCCCCAGGCGCTTTATGATGCGCGAGAAGAGGCCCCGGGGAGGTGTTACCAAGACCCCGTATTCAAAGGGTTTTTCCTGATTATCTCGCATAGATAGTAATACGAACCACCTATGCATTTTGGTGCAAAAATGATTCCTCCACAACTCGTTTCAATTTCTTTGCGTTTCCGTGACCTAGAAGACTTAAATATGAAGCTAGCGTGTCCGATTTGGGACTTGCCATAATTCTTTTGAGCATCCGTTTCTTTGTAGTTGTTCTAAGCACTCTACGGCCGGGAAAATTTACCCAACCAAGAAAATCAACTCCGGAATTAAGAGTTTTGATAGATATTTTATCCGGGTGCAAATTTAGCTCCAAAACAGCGCGCAAAAATTCTCCAATGGACATAACTAACCCTCTAAGCCATTTTCTATCCCGAGACAGGATTATAAAATCATCGGCATAGCGAATGTAGTATTCTGCCTTGAGCTTATGCTTCACAAACTGGTCAAACTCATTCATATAAATATTGGCGAAAAGTTGGGAGGTCAGATTGCCAAGCGGCAAACCAATGCCTGGACGACTGGAATAAAAACTGCCGATAACTTCTTCCAGCAGCCGAATAATATCTTGGTCCAGAATGTAAGTTTTTAAAATTCTGATAAGGATGTTTTGATCTATGCTCGCAAAAAATTTCCTGATGTCGCATTTCAAGACCCAGCAGGTTTGGGTATCGTTCTGGCTGGCTTTGCGGAAGAAACTGCGAAAATGATTTATCGCTTTGTGAGTTCCTTTCTTGTTTCTGCAAGAAAAAGAATCGCCGATGAATGTTCTGTCAAAAAATGGATACAGGATACGGTAAATAGCGTGGTGCAACAATCTATCTCGGACGGTTGCCTTGTGAATCTGGCGCGGTTTCGGGTCATTGATTTTGAACGCTTGATAGCCGCCGTGTTTGTAGGTATGATTGGATAAATCTCGGTGAAGTTGCAGGATATTATCCATTAGATTTAACTGAAATTCCTGAACGTCTTTTTTGCCGCGTTTGCCCTTAATAAATTCTCGCCAGGCTTCAAGCAGGTTTTCAACGTTGACTATGCCTTCAAATTTATGAGCCAAAGTGATTTTCATAAAAATACTTCCTCTATGCCCCCCCCCTCGGCTTCTTCCACTACTTCAAAAAGTGAAAGATGCTTATTTGGTATGGTATGGTTATTACCAAATCTTACCAAAACCTCACAGGCATTCTCTCGGCCAAAGAATTGATAATTTATTCGCGGAAATCATAGAAGCACTCGCAACTGCGAGTTTTCTCGCACGGGAAGAAAAACTGCCCTATGTTCGTCTAGCAATAAGAAAAGTAGATGCGCTAAAGATATTCCTGATGATGCTCTGGGAAACCAAGTCGCTGGATAATAAAAAATACATTGCCCTATCCGTAAAAATAGATGAGATAGGCAAAATGCTCGGTGGCTGGAGCGGCCAGCTGCAAAAACAAAACTCTCCCGGTAAACAGGGAGAGAAATGAAGTGATTTGCGAGCAGAGCCGCAGGGTTGTTGCCGTTCCAGTCGTTGTCCAGCCAGTTGTAGTTCCGGTTCCACACTCCGTCATTGAAATACAGGTAGCGGACATAGAGGTTGCCGTTGGCGTCGCGGTTATGTATAGGACGCCTCCTTTGCCACTGCCTTTCGAAGGCTTACGCCGATCTCAAGGTTGTATCGTATTCGGCATTTTGAATGCCCTAGCATCCTATACCAAGTAGCTTCATTTTTTGTGAAGTGTCTGCATACATCACTCTATCTCAAACCGTAGTCGGAGATATTCTCAATGTATGGATACTGGATTCGGTAGCAGGAAATTTACCCCGTAGGGAAACGAAGTTTCTCCTTCGGGGCCGTAATCTCCCGCATATTCACCTACTACCAAATACATCTTAACACAAAATTAAATCAAAAAGTAAAAACCCCGCACAAGTTTCATACGGGGTTCCAGTTGAACGCATATCTGGAAAGCGTTTCGGCAAAATTGCCGTTCCAAGGACCAAGTCCCAAGGGCCCAAGAGGACCCAAGGAACCAAAACCCAAGGACTTAACTACTTGCGAGCAGAGCCGCAGGGCGGCGGCCGAGCCAGCCGTAGTCCAGCCAGTAGGCGTAGTACCGGTACCACACCCCGACATCGAAATACAGGTAGCGGACACAGAGGTTGCCGTAGGCGTCGCGGAAAATGCTGCCCCAGAAGAAGATGTAGCGGGTGTTCCCGTTTTCATCCGCCTTCCAGTCTTCGGGAATCAGATGCGGGCTATCGTAGAGGGCATCCAGCAGGTTCGCGTTGAGGACGGGCTTACCCGTTAGCTCATCGCGAAGCTCATGACCCTTGAGCTGCTTGCCACCCAATTGCCGTTTGGACAGATGCAGGATGACCTTGCGGCCGTTCACATACAATCCGTCGGGTCGCTTCTCCACGACGGCCCAGCCCTCGCCGATGTGCTGCTCCACTTCCGCTCCATTGAATGGCAACTTGGGGGTGGCAGCAAGGTTGACGGCGATGGTGGTGGGGTTGAGGACGATAACGCGTGTGTCTTGGGCAGTTTTCGTGTTGCGGCCTTTGACCGCATCAGCAAAAAGCCCGATTGCAGATGCCGTGTTTTGGATCGCCCACTGGCGATCCTCCACAGACATAGAAGCGAAATTGCTCTGGTGCTCGACGATTGCGCCCGCGAGCTTGGCGATCTGTTGTTCGGACATCTTCTTTCTCCGTTTTTACAGTTCGCTGTTTGGTTTTGGCCCAGCTTTCGCTTTGCCACAGCAGAGAAAGTTCACATATACACTTACACTCTCTGCTATGGCAAAACTCGCAAATTAGTTAGATATTTAAGGAACTTTATTATGCCTATATTATAGCAAAAACAAGGAAACGTGTCAAATCCGCGGGGATAATATCTTCTTTAACAAGCCGATGCCGCGGCGGTACTGGCTTTTCACGGTATTCAGAGGCTTCTTCAGGCGCTCGGCAATTTCGCGGAAGTTAAGGTCATCATTAACGCGGAGGTTAACAACGGCGTTATAATCACCGGGCAGTCGTGCTAGGGCAAATGATAATTTTTTGGAGGTTTCCTGAAGCATCAACCGCTCGGCAATTGAGGGCGATTCATCGGCTAACGAATCTATAAAATCATTGTCTCTTTCCTCGTCCTGAATTGCGGAAAATGGCAGAGCGTTTTTCTTCTTCAGCCAGTCAATGGCGGTGCGCTTGGCAATGGTGAAAATCCAGGTCCGGAATTTTTTTGACCGGTCAAATCTTTTGATATTCTGCCAAACCTTCACAAAAACCTCTTGAGTGATGTCCGCAGCATTGTCCTGATTGCCAGTATAATTGCGCGTAAAAGAAAATATAAGCGGCAGATACCGCTTAATTAAATCTTCCAAGGCGCGCTCGTCATTGTCCTTGAGATATCGCCAAATTAATTGTTCGTCACTGGCATGATTCATGTGTGCTTCATGTATAGCATAAAGGTGCCTGAAAATGAAATAAGGATTGCGCTATAGATAGTCGGCAAGATTTATCCAGTTGATTAATTCACTCGACTTTTGCACATATCCCCGCAAGTCCACGCCGCTGCCTTTATGTATGCCGATGTGTAAATGCTTTCGCTCTCCTCCGGTTTCCATGCTGTATCCCTGTCCCAAAATGGCAAGATTTTCTCCTTTATTAAGCTGCTGACCCTGGCCTGCTGTTATGCTGGAAAGTTTTAAGTGGCCATAAATTACGATGACCGGCTGATTGCCCAGTTCGCACTTTTGAACTGCAACCCCGCCGTATCCGCTTGCCGTAATTTTCTCAAGTAGAGGGCCGCTACAAATTGCATAAACAGACACGGCGGCATTTTCTTTGCCGGGAAATATTTCAAAATCAACACCAGTATGATAACCGGTAAATCGTTCCGGGCTAACCGGCGAATTACCGGGAGACACGAAGATGCCGAAGGGCTTTTTCGTGAAAAGTTTTTCTCATAGCTATTACAGGCTCTTGCGCTTCAGCAAGACCGCATTAACTGCGACAACGACCGTGCTTAAAGACATGAGTAGCTCGGCCAACGCCGGCTAGAGCAAGATTCCTTTTGAAGGCATTAACTTGCGCCAGATTTCAGTCCAGATCTCTCTTCTTCTCCTCAAATTCTTTTTTATCTATCTCTCCCCTGGCATATCTTCCTTTTAGGATTTCCAAAGGAGGCTTCTCGTGGCCATGCGAATCGCGAGATTGTGCCATAAGCCATTTGACGAGTGCGACAACGCCGGCAATAATCAAAGCCCACCAAAGAACCATAAAAATCCAACCGAACCAGCCAAATGGCGTAAGCCCAAAGTTCATCATAGAATTATTTCCTTGATTAAACCCGAAGGGAGACGACCACCCTCCCATCATCCCCAAACGAGAACCTGCGGTTCCATACGGGGCAAGCATTTGCATCATCGGCATAAAGCCGGTTCCTTGCGATGGAAACGCGGCAGAAGTATCGCAACCGCTACCTCGTTTACCCCAAGCGATATGCATTTGTTCTTCCCCCCGTTCTCCCATCATTGATTTCATCATTTCGTTCATGGCAATGTGTTTTGAAGTATCTCCGATGGATTGACCCATAAAATATTCGCCAATTTTCTCAAAATCCACATCTTTAAGTTGTGAGCAAGTAATTATTTTGTTGTTTAGGTTGTCCAAAAACTGTTTACCTTCTCGCTCTTCCTGTTGCTGACTTTGTATGGCGGCGCTATCGGAGGATGAACTCGGGAAACCCATCATGCTTTGAGCAAAAGAAAGGCTGGGGAGTAATGCAAAACTGAAAACAAAAATAAAAGTTGTGATAAAAAAGATTTTTTTCATGGTCATTGGTTATTTTTTACTAGACTTTTAAACGCGGCTCAATTCTCTTTAGAAGCACCGCGTTGGTCGCAACGATAATGGATGATGCGGACATAAGAAGCGCGGCGACCTCCGGCCGGAGAGACCAACCAAGAGAGTTATAAAACACACCGGCGGCAACCGGAATAGCAAGTATATTATAAATTGCGGCCCAGAAAAGATTCTGTTTCATTTTGGTTACGGTTGCCTTGCTAAGACGAATGGCCGCAACAATGTCATAAGGGTCGGATTTCATAAGCACGATATTGCCGGTTTCAATGGCAACATCCGTGCCGGCGCCGATGGCAATACCGATATCGGCTTGGGCAAGCGCGGGCGCATCGTTGATGCCGTCCCCCACCATCGCCACAAATTTGCCTTCATCCTGCAATTTTTTGACATACTTCGCTTTGTCTCCCGGAAGCACCTCGGCGAACACCCGGTCAATTCCCAGTTCCCTCCCAATGCCTTCCGCCACTTTCGTATGGTCGCCGGTAATCATTACTACCTCCATGCCCAGATTTTTAAGTGCCGCGACGGTCTTTTTAGAATTTGCCCGAGCCGGGTCCGCGGCGGCAATAACGCCGGCGAAAATTCCATCAATGGCCAACAGGCTTAGGGTTTTCCCCTCTCCGGCAAGCCGATCAAGGATGGCTCTTTCCGATTCGGTCGCAATATCGTTATCCAGAAGCAGTTTCTCTTTGCCGGCTAAAACGACTTTGCCACTAATTCGCGCTTTAAGTCCGTAGCCGGCGATGGATTCAAAATTTTCCATCGGTTTAAGAGGTAAAGCATTGCGTCTCTGGGTTTCTTCAAAAATTGCTTTTGCTAAAGGATGATTGGACCCCGCCTCCAGACTTGCTTCGTATTTTAGTATTTCGTGTTCGGTAAAACCGTTAAATGCCGCGACATCGGTAACTTTGGGTTTTCCTTCAGTAAGCGTACCGGTCTTATCAAGAACTATCGCATTAAGCCGTGAAGTATTTTCAAGTGTTGCCGCGTCTTTTATAAGAATGTTGTATTTAGCGCCAATTCCCGTGCCTACGGCAACTGCGGTGGGAG
>ERZ1292629.2990-Hain-H43-01um-R1-2990-length-13539-cov-7_pt1 | contig 13539 bp, 13 predicted proteins | sample MGYA00564399_ERZ1292629 | MGnify/ENA primary metagenome ERZ1292629 (study PRJEB36523, sample SAMEA6512636) | groundwater metagenome | collected 2019-01-08 | study: AquaDiva: Metagenomics assemblies of 32 groundwater samples
GATAAATTTGGAAATTATGGGTTGATTGCAGAAACAATTATTGATACCAGAACGCCAGATATCTGGTTTATTAGGGACTTGACTGTTTCTTGCAGAACTATGGGCCGAGGAGTGGGCAGTACCTTGGTTTTGGCGATTTTGCAATTGGCTAAACAAAACGGCATTAAAAAAGTCCAAGGGCGCCTAGTTGAAAATGAATCAAATTGGCGGATGCAATCATTGTATGAAAAAAGGGGTTTTACAAAAATTTATGACGATGGAAAAACTAAAAGATATGAATTTAATTTAAGCAATGAAATTCTCGGCTATCCTTTTTGGATTGGGGTTGCAATAAAAATTTAAAAACATGAAAATTGTTTGTCCAATTTGTCAAAGCACAGAGCCTGAACTTATAGCAAGAAAGAATTTATCTTCAAAATACAGAATTTTTTATTGTAAGAAATGTAAGGGCGAATTTTCTTGGCCTATGAAAAGTTTTTTTAACTATGAAGGTTTGGAAGTTAAACCAGATTTTAAAAATATAATTGAAGAATCATTAAGGCGGGAATTCATTCATGCTTTTGCTGTAACATTTTTAGATGCTGTAAAGAAAAAAAATATTTTAGATATTGGGGTGGGCTCAGGAGTTTTTTTAAGCCATGCCAATAACCTTGGTTTTGATACTTATGGCATTGATACGTCAGATAATCTTGTAAAATTATTAAACAAAAATTGTCCGTTCATTAAGGCGTGTTCTATCTCAGGAGAAAATTTTAATTTGCCAAAATTTTGGCCAGAAAAATATGATGTTATTTCAGTCCTTGATGTTTTGGAGCATTTAGAAAATCCTGTTTTGACAGCCAGAAGCGCTTATGAGCATTTAAAAAACGACGGTTATTTTATATTTACTGTTCCCAACAGAGACAGATATTATTATAAGACCGGCAAAATTGTAAATGATTTTGTTCCGTTAAAAAGCGGAGGAGATAATCCTCCATATCATCTTACTTTTTGGAGAAAAAAAACAATAGAAATTTTTTTAGAAAATATTGGATTTAAAAATTATTGTATATTAAAAGGAGGTTTGCTTTGGCGAAAAAATTTATTAATTAAAAGCAGATATTCTCCATTACTATCCGGTTTTGTAAATATTTTGTATAAAAATTCTTCAAAAATACCTATGCCTATTATTAGATTTTTAGAAAATTACGGAACCCACTTGATAGTTTTTGCTAAAAAAGGAGACGGAGATTTGTCAGAACTTAAAAAAAATATTTCAGAAAGATTATATAAAAAAAATATACCATTTTTTAAAGAAGTCGAAATTATATGAAATCTTGTTTTATTATTGCTGAAGCCGGAATAAACCATAATGGCGATATAAAAATTGCCAAAAAAATGATTAATGTGGCAAAAAAAGCAGGCGTTGATTGCATAAAGTTCCAAACGTTCAAAGCAAAAGAACTTTCGGCAGATCCAAAATTAAAATACAACGGCGAAACTCAGGAAAAATTTTTTCAACGACACGAATTTTCAGACAAAAAATGGGAGAATATTATAAATTACTGTAAAGAAAAAAAGATAATTTTTTCCACTACCTGCCAGAATTTATCTGATTTAGATTTTATACTTTCTTTAACAGATTTGCCGTTTTTAAAAATTGGATCAGACGACCTTACAAATTTACCTCTTATAAAATATTATGCCAAGAAAAAAAAGCCAATGATAATTTCTGCTGGAATGGCTTATGAATCAGAAATTAGAGACGCAGTGGACGTCTGTAAAAAAGCAGGAAATAAAAACATTATTATTTTACACTGCATTTCTTCATACCCAACTCATGCTGAAGAAGTAAATTTGGCAAGGCTGGCTGAAATTAAAAGTAAGTTTAAAGTTAATGTTGGATTTTCTGACCATACAAAAGGAAATTATGCCGCTTTCGGGGCGGTTGCATTGGGGGCGCGTGTAATTGAAAAGCACTTTACCTTAGACAATAAGATGCCTGGCCCCGATCATGTTTTTTCTGCGGATCCGGCGCAGTTAAAGGAATTAGTAGAAGGGATAAGGTTTATTGAAAAATCAATAGGGAGTCCGAAAATAACTCCAAACAAAGAAGAAATGAAAATGCGAAAGCTTGTGAGAAGAAGCATTGTTGCCTCAAAAGATTTGGAAAAAGGAAAAAAAATAAGCTTGTTAGATGTTGAGTTAAAAAGGCCTGGCACCGGAATTCCTCCTAAATTTATAAATATGGTGGTCGGCAAAAAAACTAAAAAAAATATAAAAAAAGGAGAATTAATAACTTTTCAAAAATTAAATGGATAATAAATTTTTTAAAAAAAATCCTTTCCATCCTCTGGTTTCCATAAACGGAGAGCCAAAAATAGGTAAAAATGTTTGTATTGGATTTTTTTCTGAGGTTAACGCCAAGGGAGCCAAGGTTATAATCGGAGATAATTGCGACATAGCATCTTTTGTGGCAATTAATGCAGCCGACTCTCATAAAAGATGCCTTGGCATGGCAAAGGAAATAGAGCGCAAGGATATAACGTTTGAAAATGATGTTTTTGTTGGGTCGCACTGTTTTATAGGAGGCGGAGTTTATATAGGGCACCACAGCGTTGTGGGAGCCGGCACTATTATTTCAAAACCCTGCAAAATTCCGCCTTACTCGCTGGTTATAGGCAACCCGGCTAAAATTAAAAAAGGTTATTATTTACCCCGTTAGAAGTCATCTATGCAGGGCAATAATATAAAGATAAAATTAACAGGAGGTCTTAAAAAGAGACTTCTAACGGGGTGAAAAAAAGTTTTGATAAAAAATGGGAGAATAATGTTTATTCAAAAGGAAAGCAAATCAATTCTTATCCTTTTGATATTCTTGTCAGCATAGTTGCAAGAAAATTTTTTCATTTTTTTCCAAAAGATAGAAAAAATATAAGGGTTTTGGATTTGGGATGCGGCGCCGGAAATAACGCAAAGTTTTTTGCAGAAAACGGCTTTTCGGTTTTTGGCATAGACGGATCAAAAAGCGCGTTATCTTTCTGCAGAAAAATATTTAAGAAAAACAAACTAAAAGGAAATTTTGCGCGCGGGGATTTTTTAAATCTGCCTTATAAAGATAATTTTTTTGATTTGATAGTTGACAGAGAAAGCCTATATGCAAACAGACCGGCCGATATCAAAAAAATTATTGATGAAATTTTTAAAAGATTAAAACCCGGAGGATATTTTGTCAGTTTTATGTTTAATAATATGCATTCTGCCAAAGCCAATTTTATTGGTACGGGGAGAGTTCATTTAGTCAACTTAAATGAAATTTTAGATTGGTTTTCTGAATTTAAAATAGAAAATGTGGCTAGGCATTCTTTATTAGAAGTTCACGACAAATCTCACAAATTTATGGAATTTGACGAATATATAATAATTGCAAAAAAACCATGATTTTAACAGCCCACCAGCCCGTTTATCTTCCTTGGCTTGGATTGTTCCATAAAATAGCCTTAGCTGACGCTTTTTGTTATTTTGACAATGTGCAATATCAAATAAAGGATTTTAACGGGCGCAATAAAATTAAAACAATAAACGGTCCTATATGGCTTACAGTTCCAGTAAAATCTAAGGGTTATAGAGATAAAAAAATAAATGATATAGAGATAGATAATTCACAAGATTGGTCAAAAAAACATTGGAAAACTATTTTTTTAAATTATAAAAAAGCCCCATTTTTTGAAAATTACGCAGATTTTTTTGAGGATGTTTATAAGAGAGATTGGAAGTATTTGAGCGAGCTGAATGAATATATGCTTAAATGGTTTTTAGGGCAGCTTGACATAAAAGTTGAGTATTCAAAGGCATCGGAATTGCATTTTGAAGGATATAAAAGTGATTTCGTTTTGGATATGTGCAAAAAGCTGAAAGCGGATTTGTATATTTTTGGAGCATTAGGGAAGGATTATGCCAATTCAGAAAAATTTGAAAAAGCCGGCGTAAAATTGTATTTCCAAGATTATAAACATCCGGTTTACCCCCAGCTTCACGATAAATTTGAACCCTATATGTCTGTAATTGATTTATTGTTTAATTGTGGATCGGAAAGTAAAAATATTTTAATGGAAGGTAATATTAAAAAAGAAGACCTATGTTAAGCAAAAAAATTTTAGTGGTGGCTGCCCATCCCGATGATGAAGTTTTAGGATGCGGCGGGTTAATAGCAAAATATGCCGGAGATAATGACATTTGTGTTGTTATTTTGGGTGAAGGCATATCTTCCAGATACGAAAAAAGGGAGCTAGCAAATAAGAATGATTTAGATGAATTGCGGTTGCAAAGCATTCAGGCAGGCAAGGTTTTAGGAGTAAAAGAAAATATTTTTTATAATCTGCCAGATAACAGGTTTGACAGCGTTACTTTTTTAGAGATTGTCAAAAAAGTTGAAGAAATTATTTATAAATTCAAACCAGACATTATTTACACCCATCATTCTGGCGATTTAAATATTGACCATAGAATAACTTTTCATGCGGTGCTTACAGCCTCAAGGCCGTTAAAAGAAAATTCTGTTAAAGGGATATATTCTTTTGAAATTCTTTCTTCCACTGAATGGAGCCAGCAAAAAATTGAAAAGCCTTTTATTCCAAATGTTTATGAAGACATATCTTCTGCGTTAGAAAAGAAAATAGAAGCATTTCAAAAATATAAATTTGAGGTTAAAGAATTTCCGCATCCCAGATCTGTTGCGGGAATAAAAATTTTGGCGCAAAAAAGGGGAATGGAATCAGGGTTTGAATCAGCCGAGGCATTTGAATTAATAAGGTTATTAAAATGAGCAACATTAAATTTGGCCTAAAGCTTTGGTCAAAAACCGGCCGAGATTTTATAAAAGAGGCTGAAAAATTAATCGCAAATGACGTTTTTCAGTATGTGGAGTTGATGGTTTTACCCGGTGACGATACTTCAACTTTTGAAAAAGCAAAAATTCCTTACATATTGCACATTCCGCACGACAGTTTTGGTTTTAATATTGGCGAAAAAAAAAGTTGGGATTTGAGCTATAAAATATTAGAAGAGAATATAAAATTAGCAGATAGAATTTTTGCTAAATATCTGATTTTGCATCCGGGTTTCGGAGAAATTAGAACAGCAAAAATTTTTTTGGAAAAAATTAAAGACCCGCGGATTTTAATTGAAAATATGACAAAAGTCGGGGCTAATAATGAAAAAATGATCGGATATAACGCAGATCAGATAAAAGAAATAATGTCAGATAAGCTCGGTTTTTGTTTTGATTTTGTTCACGCAATTAAGGCCGCTTTAAGTTTAGGAATTGATTATAAAAAATACGTGAAAGAATTTTTGGCGTTAAAACCTAAAATATTTCATATTTATGACGATACAATGGAGCCAGGAAAGGATAATCATTTAAATATTGGCGAAGGAGAATATGATATAGGGTTTATGCTAAAATGTATTTTAGAAAACGATTCTAAAATGGCTACGCTTGAAACGCCAAAGGGGGAATCATCATTAGATCAGGATTTAGAAAATCTAAAAAAACTAAAAATTATAAATTATCAAAATGATTGAAATAAAAATAAAACCAAATGAAGGGTTTTTAAATATAGATTTAAAAGAGCTTTGGAGGTTCCGCGAACTTTTTTATTTTTTATCTTTAAGAGATATTAAGGTCCGCTACAAGCAAACATCTATAGGTGTAATCTGGGCGGTTTTACAGCCGTTTTTAACAATGATAATTTTTTCTATATTTTTTGGCAGGGTGGCTGGCATTTCGGTTAAAGAAATTCCCTATCCTATTTTTGTTTATTCGGGGCTCCTTTTTTGGAATTATTTCTCAAACTCCCTTTCATCTGCTAGCAATAGCCTGGTTGCAGAGCAAAATATTATTCAAAAAGTATATTTTCCAAAAATTATTATACCCCTTGCTTCTACTTTGGTTTTTTTTCTGGATTTTGTATTTTCTTTTATCGTATTTATCGGTTTGATGTTTTATTACCATTTTTTTCCAACTTTAACAGGAATTTTGTTGATTATTCCCGCGCTTATAATTACTTTTTTAAGTTTTTCTGGGCTTAGCCTTGTTTTTTCTTCTGTTAACGTCAAGTATCGCGATGTTCGCTATGCTTTGCCGTTTTTTATTCAACTTTTAGTTTTTCTTACGCCGGTTATTTACCCGGCCAGTATTTTGGGAAAACACCAATGGTTATTGTATTTAAACCCCATGAGCGGAGTGATTGAGACAATGCGAATAGGATTATTGGGGGTCGGGACAATTAATTGGTTGGCCTTCGGTTCGTCTGCCTTGCTGTCAATTTTATTGTTTCTTTTGGGATTGTTATATTTTAAAAGGTCGGAAAGATTTTTTGCCGATATAATCTAATTTTTGAAAAAATTAGCTATTATTCTAAAAAAAATGGAAAAAATAATTGAAGTTCAAAATTTATCAAAAAAATATAAAATAGGGGAAAAAAGAGAAAGATATTATTCGTTTCGCGACGAAATAGTCAAATTGGTAAAAAAACCAGTTCAATTGATGCGTGGTCAGAAAATAAATAAAAGAGATTTTTGGGCGCTAAAAGATGTAAGCTTTTCAGTAAAAAGGGGCGAGGTAATTGGAGTTATTGGCAGAAATGGCGCAGGAAAAACCACGCTTCTGAAACTTTTATCTAAGATTACTTATCCCACCGGCGGGCAAGCGATAATTCGAGGCAGGGTAAACAGCTTGTTGGAGGTTGGAACCGGTTTTCACCCAGAATTAAAGGGCAGAGAAAATATTTATCTTAGCGGAGCTATTTTAGGAATGACAAAAAAAGAAATTGATTCAAAGTTTGATGAAATTGTGGAATTCTCGGAAATTGGAGAATTTTTAGACACGCCGGTAAAGAGATATTCAAGCGGAATGTATGTGAGGCTGGCGTTTGCTGTAGCAGCGCATTTGGAGCCCGAAGTTCTATTTGTAGATGAGGTTTTAGCAGTTGGAGATTATAAGTTTCAGAAAAAATGTTTGGAAAAAATGGGCAGAGTCAGTCAGGAGGGAAGGACAATATTATTTGTTTCTCATAATATGGCTAGTGTGTCAAGGCTTTGCAACAGATCAATTCTTTTGGAAAAAGGCAAACTAATAGCAGAGGGCCCTACACCGGATATTATTGAAAAATACATCGGATTGAGAGAAGAAGTTGGTTCTGAGGTTAGTTGGAATTTTAATGAAGCTCCTGGAGATTCAACCGTAAAAGTAAAAAGCGTGCGCATTCTTTCAGATCAAAATACGCCAAACTATAAACTCGATATAAACAAGGATTTTTTTGTGGAAATGACCTATTGGAATTTTGTTGAAGGGTCAAAACTCTTGCCATGTATTCGTTTAGTTAATAATGAGGGAGTTATTATCTTTACAGCAAATAATTTACCATCGGTTTGCTTAAAACAGGATGATTGGTATGATCGTCCGAGCCCAAAAGGCCTTTTTTGCTCTACTTGCAAAATACCGGCCAACTTATTGAAAGAGGGGTATTATTTTGTTAACATAGTTATTGGCAACTTAGCCGGACTTCTTGATTCTTATTCCCACGTTTACAAGGATCAAGTATTATCTTTTGAGATTATTGATAAAGATGGCTTGCATAAAGAGCATCATAGCACCATGATTGGAGTTATTCAGCCAAAATTGGATTGGAAAACTGAATATCAAAGCGGAAAATAAATTTTAAAAATTATTTTTATGATTATTTCAAAAACCCCATTACGGGTAAGTTTTGCCGGCGGGGGGTCAGATTTTAAGGATTATTATAAAAAAAAGTACGGTGCCGTGCTTAGCGTAGCCGTAGATAAATATATTTATGTTACTGTCAATAAAAAGTTTGATGATTTGATTAGGTTGAGCTACTCCCACACAGAAATTGTTGATGATGTTGAAAAAATTGAACACAATTTAATCAGGGAAGCGATGAAGTTAACAGGTGTCACAAAAGGTGTTGATATAAGTTATATGTCAGATATGCTTCCGGCCAGAGAGGGAACGGGATTGGGGGCCTCAAGTGCTTTGGCCGTGGGAATTTTAAATGCATTGCATGCTTTCAGGGGAGAAAGGGTTCCAACTTCTAAATTAGCAGAAGAAGCGGCCATGATTGAAATTGAAATACTTGGCCATCCTATGGGCAAACAAGATCATTATCCTGCAGCCTTCGGCAATTTAAATTTTATAAAATTTAATTCTGACGAAACCGTTTCTGTTGAGCCGATAATATGCAAATCAGAAACTAAATCAGAATTAAATAATAATTTGATTTTATTTTATTCCGGTATTAATAGCTCTTCTTCTGCAATTTTACCAGAGCAAAAAGAAAAAATAGAAGCCAACTGTCAATTTTTAGATAAGGCGGTTCAGCTTGCCGAAGAACTTAAAAAATCTTTTTGTAATAATGATCTTAAAAATTTTGGTTCTGTTTTGCATCAGGGATGGGAATTAAAACAAAAGTATGCCAGTAATATTTCTAACCATTTGATTAATACCTGTTACCAGAAGGCACTAAGTGCCGGCGCTGAGGGCGGAAAAATTTTAGGTTCAGGAGGCGGAGGATTTTTATTGCTTTATTGCAAGCCGGAAAATCAAAATAAAGTCCGCCATGCCCTTTCCAACCTTAAAGAAACTTCTTTTAAATTTGAATCCGAGGGAAGCAAAATCGTTTACGTAGATTAAATATGGATATTAAAAATTTTATAAAAAATTATTTAGAAGAGACGAAAATAACCCTTAATTTAATAGAAGAAGATTTGTCAAACAAGGCAGAGAAAATAGCAGATTTGTTGGAAGAAGCTAGAAATAAAAAGAACAGAATTTTTATAATGGGAAATGGGGGTTCTGGTTCAACCGCTTCTCATTTTGCGGAGGATCTTTCAAAAGGAACAATAGTTGGGGATTCATTAAGATATAAAGCAATTTCTTTAACAGATAGCATTTCAACAATTCTTGCATGGGCGAACGACAGCAATTATGATGATATTTTTGTGGAGCAGTTAAAAAATTTAATGGAGCCGGGTGATGTGGTAATTGGAATTTCAGGCAGGGGAAATTCAAAAAATGTGCTCAAAGCCATTGAATACGTTAACAGTAAGGGGGCGGTAACAATAGGATTTACCGGTTATGACGGGGGAAAGCTGAAAAATTGCGTTAAAATTAATATGCATGTCCCGAGTTTCAATATGCAGAGGGTAGAAGATGTTCACATGCTGTTTATACATCTCTTAACGTCTTTGATATTAGAAAAAGAAAAAAGTAAAAATTATATAAAAAACAATATGAAAGAAAAAATATTAATAACAGGAATAACAGGTTTTGCGGGTTCTCATTTGGCTGATTATCTTTTGGAAAAAGAAAATATTGAAATATACGGCTTAAAAAGATGGAACCTTGAAAAATTAAGAGACGTTAGGCATCTTCTTGATAACCCAAGAGTAACTTTTTTAGACTGCGACATAACCGACCCGATTGGAGTGAGAAATATTATAGAACGGATAAAACCCGATAAAATATTTCATTTGGCGGCAGAAAGTTTTGTCAGTCCTTCTTGGCTTCACCCCAACCATTATATGGATGTGAATTTTAAAGGAACTGTAAATTTGCTTGATGCTATAAGGCAAACGGGCATTAATCCCAGATTTTTGATACCGGGTTCAGGCGAAGAGTATGGAGAGATATCTGAGTCAGAATTGCCAATTAATGAGGAAACCATATTAAGACCAGTAAATCCTTATGCCGTAAGCAAGGTTGCCCAAGACTTAATAGGATTTGTTTATTTTAAATCCTACGGGTTAAATGTAATTCGGACCAGAGCTTTTAATCATGAGGGTCCGAGAAGAGATTATGTTTTTGGCATTCCTTGGTATGCTTATCAAATTGCCAGAATAGAAGCGGGCAAACAAGAACCAATAGTAAAAGTTGGCCATATTGACGACAAAAGGAATTTTACCCATATCAGAGATTTGGTAGAAGCTTATTGGCTGGCTATGGAGAATTGTAATCCAGGAGAACTTTATTTAATTGGTTCTGATGAGCAGGCGCATATTTATTCATTCCGCGAGGTGCTTAATAAACTAATTGAAATGTCAGGCGCGCGCGATATAAAAATAGAGCAAGACCCGGAGTTAGTCAGGCCCACAGTTGTGCCGCGGTTAATTGGAGATACCAGCAAATTTAGGAAGTTAACCGGATGGGAGCCGAAGATTCCTTTTGAAAAAATATTGGAAGACACTCTTGAGTATTGGAGAGATTTTGTAAAAAAAGGTTTGTATTAACACAATGGACGCTATAAAACAAGCAGTAATTTTAGCCGGAGGCGAGGGAAAAAGATTGAGGCCGTTTACATTAAATAACCCAAAACCAATGGTGCCGGTTTTGGGCAAGCCGTTTTTGGAACATTTAATTTTGTTGCTTAAAAAAAATGGCATTAAAGAGGTTTTAATTCTGACGGGTTATCTTGGAGAAAAAATTAGAAATTATTTTGGGGACGGGTTAAAGCTTGGGATAAAAATAAAATATTCGCACACGCCTTTTAAAAATGAAAGAGGCGAAGAAAACGAAAGCGGATTAAGATTAAAAAATGCAAAAAATTTAATAGACGATAAATTTCTCTTGCTGTATTGCGATAATTATTGGCCTTTGCAATTGGAAAAACTGGAAAAATTTTATGACGATCATCAGGCCGATGTTTTGATTACGGCCTATTCTAACAAAGACAATTCGACAAAAAACAATATTTTAGTTGATAAGTCAGGATATGTGGAAAAATACGATCGAAGCAGGCAGGAGGCAGGTCTTAACGGAGTAGATATAGGGTTTTTTATAATAAATAAAAAAGTTTTAAGTTTATTGCCTAGCGGCAACTGCCAGTTTGAAAGAGATGTTTTGCCGCAGCTTGTTTTGTCCCGAAATCTCGCAGGATATTTGAGCGAAAATAAATATTATAGCATTGGCGATCCGGAACGGGTTAAAATAACCGAAAAATTTTTAATGCCTAAAAAAGTTATTTTTTTGGACAGGGACGGTGTTATAAACAAAAAAGCCTCAAAGGCGGATTATGTAAAAAATTGGTCGGAGTTTGAGTTTTTGCCAGGGGCCGTGGAGGCAATAAAAAATCTTACAAAAAAGGGCTATGACATCCATTTAATAACAAACCAGCCGGGGGTTGCCAGGGGCCTGATGGCAAAACAGGATTTGGATTTAATCCACCAAAAAATGCAGGAAGAATTAGAAAAAAATGGCGGGAAAATCAAGGCGATATATACTTGTCTTCATGGTTGGGACGATGGTTGCGATTGCAGAAAGCCAAAACCAGGCCTGTTTTTTCAAGCGGCGAATGAAAACCATTTTGATTTATCAAAAGCTGTTTTTATCGGAGATGATGAACGAGATATTCAGGCGGGTGAGGTTGCAGGATGCAGAACAATTTTAGTTGATTCAAAGATAGGCCTTTTAGAGGCGATAAAACATATTAGTGATTAAATATGGATAAAGAAAAAATAAAAAAAGAAATTTTCAAAAAAGTTAAAGATTATTACGGGGAGGCCTTTAAAGAAGGCAAATTTGTGCCGGGCAAAACTTATGTATCCCACGCCGCCAGGGTTTTTGACGAAAAAGAAATACTCCTTTTGACAGAGTCGGCCCTTGATTTTTGGCTGACCGAGGGGAGGTTTGTCAAAAAATTTGAAAAAGAATTCTGCCGGTTTATGAATGTTCCCTTTACTATTTTAACTAATTCCGGGTCGTCGGCAAATTTATTGGCCTTAATGTCACTTACCTCTCCAAAATTAGGAGAAAGGAGATTAAAGCCCGGTGACGAGGTGATAGCAGTAGCAGCTGCTTTTCCGACCACAGTTAATCCAATCATACAAGCAGGGTGCGCGCCCGTATTTGTGGATATTGATTTGGACACTCTCAATATTGATTCCTCAAAAATTGAAAAAGCAATAACAAAAAAAACAAAAGCAATTTTTTTAGCCCATACTTTGGGCAACCCCTTTGATTTAAACAAAATAATGAAGATTGCCAGGAAAAATAATTTATTTGTTATTGAAGATGCTTGCGATGCTTTGGGTTCAAGCTATAACGGGCAATTAGTGGGAACTTTCGGAGATATTGCCACGTTCAGTTTTTATCCAGCCCACCATATAACAATGGGCGAGGGGGGAGCCTTGGTTACCAAAGACCCTAAATTAAAAATGATTATTAGGTCTTTCAGAGATTGGGGAAGAGACTGCTGGTGCGATACTGGTTGCGACAACACTTGCCAAAAAAGATTTGATTGGAAATTGGGAGAACTGCCTTATGGTTTTGACCATAAATTTATTTACTCTCACATAGGATACAACTTGAAACTGACTGAAATGCAGGCTGCAGTGGGGCTGGCCCAGCTTGATAAACTGCCAGAATTTATAAAAAAAAGAAAAAGAAATTTTAAACTTTTTTACATCGGACTTGAAAAATACGAAAAATATTTTATTTTTTCAAAATTTTTGCCGGAATCTGACCCGAGCTGGTTTGGTTTTCCAATAACATTAAAAAAGGGAATAGGATTTAACAGAAAAGAAATAGTTGATTATTTAGAAAAAAACAAAATAAGAACCCGAATGCTTTTTGCAGGCAACATTACAAAACAGCCATATTTTAAAAACATAAGTTACAGGATTTTCGGAAATTTAAAAAATACAGATTATGCTATGGAAAATACTTTTTGGATTGGCGTTTATCCCGGCATCACGCATGAGATGGCAAATTATGTAATAAGAAAATTTGACGAATTTTTAAAAAAATACGAAGTTTAGTTTTGATAGCTCATTTTATAAAAAAAGCGCGATCTTTTTTGACCGCGCCCGCCCCTTTCAGAGCCTTGAGTGCCTTTCTGCCGCCGCTGGATTATTAGCTGAATAATGGCTTGTCGGTTTTTACAAAACCGAGAGCTCTTTGGACAAAATCCTGATGCCCCAAGAGGAGATCGGGAGGAATGGCGCTAGTCCATTTTCTGTTGTCATTTTCGGCTACGTGGCCCACTTCGATTAAGTGAACCAGGCCGACGGTGTGCCGCTGTCTGCCACCCGCAAATTCCTCGCCGGCGCATCCTGTGGGCCTGTTGTAGTGATGGCTGAATCGCAGAGCAGAAACATCGAACTGTTGGCCCAGTTCTCTTTTTACACAGCGCCTTATAGCGTCTGAGTCCGTTTCTCCTTTTCGGATATACGTTCCCAGCAATGCCGTTCTTCCCGGATGAGTCGGAGCATCGGGGCTCCGACGCCCGAGTAGCAACCGTTTCGGTTCGACAACGTTGTCTACTGGCAGCAATTCAACGCATGGCTGAGCCACAAGCTCAAAAAGAGATTCGAACAGCGTTGTACCGATTCCTTGTTCTGGGTTTTGAACGAGAAAAATGCCGGCTGCAAGCACTGCCTTGAGGTCGTCTTGAGAAAGACTCCTAAGCGCACTTAACGCTTCCTCTTTGGTCTTCATTGCTGGACTCCTCGAAAAAGAGTTGTTGAGAAGAGCTACATATGATA
>ERZ1292629.1292-Hain-H43-01um-R1-1292-length-24903-cov-7_pt1 | contig 13518 bp, 14 predicted proteins | sample MGYA00564399_ERZ1292629 | MGnify/ENA primary metagenome ERZ1292629 (study PRJEB36523, sample SAMEA6512636) | groundwater metagenome | collected 2019-01-08 | study: AquaDiva: Metagenomics assemblies of 32 groundwater samples
AGGTACTTTTGGTACTTCAGGTACCCCTAAAGGGGGGAGTAGAAAGCCCCCCCTTTTTCTGAGCGAAGCCCTGAAAGTAAAAGAAGATTGCCAAGCCAAACTCCAGGTGCTGCGGGACAGGGACTCATCGAATGCTTCAACTTATAGAGATGGCAATGGTAAATTACTGCCAATGTTCGCCGCGAAGATCAAAACGCTTAAACAGCGCATCATGGAAATGGATAACATCATCGAAGGTAACACTAACACAAAGTAACATCATGCGAACTCCAATACAGATCAATGCATATCGTGTACTTCCATGGTATGAGGAGGATTGTGCCCCGCACAAACAAATCGACTTGTTACCTGAACCTTACATAGAATACATTGAGGTTAACAGTGAGGATGTAGATCGCGTATTGTCGCAACTAAAATCCGACGGCAAATTCATTGCCACCTTCGAGCCGATCAAACATACGGCAAAATGGAAACTTACCGTCTATCCCCCTCAACGACTCACCACACAACCCAAACAATGAAAACCAACCCAAAGGACATTACACAATTTGCCTGTTATGCGTTCGTTGCGCCCTGGATGCCTATTGGAGCGTTTAAGGGGCGGGAAAGGCCCCAAGACACCCCCAAGAGGTTATGACGCCACCACGGGCATCCTAGAGCGAATAAACGCTAGGCAAAAAGTGCCGGTATTATGCAATACTCACGAATTAAGAAAATTGCCAACTGTCAATGGTTGACAGTTCCCGATACAAGTATTGACCATGGGCAGCGCTTGACACAGGACTTGCCGCGCTTATCTATTGACGAGAGCGGCACGCTTGTAACCGGCTTGACCTACCAAACGATTGACCGCGAGAAAGACTGGACAAGTACAACACTTGACCGGGATAACGGCTTGCACCCCCTCAAGACAACTACTTGATAGACGAGCTTTTGGGGTTGCGTGGCATTGCCTACACTTTCTATGAAAACCGAAAAAACTAAAAAACACACTGCTTCGGATATTCCAATTCATTGCACATATAATCACATTGCGAATGTGGATGAGATGAAACTGAATTTACGCAACCCGAATAAACATCCCGAAGATCAATTAAAGCTGTATGGTAAAATAATACACCACCAAGGTTGGCGTCGAGCCGTGGTCATCAGTCGGCAGTCCGGCCTGGTCGTCACCGGTCATGGCGCGGTTGAAGCCGCGCGGCTGATGGGCTGGAAGGAAGTTCCGGTGGATGAGCAGGATTTCGCCAGTGAAGCAGATGAGTGGGCGCACCTGCTGGCGGATAACCGATTGGCGGAACTCGCTGAGATGGATCAGGGCGACCTGGTATCACTTCTAAAGGAACTCGAAGGGAAGATTGAATTGGACTTGACTGGATTCAATGCTGATGCACTTGCTGAACTTGCAATTCCATACAACAACATGCCGATTAACGAGGGTACGCTGGCAGAGATCAATACCGAATGCCCCAAGTGCGGGTTCAAATGGCAACGGGCATGAATCCACCAACTATCATTTCAACCTTTGCCGGATGCGGCGGATCATCACTTGGTTACAAGCTGGCCGGTTTCAAGGAACTACTGGCCGTCGAATGGGATCAGAACGCGGTTGACACCTTTCATTTGAATTTTCCAGATGTGCCGATCTATCATGGGGATATTTGCAAACTAACGAGTTCTGAGTGCATGAAGCTGGCAGGTATTAGCTCCGGCGAATTGGATGTGCTTGATGGTTCTCCGCCTTGTCAAGGTTTCAGTATGGCGGGCAAGCGCAAGTTTGATGATCTGCGAAATTCACTGTTTCGAGAGTTTGCCCGGCTGCTTAAGGAATTGCAGCCGCGAGTCTTTGTCATGGAGAATGTGACTGGCATGATAAAGGGCTACATGAAGCAAGCCTATCTGACCATCATGGCCGAGTTGCGTGCCTGCGGTTATCAATGCAAGGGCGAGGTGCTCAATGCGATGTATTACAATGTGCCACAGAGCCGGGAGCGGGTCATTATCATCGGAGTGCGAAATGATCTTGGAATACAGCCGAGTCACCCGAAGCCACAGACAAGGCCGATTACAGTGAAGCAAGCGTTTCGAGGAATAACCGGAAGCGGTGACGCGCCAGTTTTAACGCCACGTTATCAAGCGTACTGGCATCATGCCAAGCAAGGCGAAACCGTTGGTAAGCAGCGCTCCGTTGTAAAGCTAAAACTAAGCGGGGTTGCCTTAACACTTCAAAAATCAAATGAAAATGGACCGCCGTATCACCCGACAGAATGCCGAGCCATTAGCACGCTCGAAAGGAAACGCATCAGCAGCTTTCCTGACTCATTCAAATGCATAGACCGCAACAGCGCAATAAAGTGCATCGGCAATAGCGTCCCACCCAACCTTATGCGAGCCATAGCCGAACATATCCGAAAGGAGCTTCTGCATGATTGAGCAATTAGGTAATCGAAAAAACCCCAAACTTTCTCTATAGCTTTATGTCCTACCCCAACCCGACCTATAAACGCACCCGCGCCCAGCGTGATCAAGATTCGTTGTTCACGGAGCAGAAAGCCTTACGTAAGTGGACATTGCGGCAAATCGCTGACGCGCTGGCTATAGAGCGTAGCATTGACGGCAAGGAAACCTACCGTATCAGTCCTCAGCAGGTCGGCATTGACTTGCGGAAGGTTCGCCGGAAATGGCAACAGGAGGCTATAGCTACGGTCGGCCAGCAGGTGCACGAGGAACTACGCGGGCTAGACGCACAAGAACGCGAACTGTGGGCAGCCTGGGAGAAGTCCAAGGAAGATGCACAACGGTCACTCCAAGAGAGTATCAAGGGCGGGCAGGACGGCGGGGCGCGGAGCAAGGTGCAGCTCACCAAGGAAGGGCAGTGTGGCGAGCCGTCCTACCAGCGTTTGATTCTGGAGGTGCGGGAACGGCGGGCCAAACTGCTTGGTTTGGACGCGCCAACACGGCAGGAGATCACGGGCGCGGCGCTTGGGTCACAGGTGATAATATATCTGCCGGACAATCAAACGGCAATGCCAGTGGTGACGAGCGGGGCTGCGGTAGATGTGAATATAATAGAGGATAAAAAGCTATGACTGGACTGCCGGTGCCGATAGGATTGGAAGAAGCAACTCGGCGCGGTCTCATCTCTCTGACTTTACCGTTTCAACTGCCAGAAGAAGCGCCATTATTGGAGCATGTGCTGAATGGATTAGCCCGGAGCCATATTGAAGCGGCGCTAGTGAATAGCTCGCGGGGCGGAGTAGAGGTTTGGCGCAGTCGATGCGGTTTTATGCGAGCGAAAGGATTGAGTTAGTGAAGGGCGAAGCAAAATAATGACGCCAACTATCCTGCGTCCCCAGCCTGGTCCCCAAGAGGCATTCCTTAAAACGCCCGCTGACATTGCCATATTTGGCGGCAGCGCCGGCGGCGGTAAAACCTTCGCCTTGCTTATGGAGGCGCTGCGACACAAGGACAACCCTAAATTCGGCGGCTTGATCCTACGGCGAACTACAGTTCAGGTTCGCAACACGGGCGGGCTATGGGCAAGGTCAAACGATATTTACCCGGCTTTCGGCGCGAAGGGCATAGAGAGTTATTTGCTGTGGCGGTTTCCCAGCGGGGCTACGCTCCGCTTCAACCATATGGAGCTTGAATCGAGCCGCTACATTTACCAGGGCGCTGAATTACCCTTCATTGCTTTTGACGAATTGACGCATTTTGAGAGCAGTCAGTTTTTTTATATGCTCTCACGCAACCGCTCCATGTGCGGTGTGCGGCCTTATATACGGGCGACATGCCTGTCCGGGGATACCTATTTGCATGGAGACGGATGCCTTATTCGTTTGGATTCCTGCAACGAAAACTTGCCCTTGCAATCTGTCTTTGTTGAGAGCGGTGATCTATTTCAAGAGTGCCCTACGCATATCTACAAAAGGCAGGCAGAATATGGCGTGCGAATTGTCACGACACAAGGCGAAACGATTTGCACGCCAGACCACGAATTATATGCATGGTCGGAAGGCGAAGCACCACTAGCGACACGAGCAGAAAAATTGATGCCAGGATGTTATTTGGCAGCCGTGAAACAGGTTCCGCACGGGAAGTCATCAATTGATCCTGATTCGTCGTATCTTGTTGGTTATACACTAGGTGATGGAGGAATTACGGGGCGTCGGCATTTACCTCGATTATACTGGACAGAACAAAATCGCGCCCATGCCAAATATGTGGCCGAGATAGCTGAATCAGTGCTGCAAACAACGGTCGGAATGCATAAACGAAATAGCGATAGTTGGGCAGTCTACACCACGTCCGGTAAAGCGGCTGTGGCGGCGCAATTTATTCGTGATAATGCCGACGCAATAAAGCCCGCAAATCAAAGATCAATCCCATTTGCAGCCACATGCGGCAATGAAAAATCTGTTCGTGCTCTACTCCAGGGGATTTTCGATGCAGAGGGACACGTTAGTTACCAGACCATCGCCATGGCCGTCGTGAGCCGTGCTATAGCGCAGCAAGTGGGAATGTTACTGAGGCGATGGGGCATTGTAGCCAGATTCAGCGTGACGGTGAGCAAACCACCACGGAAGAGGGTATATCGATTAACATTGGGAGGGCGGCAAGCAATAGCATTCGCGCGGTTGATCGGTTTCCGAATGCGCAAAAAGCAGAAAGCAACCGAAGTGCTGACGGTATCCCTAGAGCGGACATCGAAGTGGAAACGAAACCGTGAGACTGACTTGATTCCAATCGACCGAAAAGCCATTTCGCATCTCCGTCATTTGTTCAGAAATTCCTGGTGGAACAAAAACACCAATATCCGTCGCGACACAGCAAATCACGTGATCGAATTGGCAAAAGGCGCGGGCTTGGATTACAGAACTTTAGAGAAATGGGCTGGCTACTCGTGGGAGAGAATCAAATCATTAGACCGCGTTGATCTACACGAATTTTACGATGTGACGATGCCGAGTACTCATATCTACCTGGCGGGCTCTTTGCTTTCGCACAATTGCAATCCTGACCCGGACAGCTTTGTGGCGCAGCTTATCGCGTGGTGGATCGACTGGGAAACAGGCTTGGCAATCCCGGAGCGCAGCGGTGTTTTGCGTTGGTTTATACGGCTGCCCGACGATCATCTTGACTGGGCGGATTCAGCCGCCGAACTCAAAACCCGGCATGGCCCGGATTGTGGACCGAAAAGCTTGACATTTATTCGCGCGCAGTTGCAGGATAACGCGATCTTAGTCGCCACTGATCCAACTTACGAATCCAGCTTGAAGGCGTTGCCGCGCGTGGAGCGTGAGCGGCTGTTAGGGGGCAACTGGAAAGTGCGGCCTTGCGCGGGCATGGTATTTCGGCGGGAATGGTTTCGTGTCGAGGATGCTCGGCCTGCCGAGGCGCGGCGCGTGCGTTGCTGGGATTTCGCGGCTACTGAGCCTTCGGCTGCTTCCCCGGACCCCGATTGGACGGTTGGACTTTTACTCGCCCGCGACAGGCATGGCGTGTATTGGATCGAGGATGTCTTGAGGCTGCGCGTAACTGCCGGGCGGGTCAAAGATGCGGTCCTTAACACGGCGAGCCAGGACGGGACGGATGTGGAAATCAGCGTGCCGCAAGACCCCAGCCAAGCCGGTAAAGCGCAAGCTGAAGATTACCTGCGCGACTTGGCTGGCTACATGATTCGCATTAGCCCGACAACCAAGAACAAGATCACACGAGCAGGGCCAGCGAGCAGCCAAGCTGAGCACGGCAATATCCGATTAGTCAAGGGGCGCTGGAATGAAGATTTTCTTACCGAGGCGGATAACTTCGGGGAAGACGCGATCCATGATGACCAGGTAGATTGCCTTTCAGACGGCGTGCAGATTCTCAGTATCATATCTTCAACCGAGATGCCGCGAGCAATTAAACATGCGCCCAGGGAAGGTTCCTTGATGCGGTCAAATCGTAGTTTGTGGGGATAAAGCCTTATGGCAACCTTCATATTTGATAACCGACCTCGCCTCCGATCAGGCTGGAATGAGGCTGCGTTCCTGATGGGCAAGCCGTTGACTGACTGGAAGATTGCTGAGTATAAGCGCCGTGGTTACTACTCAGCGGCGTTCCGGGAGGCGCGGGCTGACCTATTACGGCGCAAACGAATCAGGCATGAGGTCAGGAGCAAACGGCAGGGACTGTTCATTGAACGAGAGGGGCGCTTGATCTATTCACCATGACCCCTGCCAAATCCACCGCCTTGAGCGCCGCCCTGGCCGGTGACGTGGCCCGCAACCTATCACCCCCTTAGATTGCCAGCGCTGCGAGGCTAAGCACCGCGCCCTGCTCAACCTCAGGAGTGCCGGGATCGGCAGGCGATATGGCAAACAATTCGAGCGGACAAATAACACGCAAACGATAGAACCACAGGTATATATCTGCGGTTTTTTGTTGTGCTAAACTGCCGGGTAAGAAAAAAAGGCACAGGAAGTCCTTGTCAAACCTATTGGCGGTGGTGTCTAACCTTAGAACAGATGGTGGTGCCGCTGCAAAAAAGACGCAAGCAATTCAACGGTGAGCTTGAGAACCGTCAGCCTTTACAAGCCCCGATGAATCCGAATTTTTATGGGCGTCCTGTAACGCCTGTGGATGGGCATGTATTCGTCAGGCAGGCTAATTTTTGGCGGGATTATCTTAACCCGTTGCGGGCGCTAACGATCACACAAGCGGTCTATTACTTGGAGCAGGGTGAGCGCGGAGCTTATGCTGAGTTGCAATGGTGTTATCGTTTCATCGAGAAGCGCGATCCCGTGCTCAAAGGGTTATTGGAACGATACGACGGCGGTTTGCTCAAGCTGGATTGGAACATCAAGCTCAAACCTGAAAACCTTTGGCCCGCGAATGCTACAGAGGCTATGGCGCTTGCCCAGCAAACTTCGCTACGAGAGGCTTACGACCGCATAGATAACATTCGGGACACCCTCGCCGCGCTGATCCAGGCGGAATTTCGTGGGTTTTCTCTCTTGGAAAAGTATCGTGGTAAGGACGGGATGATTGAGCATTTCGAGCCGGTGCCGCAATGGTATTGGTGCCGTCCAGGGAGTAACGGCCTATGGACCTACAACCGTAACGCGGATAACGGGCGCATAAATGGAGAGGCGGTCGAGCTTGACAACTTCCTCATCCGCGAAATTGACCGGCCCATCAATGAGATTGCGCTGATCAATTTCGTCTTTTCTAACATGTGCAAAAAGGACTGGGCGGGGTTTATCGAGACCTATGGCATACCCGCGATTTTTATTGTTGGGCCTGAAAAACCCAGCAAGGAGCGGGAAGAAAAGTTTCAAGAGTTCATCGAAAAAGCGATTGCTGATGCGCGTGGGTATCTGCCCTATGGCACAGACATTAAGTTTGCTGAGCCGGGGCATCCCGGGACAAATCCATTCAAAGAGTTAATGAATTTTCTGCGGGAAGAAACTGTTCTCGCGGGCACCGGCGGCAAGCTGACGATGCTGACGGAGAGCGGGTCTGGCACGTTGGCCGGGGGAGCGCATCAATCCGCGTGGGATGAAATCGTGCAGGGCAAGGCCGCGCGGTTATCCGAGTTCATGCAGCGGCATTTTGACAAGCCTGAAGTGCTGGATCGCCAGTTTGAAGGGCAACCAGCATTGGCCTACTGGGAACTCGAAGCGCGGCAGCAAATGAATTCGAGGGCGATCATCGAAGAAGCGGTCATGCTTGGGCAGGCTGGTTACAAGATCGAGGTTGAGCAGCTTGAGGAAAAGACCGGGTATGAATTGGAGGCGCCGTCAGCACTGCCGCCAAGGTTGCTATCATCCGGGGAGGAGCCTGGGAACCATGAGCAGTTAGAAGCATTCCTTAATCGAGATGATAATGCAGATGAGGATGGTCGGTGGGTAACGATTCGAGGCACTCCCATATTTATCAAGGAAGGTGAATCAGTTAAGGCGGCTATAGAATCTAAGTTTCAGGATAAAGCTTCCTCAACACCCTCAAAGAACAAAGAGGCTAAATCCGGTTCCGCAGAGTCCTCCAAAGGCGAGCTTGAACGTCTCAAAGAGATCAATGTTAATATAGCTTCACATACTAAAGGTGCACTAGATGCATCTAAGGCAGCAATAGCCGCATCCGCAAGCACTCATGCCGATGACTCAAATGCAAACCACGTGCAAGCGTACGCTTTGCTCAGCAAGAGTAGTGAGCGTATGCAAAAGGCTGCCCAGTGGTTAAAAGCACGTGGCATAACTGCTGAGGCTAGAAAGTTTAGAAAATTAGCAAAGGACAACTCTAGGCTGGCCAGCTACCATAAGCGCATTATGGATAGTAGAAACATTCAAAATCGAATCATCCGCAATCGGGTGGGCCAAAGCTTGGAGGACCGGAGTACTGAGCAATACGCCGCCGCGTTAGTGTCCGACATGACCCCGCTGCGCGAGAGGCTGAATATCTTACTCACGATCCAGGATGAACAGGTGTTCTATACCCAGGCTAAAGAACTCATGGCCGACTTGGACCGGCTCAAGACGGACATCCTCAAGCTCCCGACCGGTGCCCGCGTGCTGGCCGACATGCAAATCACTGAGATTGCTAACGCGATGGAGCAGGGCGCGAAGGGGCGTAAACCGGTGCTTCTTAACAGAGACGTGGACGAGGAGGAGGGGGGGCGTTGGGTAACGATGCGCGGGAGTCCAGTATTGATTAAGAAGGGTGAATCAGCCGCAGACGCTGCCGAACGGGCTTTTGGCGGAAAGGAAAAAGGTGAAGGTGAGAGTAAGGCAGGGGGTATAGGCAAATCGGCTAGTGCCAAGGTAAGGCTACAGCCTGTCAAGCGGCAAGGTGACCGCATCATTATGCCTGATGGAAAAGATGCCCCTGAGCATATCCACAAACTAAAACTGCCTCCGGCCTGGAGGGACGTGCAAGTAAACCCGGACCCCAAGGCGGACCTGCAAGCCACCGGTATCGACAGCAAAGACCGGAAACAATACGTCTATTCTGAGACCGCCACCATGCGGCAGGCGGCCATCAAGTTCGCCCGCAACCAGGAACTGCTAACAAAAGAACAGGCTATTGCCAAAGAGAACGCCGGTAACATAGCTTCTTCCAACAAAGGAAAATCCGAACCGGCGCACGTGCTGGCACTCATCCATGCCACGGGCATACGGCCTGGTAGTGAATCTGAAACAGGGGCTAAAGTGCAAGCCTATGGAGCGACTACCTTGGAGGGCCGTCACGTCGTCTTCAGCGGGAAGATAACCCGCCTGAAGTTCGTTGGTAAGAAGGGTGTAAATATAGACTTGACAGTCGAAGATGATCGAGTGGCATCAATACTGCGTGAGCGGAAGAAGCAGGCCGGCGAACAAGGCAAACTGTTTGCCGTTAGCGATTCTGATTTGCGCGAGTACACGGATTCCCTGGACGGCGGTGGATTCAAGCCGAAGGACTTTCGCACCCTCAAAGGCACCGCCACGGCATTAGAGGAGGTCAAGTCGTTAAAACCTGCTAACTCCATGGCCGAATATAAGAAAATGGTCATGGGCGTGGCGAAGAAAGTTGCGGCTAAGCTGGGCAATACACCAAGTATTGCACTAAAAAGCTACATAAACCCGTTTGTGTTCCAGAGCTTGAAACCCGCGGAATTATGACGGAAACCGAAACAACAACCCATTTCGGGGAAGTCGAGAAGCCATTGCCGGACTGGCGGAAAAAGGATGCTCATGATCCTGATGATGGCAATGACCTGGACACAGCAACGGCGGCAGATGTCATGGCTGTGCTTGGATTTGACCCCGATGAGGAACCAAACCAAACAAACTCGAAAGAATCATAAATCCCCCGCCAAACGCGAGCGACAAAACAAACAAACATTAACGCTATGACAACGATAAGTGAAAAGCCCGCTAGTGTAGATGAGATCAAGGAAGGTTGCCTGCGCTGCGCGGAAATATGCCGCCACACCGCTGAAACCTGTGATGATGCCGACTGTAAAACGGCTTGTCTGGAATGTGCCGATGCCTGCGAGGCTTGCGCCGCCGATCCCACAGATGAGAACCGCGCGAAGTGCGCCTCGGCTTGTGATGATTGCGCTGAGGCTTGTGAACAGTGCAAGGGGCCGGGCTGCGCGGAGTGCGCTACGGTTTGCCGTGAATGCTCAGAAATGTGCGAGCCGGAAGACGAGGATGAAGACGAGGATGAAGACGAGGATGAGGAGGGTATGAGCAATCGGCTGCGCGGCCATGCCGGGCTTGCCATCCTGAATCGTCAAGCTTGTCATCCCGTGGATGGCTGGTATCAAATTGAGCAGCGCGGAGAGATCGTCAATGATGAGGTCGATGTTGTCCAGGCTATTGATGGCACCGCCGTCAATGCCATTGTTAATTCATTCAAAGCCACCGCTCAGGCATATCCCAAGAGTCACAAAGGCGCGGTCTGGCCCGGCATGGTGATTGACATCGATCATCTGAAACATTTCAAGGATAAGGAAACCAGGGCCTATGGCTGGCTCAAGGATGTTGAAAACCGGGCCGGTGATATTTTCGGCAAGATTGACTGGACGCCTACTGGCAAGACGGCAGTCGATGGAAAAGAATATCAATTTTTCTCGACCGAATACAAAGGCAAAGACCTGCAAGTTCTCAATTGCAAAAGCAAGCCCGTGCGGATGCGTCCCTTGCGCTTGGGCGGCTTAAGCTTGACGAACATGAATCGGGATGACAAGGGGCTGCCCATTACCAACCGGGGCAATCACAACCAATTTCGCCGTGGCGCGAATGCGTCCGTGGCGGGAGACCAACCACAACTACAATCAAAACTTATGACCAAAATCGCCACTGCGCTTGGTAAGCCCGCCGATGCGAGCGAAGATTTACTCGCCCAGGCAGCCACCGAGTTGCGTGCCATCAATACTACCCTCCAAAACCGTGTCACCGAATTGGAGGCGGACAACCAAGAGTTAGTTACCGCTCAGGTCGAGCATGACTTGGAACGGTTCAAAAATCGCATCAAGCCGGAAAGCATCGAGGCGGTGAGGAAACAACTCCTCACTAATCGAGCCACAACTCTGTTGACTTTGGAGGCCCTGATTGAGCCTGGCAAATCCGGCCAACCGCAACACCTGCACAATCGCGTTGGAGCACCTACGCCGCGCGTTCACCTCTCAGAGGATGGGCAGAGCGATGAGGCCCGCCAAAAACGCGGCGTGCTGAGTGAACAGAAAATTACCGAATGGCAAATGCAGAATCGTTCCAGCAGCGGTCAATTCCCGACCTATGACACAGCGCGTGGCATGTGCCGCAATCTTTATCCCGAATTATTCATGGAATGAAGGAATGAACCAACAAATCCAAATCTCAACCAGGACCAACAATTATGCCTAACAGTTCTCTCGCCTCAAACCCCGATGCCATCGTGTATTTCACGGGCGTCGATCTCTCTGAAAAAGAGGGATACCTTTACAAATACGACGCAACTTATGGACTTGCGATTAACGACTCGGCCACTGTGCCCGCTGCTGGTGTTGTGCTCAGCGGTGCCCCGGCGGTGCAACAAAGCTCGATTGCCTTCCTGGGCGCGACGGCAGGAACTTACCGTCTCAAATCATCCGGGACAATCAAGCGTTGGCAGCATGTGCAACAAGACACCGCTGGCACGGTTACTGTGAACGCCGGAAGCGGCGCGCGCACGCTGGTGGGCATTGCGGATGAGAACGCCGTTTCCGGCGATCTATTCCGCTGCGCTCTCATTAGCCCTATCGTGATTGCCTCTTAACAACATGAATCCTGGCAATACATTTTCAACTTAACACACGACCAATATGTACGGAACACTCTTAACGTCTCAATTCAACTATCAGCTTTTCAACTTCGCGGTTGGGCTGATGAATGACGCCAAACAAACCATCGAAGTGGCGGAACTTTTAGCGCCGTCGGTGGTGGTCCCTGGCGCACATGGGCAGTACAAACAATTCAACGATGCCAATTCATTCCGCACCTATACTACGGAGCGGGCGATTGGTGGCGGCGCGACGCGGATTGCTTTTAGCGCGTCAGACGCTTACTTCAACTGCAAACCACAAGCGCTTGAGGTTGGCATCGATGTCGAGGAGGAGAACCAGGCTGGTGAACAAGGCGTGGGTCTCTTGCGCGAATCCAAAGTGCGGGCGCTCGTCAATGGCAAATTGCTATCGCATACCTTTGACTTGTTCACTTATGTGGCCGCTAATGTCACCGCAACGGCTGGCATCGGCAACTTCTCTAATCCCGATATTGACCCCATTGCCCAAATTTCCGGTGAAGTGCGGGACTTGAGCACTGATGTAGGCACGTTGTCGAATGTGAATGCGCTCATCTCAATTGATGCCTGGCTTGCGATCATCAATAATAAACAGGTCAAGGAACGCACTAAGTATTCGCAGGCGGTGCCCCTGACCGAGGATCAGTTCGGCTTGCAAATGCTGGGTATTCCCATCAAGACGAAAATCTTCAGCATCGTTACGGATACAGCGGGGCTGGGGCAGACGACGGCCACAAAACGGCGTATTGCCACGGGTGACATTTATCTGTTCTATTCCGTGCCGAACCCGTCGGTCTATGACCCCTCGGCCTTCAAGACATTCACAACCAAGCCCGCGTTCATTGACGGGGTTCGGCAGTACCCGACGCCGGATAACCGGCAAATGATCTATGCGCTCGATTGGAGCCGTCAATTCGTCAAGACCAGCGCCCTCTCGGTGCGGCGCATCACCGTGACCTAATCGGCTCTGGCAAAACACACAAACGAATCATTGTACAAATAACAATATGAAAAACTGGAAAATTTCAGTCACGGTTTCAAGCGCGTTCCTGGCGCTTTTGGCATATCTGTTCCTGGCCGTCTGGCAAATGCCGGTCTCGACTGGATACGCGGCTACGTCCGGCACGCCGCTCTATGGGTCAACCGCCGTCACTCCGAAGTATGCGCTCAGCAATCTCTTTACGATCACGGCGGCATTTACTAACGTACCAGCGTCTCTTGTCGTGCCTGATATTCAGGTGTATCAAGGACGAGGCATGGCCTTCACGCCCTGTTACGTAGGCACTACAGCTTGCACGACAGGCCAAATAGGCGTTGCGTTCGCCGTCTCCTCTGCGGGAACGACTAATTACACAACCACGAACAATTACCTTTGGGTGCTATTCAATCCCAATGCTGCATCGACTGTGTATTCGACGACCAACATCCCTGCTACTATCCTGGACAATGTGGAGTATATCAAGCTGGTCCAGGTGACGAACAATAACGTGGCCACGAACCTGCTGGCCTATCTGACAAACGTGATCATCACGCAACGCAATTAACCCGCAGCGGGCGTCTGCTCCCCCCGCAGGCCCCTGCCCACCGGGCGACGCATGGTTTTTTTGCTTTCCATGCGTCGCCCACATAAAAGGAAACGCAAATTATGAGCAGTGTTCTTTTCAGTCGTGACAGTGTGATTATTCCCGCCACGGGAACGGACCTCTCCGAAAAGGAGGGGTACTTGGTGCG
>ERZ1292629.2992-Hain-H43-01um-R1-2992-length-13517-cov-7_pt1 | contig 13517 bp, 17 predicted proteins | sample MGYA00564399_ERZ1292629 | MGnify/ENA primary metagenome ERZ1292629 (study PRJEB36523, sample SAMEA6512636) | groundwater metagenome | collected 2019-01-08 | study: AquaDiva: Metagenomics assemblies of 32 groundwater samples
GCCGCCTCCCAGATTCGAACTGGGGACCTTCTCTTTACAAAAGAGTTGCTCTACCGACTGAGCTAAGGCGGCGAAGACGCCGTGAGGCGCGCAAAAAGTATAGTACGCGAGAAATTATTCCTGCACAATAACGCGCGTACGACGCGAGCGTTTAAGGAGAGACTTTTTGTGTTCGGCAACTTCGCGCAAAAAAGCGGAGGCGGGTGTGGTGGGATGCGGCACGTGGTTGGTCATATGCAGCATATCGAGCGCGCGCTGCAGCCAATATTCGGCAAGTACGATCGATTGCGCGATGAGGCGCTGCACGGTGCGTATCGCAAGCAGTACCGCGCGCTCAACGCCAACCCTGACCAACGCCGGGAGTACGCGTTCGACAAACACCAGCGAGTTGTGGAACACGCGGTTGAGCCGCGGGCGCAGAGACTGAAACATGACCCTGCCGGTTGTTATTTCAAAACGCTTAACGGCGAATAAGCTCGTCATGCCGAAAATGGAAAATCCTAATGTTGCCGTGAAGAAAAGCTCCATCTCTTACAGTATACCTTAGGGTCGGACGGAGAGAAATACCACCGAACTCACCTCTACCCGCTCGCCGAACTTCTGCGTGGCAGAAGAGCAAAGACTGGCAATGGTTTTTTGGGGATCTTTGATAAACGCCTGCCCCATGAGTTCTTCAACATCTTTGGGCTGCATGGCGGTTGCGTGCATGGCGATGTCGTAGGCAAGGCGGGTGAACTCATCATTTTTAGCGACGAAGTCGGTCTCGCAGGAAAGTACGATCATCGCGCCCATTTGCGCGTTGCCGTGCACATAGGAAGCCACGACTCCGGCGCCGAGCGCGCGATCGGCTTTCTTTGCGGCGATGCTTGCCGCGCGCGCGCCGAGAATGGCAATCGCTTTTTCCATATCCCCGCCCGCTTCCTCAAGCGCTTTTTTGCACTCCATGACGGAGACGCCTGTTTGGTCGCGCAAGACTTTAACTGTATCTGCACTGATGGCCATGGATGTTATGCCTGCACCGTTTGCGGTGCAGGAGGAAGCGCGAGATTGTCGGCATAGGTGGAAGTTACCTCGTCGAGCATGAGCGTGATGTTTGCGCTTGCGGCATCGTTGGCAGGAATGGGATATGTGATGTTGGTGGCATCGCAGTCCGAATTCATGAGCGCCACAACGGGCATCTTAAGCTGGCGTGCTTCCATTACCGCACCCTCTTCGTGGCGGGGGTCGATGACCAAGAGCGCGTCAGGAAGGCGCTGCATGCCGCGCAAGCCGCCGAACATACTCTCGAGGTTAGTGATCTCGCGGTCGATGAGCAAGCGCTCGTGTTTGGTAAATTTGGAAAGCTCGCCTTTTTCGCGCATTGAGGTCAACTCATCGAGCCGTGCGAGACGCTTTTTTATTTCGCTCCAGTTGGTAAGGGTGCCGCCTATCCAGCGTCCCGCGGCATACGGCATCCCCAGCCGTTGCGCTGCGCGCTTGAGCGCTTCTTTAGCCTCGGCCTTGCCGCCGACAAACAAAATAATCTTGCGCTCTGCGGCAAGCGATTTTACAAATTGCAGCGCCGCATCAAGGCAGAGGGCGGTCTTTTCGAGATCAAAAAGCTCGGTACCGCCTTTGCTGCCAAAGATAAAAGTCTTGGTCGAGGGGTGCCGGCGCGACGGTGCATAACCAAAATGCGCGCCAACGCTGAAAAGCTTGTCTATGATTTGATTTTTATCCATGGGTTAATGAAAAAGGGCCACATAAGGCCGCAAATGAACGTTATTACCCTATCATGCGAGAGCCCGGGCCGCAAGAGCATCCAAGATGGCCTCAAGGTTGCCCCCCATGATTTTGGGCAGATTTGACCAGCTTTCCTTAAGCCGGTGGTCGGTGATGCGATCTTGCGGGAAATTGTAGGTGCGAATCTTTTCAGAGCGGTCGGCGGTGCCTATTTGGTCCTTGCGGGTCGCGGCGTGCTTTTTGGCCTCTTGTTCTTCCTGCAAGGCGTCGAGCTTGGCCAAGAGCACCGCCATGGCGCGCTCGCGATTGGCGTTTTGCGAGCGCTCCTCCTGCGAGCGCGCGTCAAGGCCGGTCGGTCGGTGGACGAGGCGCACGGCGGTCTCAACCTTGTTTACATTTTGGCCGCCGGCGCCGCCCGCGCGCGAAAATTCCATATCAATATCGGCGGGATTAACTTCAATTTTGTGTTTTTTGCGGATGGGCAAAATGGCGACCGACGCGGTCGAGGTGTGGATGCGGCCGCTTTTTTCGGTAGCGGGAACGCGCTGGATACGGTGCACGCCGGTTTCAAAACGCAGGCGCTCGTAAACGCCGACGCCTTTAATTTCGAAACTTGCTTCTTTGTAGCCGCCTAGATCGGTTTTTGCTTCGGCGAGCGTGCGCACGCCCCAGCCCTGTCCTTCGGCATAGGCGCGATACATCTGCGCTAACTCTTCGGCAAAAAGCGCGGCCTCCTGCCCGCCCACGCCCGCGCGCACCTCGAGCACGACTTCGTTCGGAAACTCGTCGCTCCCTTCGTCTACCTTTAAAATTTCATCCATCTGCGCGATGAGCGCCGCGCGGTCGGCTTCGTTGGTCAAATGCTCGAGCGCCGCCGCAAGGTAGGTGGTTTTTGGGTTATTTTTATATTTTTCGAGATCCATATCAGAGCGAAGCAAAAACAAGTCTGAAGAACGTTGGTAGGCGCGGCGGCGTCGGACATAGAAAAATTTTCAGCAGGAAAAATCGCGTACCCGGAAAAATTTACTTCGAGCCTTTAGTCTTCACGCGCTTGACCGAAGCCTTGGCAAAGGCGGTGCGGGCCTTAAACTTCTCCACACGGCCCGCGGCGTCGAGGATTTTTTCGTTGCCGGTATAAAAAGGATGGCACTCTGAGCAAATTTCCACCTTAATGTTCTCCTGTGTCGAGCCCACGGTAAACGAGCGTCCGCATGCGCAGGTGACCTTTGCCCCAGGAAAATAGGTTGGATGCGTATCGGTTTTCATGTAAAGCCCACCATAGCACGAAAGTTTTCGGCTTACAAGTCGGCGAGCGCATCGACATCTTTTTGATACGCGTTTGCCTTTACCACGACGGAATTTGCATAGCTATCGATCCATCCTCCGGTACCGGGACACAGTCTCCCCGAGAAATACCGGCACGCCGCATTACGCTCGGCTGTGTATGTTTGCGCCGCGGCGCCTCCATCCATGAGAAAAAGCCCCGTCGCCATGATCGCATGCCCCGCATTCCACGGGTTGGTTGCAGGGATACCGAGCACTGCTTTGATGCGCGGATCGAAAAGCTCCCAGGTTGAGGGGATAAACTGCGTCGGGCCCATAGCGCCACCGTAGCCGGCCGCCTGCGGACACGAAACGGGGGTTAACCGCCAGTCTTTGCCAAGCGCTGAGGTGATGCGCTCAAAGGGCACCGTATCGCGCGGTGCCTTCATCACGTTGGCAAACGGCGTACCCGTGTTTTTGCCTTTGCCGTTGCCGGTTGAAAGATCGGTCACCAAACAATTGCCGACATTGGCACCGAGCGCCGACTCTTGCGAAAGGATTGCGAGTATAAATACGGAACGAACGCCTGTTTTCGAACTTGCGACCTTGGCATAGGTTACCGCATCGCCGAACTTAATCGCCTCGGTGTCGCGCAGCGGGAACAGACGCGCATGAATCTCGGCCGCCTTTCGTTGCCGCTCTGCAAGTATTTGTTGGTAGGCGGTTTCATCCTGTTTCGTGACCGTGAGTAACTGATTTTTTTCCTGCTTGTGCTGGTCTATCTCCTGTTTTTTGACCTCGACCTCGTATTTAGCGTCGAGTTCTTGGTTTTTGCGCTCGCTTAATGCCAATTTTTCCTTCTCGGTTTCGTCTTTGACCCCGCGCAACTCCACAAACAACTCCTGCAACTGCCGGTTGATGGCATCTATCGAGTCGACGTTTGAAAAAAAATCCGAAAGGTCTTGCGAGGTGAGCGCCAGCGTCATCAAGGGCTGGCTTTCATTTTCATTTTTATCGCGCATGAGCTTGGCAAGCGACTCGCGGCCCTGTTCGAGACGCTCCTCGAGCGTTTTGATGCGCGCGCTTTTTTCGTTGATCTCGCCTGCAAGCCGCGTAATCGTGCCGTTGCGCTGCTTGATCTCAGCCTGCGCTTTGTTGATCTGCGCGGTGAGCGCCGTCACGTCGCCTTGCAGCGTATTTTTTTTAGCCCTCGTGTCGTCGAGCACCTTTTGCCACTGCTCTATCTCTTTTTGGACCTGGTCGTACTCGGCACGGAGTTTGGCTTTTTCAGACTCAGAAAGCGTTTGAGCATGCGCCTGCGGCGTCTCAAAATAGGTCGAGACATATCCTGCCGCCGCAAACAGGACAACAAAAAGCGCAATTACAAAATACTGCCCATTCAAATAGTGGTTCATCGGATACTTCTACATTTTAGCAGACGAAAAAGACCTCGGGAGTCTTACTTCCGAGGTCTTTTTGTGTGGAAATATTACTCTGTTGATTCGCCTTCGGCTGGAGTTTCCTCTTCTTTCTTGCCGCGCTCTTCAGAAATCTCGATTGCCGAGAGGTCGGCCGGTGCCGCCTCCTCGACAGGCTCTTCTTTGGCAACATCAATCATCGCGACCACCTCCTCTGGGCCGACCGAGAGTTTGAGTTTTGCGGCGAGTCCGAGATCCTGCACTTTAATTTGATCCTCGAGTGTCGCGAGTTTGCTGATGTCTACCTTAATTTCACGCGGTAAGTCTTTCGGCTCGCACTCAACCTCGATTTCGTGCATCACTTTAACCAAAATGCCGCCCAGGTCTTTGACCGCAGCCGAGGTGCCGTCGAACTCAAGCGGGATAGACACGGTGACGGTCTGACCTTTTTCGATCGCATAAAAATCGGCATGAATGGGCTCGCCGGAAACGGCGTCAAACTCAACCTCGTGGATGAGTGCGTCTTTGGTTTCGTCCAAACCCTTAATCGTGATGACCGTCGACTCCCCAGCAGCCTTAAATACTTTGCCGAATATCTTGGCGTCTACCGAAATGGGGGTGGCCTCCTCAGACCGGCCATAGATAACAGCCGGCAACACGCCGCTCCGGCGCAGTGTCTTAGGGCTTTTGGTGCCTTCTCCTTTGGTCTGGCGCTTGGTAACCGTTAACTCCATCGCCTGAGCAATATACGGGGTTTTTTGAAAAAATGCAATAACTTCTTGACAATTTTAGCTTTTAGGAGTAAAATGAAGGTCTGAAACCAAGGGAGCTTGGTTATGTTCTTATAGGAGGATCACTTGTTACGCAAAATGTTTATCGGCGTGTTTATCGGCGGCGGTGTAGGTCTAATTATCGGCAACGTGCTCGTCATGTTGCCGACACCAGAGTTCCGGCCGGACTTCCAAACCTTCTTCCACCAGCGGTGCGACCACCGGACGAATGTCGACAACTGCCTGACCTACAATCTAAAGGTCTGGCAGGAGCAACCGCCTGTGACCACACGCCGTTAAGGCCGCTCACGCGGACGACTAACAAGAGTCGTTCGTGAGAGCGGCTTTTGTCTTTTTACTAGTAGTTATCCCCTCCACGTAACCATTGTTTATTTCTTACGGTCGTGGTTTTTAAACAATACTCCGCTACTCTTCCTTAATTATGAGACCGGTGGCCGAGCGCTAAACATTTTTCGTCTATGCCGAGCGTAAATTGAAGTGTTGCCTTAGTGGCTTATCGAACTCAATCGCGTCAGCAATAATATAGAGCACCGCTTTCCCAATCTTCAAATCTGTCTTTAGGAGGGTCACCACTTCCTCACAATCATACGGGTAGACCCAAACACTATTTTGGAGCCGCAAAAAACCTAATCGGGAAACAAGCATGCGTATTTTGTCGCGTGTGATACGCTGCCGCTCTGGTATGTCAAAAATAACCAAACGCCATTTGCCATCCCAGCGTTGAGGAGCTTTCAATTTATAAGTATCGTTCCAGATAGAATTCACAACCTTTTCTCCTTTGGCCGTGAGGCGGAGCCTCTTTTTACCGGCTTCGACTTTAAATTCGAGGAGTCCTTTGTGTTTAAGTCTGTATACTGATTCACGCAGTCGCTGCTGCGGATCGCGCTTCAAGACCCAGTTTGGATCTATATGTTTTAAAAGCTGTACTGCGTTAGGCGCGAGAGCGGCGAACGTTAGTACTCCGCCCGTCATCAACGTACTTAAAATGATTTTTTCAACTTTTGCTCCCCTGCTTCGTTTTTTTGAGCTTTGTTCCATTATGCCCATATTGTTTATTGTATACGGTCGTATAAATTAAACAATATCCTTTGAGCACCCGTGGGCAGGCGTCGAGACCGGCCGAGAACGAATGACTTCTTGTCCGGTTTTTATTGGCCTGCAAAAAGGCGGAGCCTTTTGGCGACAAAGGTTTTCATGTCTTGGACGGCGGGGGCCAAGAATTTGTAGGGCGTGGTTTCGTCGCCTTTGAGCGAACCCGAGAGCGCGTCGTGGTAGGTGAGCCGCAGTTCGGTGTTGATGTGGATGATAGCGATGCCTGCGGCAATGGCCGCCTTAAACTCTTCTTCTTTGTTACCTGAGCCGCCGTGCAAGACGAGCGGCACTCTGGCCGCCGCAGTTATTTCCCCAATCCGCGCGATAGAAAGCTTTGGGTCGCCGCCGCGCACCATGCCGTGCACGTTGCCCACTGCGGGCGCCAGCATATCAATCCCCGTCTCTTGCACAAATCGTTGCGCTTCTTGGGGCTTGGTCATCATCTCTTCGGTTACCTGCACACCCTCGGGCAAGGCGCTTAATACCTTCGATGAGGTGCCGATATATCCCAACTCCCCTTCTATTATTATGTCCCTTTCAGTCGAGGCGCCAACCGCCTGCGCATAGGCGACACTCGCTTTGGTGAGCGCCACATTGTCGGAATAGGAGAGTTGTGCGCCATCAACCACCACCGAATCTACTCCTGCGTCGATCGCAGCCTTCACTTTTTCGAGCGAGTAGGTGTGGTCGGCATTTAGATACATTATTATCCCTTCCTTTATATAGTCGTCCACGAGCGAGCGGGCGTGCGAGAGAGGAAAGAACTCCCGCTCACCTTCGGAAAGCCCCGCGATGACGGGGAGCCCTGTTTCTTTGGCGGCCTGGGCCAAGGCCTCGAGCTGGTTGGAGTCGGATACATTAAAATGTCCGAGCGCTTTTTTCTCTTTTTGAAATTCGGCGACTATTTCACGGAGGGACTTCATAAAAACTTCGCAAAAGCCCTTTGCTCCGGAGAGATAAACACGACCCCAACTCCTCCGCAAAGGGCTTTTGCTTCGTGTTTCAGTATATAATGAAAATATGGACCTTCTCGCCATAGGCGATGTTGTTGTAGACGCGTTTATCAAGCTTAAAGACGCGCGCGTACATTGCAATATCAACGATGAGGATTGCGAAATTTGCATGCGCTGGGGGGATAAAATCCCGTTTGAGGCAGCCTATATCGTGCCAGCCGTCGGCAACTCGGCAAATGCCGCTGTCGCTGCCTCACGATTGGGCCTTAGCGCGGGGCTGCGCGCCTATATAGGCAACGACCGAGACGGCGAAGAATGTCTCGAGTCGCTGCGCAAAGACGGCGTATCGGTTGACCTGGTAGAAAAACAGGACGGGAAAAAAACGAACTATCACTATGTATTATGGTACGAAAGTCAGCGTACGATTTTGGTAAAACACGAAACGTTTAACTATGCCGTGCCTGCACTTACCGAAGGTCCGAAGTGGCTCTACCTTTCTTCTCTCGGCGAAAACTCGCTTCCCTACCACCTGTCGTGGATCGAGCGTCTCGCGCACTGGCCGTCGACCAAACTGGCGTTCCAGCCCGGCACCTTTCAACTCAAATTCGGCAAAGAGCAGCTCGCCAACGTATACCGCCGCTCGGACATTGTATTTTGCAATAAAGAAGAGGCCGAGCGGCTCCTGGGATTGCCTGCCGGCACCACAATGAAAGTACTGCTCCAAAAAGTGCAGGAGCTTGGGCCGAAAAGCGTCGTCATTACCGACGATGCGCGCGGCGCGCACGCCATCGATGAGCAAAAAAATATTTTCTTTTGTCCGCGCTACCCCGACCCGCGCCCGCCGTTTGAGATCACGGGCGCGGGCGACGCGTTTGCCTCAACTACCGTTGCCGCGCTCATACTGGGCCACGCGCTCCCCGACGCACTCTTGCGGGGGGCTACCAACGCCTCCGCCGTGCTGCAAGAAGTTGGCGCGCAAAAAGGCCTGCTCACCCGCGAGCAGCTTGAACATACTCTTGCCAACCCGCCCGCTCCTTTTGCCATATCTCAGCTCTAACCTATGATTGCGACGATCTCCGGCCCTTCGGGCGTTGGCAAAACGACCTTACTTAACAACGTACTGCACGTGGCGCCTCATGCTGAGCCGCTCAAAAGCGTGACCACGCGCGCGCCGCGGCCCACCGACGAGTTGAGTTATGAATATGTTACCGAAGCGCAATTCGATGAACTCGAGCGGCGCGGAGAATTGTTGTGGGCGGTACGTACGCATGGCAGACGGTACGGCACGCGTAAAAAATTAATTGATGACGCGCTGTCGAAAGATCTCGCTATCGCAGTGTTGGTCATAGATGCCGTACAAAAATTGCACGTCTATGCGCACGGCTCGGTACGCTCGCTCTATATCCGTATCGATGATGAAGCCGAACTCCGGAAGCGCTTTAGCAAACGCGGCGACATGACCCCCGAGGAAGTAGAGAGCCGCATGGTCGAATGCCGCTCATGGAACAAAGAGGCTGAACTCTCGGGCGTCCCGTTTGTGTATCTCGACGGTAAAAAATCGCGCGAGGAATTGCTCGAAGACGCGCTCGCAGCCCTCGCACTTTAGTATCTGAGCTCAAGCTGGTCTTGCATCATCGACACAAACGCTTTGGCAATTGGGTTGGTGCCGGTCGCTGTCTGCCATATAGTGACGCCTGCCCACAGCGCAAAACACCCTACGAGCAGCGCACTAAAAAAAGTGTTCACCCGCGCATGCATCAAACTCTTGTCGGCTTGCAATAACATATTATTATTTGCGCGACTGCACCTGCCTGCGCAGGCAGGCTTTGCGCACTGCGGCGACGATATGCGACACGCCCATACCGTAGTGCTCTAATAATTCTGCGGGCTCTCCCGACTGGCCGAATTGATCATGCACGCCAACAAACTCAATGGGTACTGGCGTACGAGCAGCCAACACTTCCGCAACGGCGCTTCCCATCCCGCCCATCACCTGGTGCTCCTCGACGGTAACGACCGCGCCAGCTTTTGAAGCGTACGCAACGACCGTCTCCGCATCCAATGGCTTAATCGTGTGCAGATTAATAACCGCAACCGGCACTTCTGCTCTAAGCTCTTCGGCGGCGAGGAGCGCATTATGCACCAGGGGTCCCGTGGCGATGATGGCAACTTGAATTTCGCCCGGGTCCCAGAGCACGTTCGCTTTGCCTACCGCAAACGGCGTCCCGGCCGTGGTGATGACCGGGGTTTTTTCGCGCGCGAGACGCAGGTACACGGGTCCGTCTACTGCGACCGACGCAAGCGTCGCTTTATACGCCTCTTCGTTGTCGCACGGGTAGATCACGGTCATGTGCGGCAGTACGCGCATCAAGGCAATGTCCTCGAGCGCCTGGTGCGTTGCGCCGTCGGGACCCACAGAAACTCCCGCGTGAGCACCTGCGATTTTTACCGGCACGTTGTTGAGTGCAATAGTGGTGCGGATCTGCTCGTTGTTGCGGCCGGGCGAGAATGTCGCGTACGAAGAGATGAACGGGATTTTCCCGTAGTTTGCCAAACCACTCCCGACGGTCGCCAAATTTTGTTCGGCGACGCCAAGCTCGACGAACCGGTCGGGATATTTTTCTTTAAACGGCAAGACGCGCACCGACTCCGCGAGATCGGCACACAAAACCACCACACGCGGATCTTTTTCGCCCAACTCCAAGATACCCTTGCCAAAGCCGTCGCGCGTCGCCGCTTGGTCTGGCTTTTCAAACACATTTTCCTTCAGTTTTGCATTTGGGTTAAGCATGGCGGATTTGTTCTAAAAACCGTTTAGCTTCGTCGGCTGTCGGGGGTTTGCCGTGCCAGCGGTAGTCGCCTTCGATCTCTTTCACCCCCTTGCCCGGGATCGTATGAGCGATGATGACTGTCGGTTTTTCGACAATCGCTTTCGCTTCGTCGACCATTGCGACAAATGCGGGTATATTATGCCCGTCGCACTCCAACACATGCCAATTGAACGCCTCATACTTGGCGCGCAAATTTTCAAGCGGCATGACATCCTCGGTATTGCCGGTAATTTGTATATTATTGCGGTCAATAACCGCCGTGAGGTTGGAGAGTTTGGTATCGCCCGCAAACATCGCCGACTCCCACGTGTTTCCCGCCTGCTGCTCGCCGTCGCTCATCAAACAATATACGCGAAACTTTTTTGCATCCATGCGCGCGCCGTAGGCGTACCCGGCCGCTTGCCCCAGCCCCGAACCCAATGGTCCTGATGTCGTCTCAATCGCGGGCAGACGCTCGCGCTCAGGGTGACCCTGCAGGCGCGTGCCGAATTTGCGCAGCGTCAGACATTCCTCAACGGGAAAGTACCCTGCATGCGCCATCGCGGCATAGCGCACGGGCGTGATATGACCGTTGGAGAGGATCAACCGGTCGCGCTCCTCCCATGCCGGATTTGCGGGATCATGATTCAAAATATGAAAATAAAACGCGGTAAAAATATCCGCCATGCCCAAGGGGCCTGCGGTGTGGCCGGAGCCTGCGGCGACGAGCATTTCAATAACCGTTGCGCGCACGCTGGCCGCAGTCTCGGTTAATTGTGTAACTTTTTCTTCAGTCAGCATTTACGCCAGTATACCATTCACGCTGTTGTATAACGCCGTATACACTTTTTTTGGATCATCGGCATTCACAATCGCCGAGCCGGCGACGAGCCGGTTTGCGCCTGCGGCAACAAGCTCTTTTGCATGCCCCGCCACGGCGCCATCTACTTGAATGAGGAGTTTCGGGTGCGTGGCGCGCAGCGCCGACACAAGGGTAAGCGCGCGCGCATCAAACGGTCTCCCCTGCGCGCCAACCTCGGCGATGCCCATCACCTGTACAAAGTCGTAGAGTCCCGCAAAGTCGTCTAACGCGGCGGGCTCGACCACGCACGGCAATGCGACGCCGACCAACACGGGGTAATTGCCGCTGCGGGTTTGCTGCAACATCTCGAGCGCCTCAGCCGCTTTAGGAAAATCGCTGTGGATGACGACGCGCGTAGCGCCCAATGAGACGGCGCTGCGCGCGTCTTGGAGCGAGTCATGGGTCATCAGATCAAACTCAAAATCAAATTCTTCCCATTGGGGAACGGCCTCGGATTCTGCAAGCACATTTTCACCGACCAAATCAATTTGGATAAGCGATGCGATGCCTTTGAGACGCGCGAGCGTCTCGGTAAGCTCACCGACCGATTTTGGCAACACCGCGGGAACAATATCTATCATGCGTCTATCTTTTGGATGCGCCGAATGTGCCGTTCATCTTCTGAAAAGGGCGTTGAAAGCCACTCGTGTACCGCGTCTTTTGCTTCATCAATCGAAATAAAGCGGGCACCAAGCGAGAGAACGTTTGCATCATTGTGCTGGCGCGAGAGCGTCACAATTTCAGAATCTTTTCCGTAATAAACAGCCGCGCGCGCGCCTTTGATGCGGTTTGCGACCATGGCTTCTCCTTGCCCCGACATCCCCAAGACGATGCCAAAAGTACCCTTATTTTGAGCCACTTTTTCAGCAAGCGGCCGCATATAATCGGGATAATCGTCGGAGGTGTTCATCGTATGCGGGCCCAGATCTTCGACCTCGTGGCCTTCCTCGCGCAAAAAATCTGCCAATATATTTTTTAAATCAAACCCTGCATGATCAGATGCCAAATATACTTTCATGTTATTGTTTTCCTGCTTCTTTCACATGCCGCAAGAGCGTGTGGGCATACCCCATTTCATTGTCGTACCATGCAAGCACCTTCACTAAATTGCCGACGACGCGTGTCATGGCGAGGTCTGCGATCGACCCATAGGGCTGGCCTATGATATCGCTTGAAACCAGCGGTTCTTTTGTAACCGCAAAAATTCCCCGCCAACGTTGCTCAGTAGCCGCTTTTTCCAAAATTGAATTTACTTCCGCGGCGGAAGTCTCGCGCTTTGCAACAAAAGTAATGTCAACAATAGAGCCCGCGACAACCGGCACGCGCACCGCAATGCCATCGAATTTTCCTGCGAGCTGTTCGTACGCTTTAGTGACGGCAATGGCCGCGCCGGTCGATGAAGGGGTGATATTATGCGCCGCGGCTCTGCCGCGGCGCTTGTCTTCGCCTTTGACCGGCGCATCGACGATCGACTGGGTTGCGGTGTAGGCATGCACCGTGTTGAGGAGCGCTCGTTCAATGCCGAGCGCCTCATCCAAAATAGCAATGAGCGGCGAAGCGGAGTTGGTGGTGCACGACGCGTTGGAGGTAATGGTGCAGGTTTGGAATTTTTGTTCATTGACGCCAATCAGTACGGTGGCGGCGTTCGGCATCGAGTCTTTGACCGGCGCCGAAATAACCACGCGCTTGGCACCGGCCGTAATGTGCGCGCTTGCCTTCTCGAACGAGTCGAACACGCCCGTCGATTCAACCGCAACGTCAACTGAAAGGTTTTTCCACGGCAATTTTGCTGGATCTTTTTCGTTTAAAAACTGAATATGTGAGATATCCTTATCGAATCTGCCGTATACGCTGTCGTACTGTAGGAGGTATAACAAATTTTCTTTATCACCGAGATCATTTACCGCAACAATCTCAACGGTGGGATCACTACTGGCAGCGCGCAAAAAGCACCTCCCTATCCTGCCGAAACCATTTATAGCGACGCGCAACTTCATGCGTCTATGTTACCATGCCTGCATGCACTCCTTTATATCTCCTGCACCGCAGGCAAAACGGTAATGCTAGCTTGTGCCGATGAAGAAATGCTGTTGTTGTCGGTGCAGGAGAGTGTAAAGTTTGTTGGGCCCAGAATTGCTCCCGTTGCGGTGCCTGTTGAGGAAAGTGCGGTACTCAAATTGGTCGACGGCGTGGCGTTGTTGTAGACGCGGCAACTCGCCATGTTGGTGGTATTCCATGAAAGCGTTGCTTGCTCGCCGCGGCGGATGCGGCATGAGTTTGCGGGGGTAGCGCCCGCGACGCACACCACCTTAAGCCCGTCGACGCCGCCAACAATAGCGCCTGGGGGAGGTTCATCATCCGTAATGCTTAGTGTTGCATTATTCCCCGCGCCACCGTAACCGGTACCTCCCGCCACGGTAAGAGTTACACTTTGCGTCCCTTGATAAGCGGGGTCATTAATAGGAGTAATGGTAATTGGTTTTGTAGTCTGCCCTGAAGAAAAGGTAACCGGAGAAGTAATGGGGCCATACCGCGTACCGTTGAGCGCCGTACCGCCTATAGAGTAGTTGACCGAAAGTCCGCCGGACGGCGCGCCGGAGCTTAAG
>ERZ1292629.1628-Hain-H43-01um-R1-1628-length-21125-cov-6_pt1 | contig 13503 bp, 15 predicted proteins | sample MGYA00564399_ERZ1292629 | MGnify/ENA primary metagenome ERZ1292629 (study PRJEB36523, sample SAMEA6512636) | groundwater metagenome | collected 2019-01-08 | study: AquaDiva: Metagenomics assemblies of 32 groundwater samples
ACAATAGAGTTTTACTCATTTTATATTTTACATTGTCATTTTTCATTTTGATTTTTAAATTATTCATTTATTTCTCATCAACTCCGTCACCCGAACCTCGGCGTCTTTGACTATTTCGTCCGTCAAAGAAGGCGAAGACAGCGCCCGGTCAATCATATCGGCGAAGATCTTTTCTATGACCGCGCTGTCCGTTTGCCACCAAGACCTCGCGGTCAAAACTTGTTTGGCGAAAACGGAAAGTTCCGGATCATTTTGCTGGTCAATCAAATCGCGGCGGCTGGCCGGTTTTTGAGTGGCCTGAAGATACTGAATTGAGTTTTCCGGCTGGGCGAGCCAAGCGATAAATTGCCAGGCCGCGGCGCTGTTTTGCGAACCCTTGGACACCGCCTGGCCCCAATAATTGGCGTAGGAAACCGTCGCTCCTTTTTGCGAAATTTGAGGCAAAGCGGCCACGCCAAAATCCAAATGGGGCGCTTTGGCGCGCAAAACCGGGATTTGATAGGAATAGCTGATCATCATCGCCACTTCCCCTTGGCTGAAAGCGTCCAGGGAATAATGCTGGCGCGAATTCCAGGAATAAACTTTTTTGGATGGACTGGCAAAATTAGAGTAGAAAGAAAGAGCGCGGCTTCCCGGCCGAAAATTTTCGCCGTTCAAATTGATGGAATCGGCGAAAGTCGCCTCGGTCTTATCCAGAGAAACCATCTGACTGCCGCTTTGGATCATTAAAAGCGCCAAAATATCGGTTGAACGATTGATATTCCGGCTCGCGCCGAGAGCCGCCCCGGCCTGCGAAATTTCTCCCTGTTCGTCCTTTTGGGTCAATTTTTCCGTGGCCGCGTTGAATTCTTCCCAGGTTTTTGGCAAAAGAGCCACGCCCGCGGAATTCAAAAGATCTTTATTATAGAAAAGCGCCAGAGTATCAATGGAAAGAGGCAAAGCGTAGATCTTTTCATTCAAAACGAAATCCTGCCTCGCCACGTCGGGAAAAACTTCAAGAAAACGCGAAAGAGCGATCAAGTTATCGGGCACCGGCGTCAACTTTTCAAAATAGCGCGGCATCCAAAAATTATTGACGGAAAAAATATCCGGGCCGCGGCCGGAAGCCAAAGCGTCCAAAAGTTCCTGTTCGTAGCTCGCGATATTTTTCTTGCGGTAATTGACGGTGATATAAGGATATTGCTGTTGAAAGGAAGCGATCAGGGGCGCGTAAATATCCGAATCGTCAAACACGCTCCAGAATTCCAAAGTGACGGGCGGGGGCGCTTTTTCCTTGCAAAGCGAAATATCGGCGAACATGCCCGAGAAAAATAAGGGCACAACCAGAAAAGAAACTAAAATGGTGGAATGAGAATTTTTGGACACTATTTTAAATATTTTTAATGTAAAATGTAAAATGATTCGGAAAATCCCCCTTAATCCCCCTTTAAAAAAGGGGGAATTTCGCCTCCCTCCTTTAGAAAGGAGGGTTGGGGTGGATTTTTTAAATTTTACACTGTCATTTTACATTTTGATTTTTCAATTTTAAATTTATGGTTTCACAAACACCAACCCGAAATGAAATTCTCCCGCCTCAAACTCCCGTTCAAAATTAAAGCCGCCGGCCTCGGCCAATTTTTTGGCTTCTTCCGCTGAAATCCGCCAGCCCTCTTGTGGGCCGAAAGCGTTTTTTTCCGGCCGCCAATCGATCAGTTCAAGCTGGCCGTTGCTTTTTAAAACTCGCGCGGCTTCTTTAACAATCTCCGTTTTCTTTTGCGACTGAAATAAAACATTATGCAATAAAACCATATCGGCTGTTTCGCTTTCCACTTTTGAACCCCCTAAAATTTCCAAATTTCCCCTAATGGCTTCTATATTCAAAATGCCCTGAAGTTGGGCTTGCGATTTTACCGCTTCCAACGCTTCTTCCTGAACGTCAATCGCTAAAACCCTTCCTTTCTCCCCCACTATTTTGGCCACCGGTAAAGTGAAATAGCCGTGGCCGCAACCAAAATCAGCCACCGTGATTCCCAAAGGAATATTCAACTGGCTTAAAACTTTTTCTGGATTGATGAACCCTCCGGTACCAGTGCTCATGTAACATGTAACACGCAACATGTAACAATTTTTATTCGGATAAGAGTTTTAAATCTCTTTTTTGTTACATGTTATATGTTTTGTGATTTGTGATTTGTGATTTTAGATGCACGCGACAGAGGCCACTTTATCGCCCGCTTCCAGGCGCATAATGCGCACGCCCTGGGTCGCTCGGCCAAGCGTGGAAATTGAACCAATGGCCGTGCGAATCACCTGGCCCTTTTCGGAAATAGCGATTAAATCCTGCTCTTTGCCTTCCAAAATCTTGGCGGCCACGAGGCAACCGGTTTTTGAAGTTACTTGCGCGGCTTTGATGCCCGAGCCGCCACGCTTCTGAATTTTAAATTGCTTGAGTTCCGTTTTTTTGCCATAGCCGTTCTCCATCACCACCAAAAGCAGAGGCTTTAAGTTTTGAGCTTTCAGTTTGGAACTGATTACTTCCATAGTAATCGCTTCGTCGCCTTTGTGCAATCTCATCGCCCGAACGCCACTCGCGGTCCGGCCCATGGACCGGACGTCTTTTTCGTTAAAATGAATGCTCTGCCCCTTGAGGCTCACCAAAATTATTTCATCCGAGCCCGAAGAGGTTTTGGCCCACAAAAGCTCATCGCCTTTTTGAAGCTTTATGGCGATGAGGCCGGAACGGCGGACATTGGCGAAATCCTCAATCGCCGTTTTTTTGATGACGCCGTTCTTTGTGGCCATCACCAAGAAATTTTCGTTTTCGGCGACGCCCGAAACGGACTTTGGCGCGCCTTTCTTTTTATCTTTCAAATTTTCTTTAACCGCGACCAGCGCGTTCACGCGTTCCCCCCCGGGCAGTTGCAAAAAATTGACAATGGCCTGGCCCCGCGCCACGCGGCTCGCTTCAGGGATTTCATAGGCTTTGGTTTGGAAAACCCGGCCCAGGCTCGTAAAAAATAAAAGGCTGTCATGCGTGTTCACGCAACTCATTTCCTCCACCGAATCCTCATCGCGGGTCGTAATGCCCATTACTCCTTTGCCCCCGCGCTTTTGAATTTTGTAGTTTTTCGGATTCAAACGCTTGATATAACCGCCCTGGGTCAAAGTGATAATACATTCTTCCTGCGCCACCAGATCCTCTTCTTTAAATTCCCCGACGGGCGACGAATAAACTTTCGTCCGGCGTTCGTCGCCGTATTTTTCTTTAAGATAATTCAATTCGCTTTTAACGACCCCGAGGATCTTTTTGGGCGACTTGAGCAATTCTTCCCATCCTTCTATCAATCGCTCTTTTTCTTTCAATTCATCCTCTATTTTTTTCCGTTCCAGGCCCGCCAGAGTCTGTAATTTCATTTCCAAGATCGCCGTGGCCTGGACATCAGAAAATTTAAATTTTTGACAGAGTGCCGCGTGCGCCGCTTCTTTATTATCCGATTTTTTGATTAAAGTGATTATCGCGTCAATGTGGTCCAGCGCCTTTTTGAGCCCTTCCAGAATATGAGTGCGCTCGCGGGCCCGCGCCAGGTCAAACTGGGTGCGGCGCGTCACAATTTTATAACGGTGCTCCACATACTGCTCCAAAATTCCTTTCAATGAAAGAACCTGCGGCTGGAGCCCATCCACTAAAGCCAAAAGATTGAAATGGAAAGATTTTTGCAGATCAGTGAGCTTGTAAAGCCGGTTCAAAACTTTTTGTGGATAGGCGTCGTTTTTCAGATCAATCACAATGCGGACGCCGTCTTTGTCCGATTCGTCGCGAATGTCCCTGATGCCTTCCAATTTTTTTTCTTTGACAAAATCCGCGATGGTTTCAAGAAGTGTGGCCTTGTTCACCTGAAAAGGAATTTCCGAAACGATGATCTGCTGGTTGCCCTTTTTCTCTTCCGTGATTTCCGCCGTGGCGCGATTCACAATAGAACCCTTGCCCGTGGAATAAGCCTGCAAGATCGCCTGTTTGTCATAGATCGCGCCGCCCGTGGGAAAATCCGGCCCTTTGACGAATTTCAAAAGATCCTCCACCGGCGCGCGGGGATTTTCTATCAAATAGTTGATCGCGTCCACGAGTTCGGAAAGATTGTGAGGCGGAATGGTGGTCGCCATGCCGACAGCGATCCCCCATTGGCCGTTCAAAAGCAACTGCGGCAATTTTGAAGGCAGAACCACCGGCTCTTTGCGCGTGCCGTCGTAGTTGTCCACCCAATCAACCGTGTCTTTATCAATATCGTCCATCATTTCCTCGGCGAGTGGCGTCAAGCGGCATTCGGTGTAACGCATCGCCGCGGCGCCGTCGCCGTCCAATGAACCGAAGTTTCCCTGACCTTGGATCAAAGGATAGCGCATAGAAAAATCCTGCGCGAGACGCACCATTGTGTCATAGACCGCGGTATCGCCGTGCGGGTGGTATTTTCCGAGCACTTCGCCGACCACGAGAGCGGACTTTCTGAATTTAACGTTGGAACGCAATCCGATGTCCCACATGGCGTAAAGAATTCGCCGATGCACAGGCTTCATGCCGTCCCGCACGTCCGGCAGGGCGCGGCCCACGATCACCGACATCGCGTAATCCAAATAGGAGTTTTGCATCTCCTCAATAATCTCCTGCGATTTGACGTTTTGATTGTTGTTCTCGCTCATAGATTTCTATTCCACCGGCAATATTTCTTGAGAAGGATTTTCAACGGAGGCGGCGGGATTATCCGATTCGTATTTTATTTCCGGGTTTTTAAAATTAAGGATGTCCGAAAGCCCGGCGGTCAAACTCTGCCATAAGGTCGGCAGATCATTTTTTAATTTTTTAATTTCGCTCGCGGCTTCCAGGCTGACCGTCGGATTATTCTCTTTTTGGCCCAGGCTTTCTTTGAGCGAAAAATTAAGGGAAACAAGCCAAAAAACGAAAATCACCGCCATACAGACAATGACCGCCGTCCACAAGATTACTGTCTTTTCCTCGGCCGGTTTTTGGCGAAGCTTCGCTAAAAAGTTTTTCCAATCCATAAATTTAAATCCTCATCACCTGAATTTCCATATCTTCCTGGGGCAGATCTTTTTTCTTCAAGGTTAATTTATCCACGGTTTCTTTCTTGCCGACCCCCATCTCTTTCAAGAAATCCTCCACGCCGGCGAATTTAAGCTCCAGGCCCGGAATTTTGTAATGCATCGGAATTACGATTCTCGGTTCTATCTGATTAATAATTTCCGCCGCTTGTTCCGCGTCAATAAAAGGACCGCTCACCGGGATCATCAAAATATCCACTTCATCAATTTGTTCCAGTTGCTCATCGGTTAATTTTTTTTGGCCCAGATCCCCCAAATGGCAAATTTTTATGCCTTCAACTTCAATGACAAAAATGGTATTCTCCCCGCGTTCTTTCCCTTCTTTATCATCGTGAAAAGAAAAAATCCCTTTGACCGAAACACCTTTAGTCTCATACTCGCCCGGGCCGTCAATAACGAGAGGTTCCCCGGAAAGCGATTCGGTGTTGGCGTGGTCAAAATGCCCATGGGAAACGGTCACAATATTAGCCGATCCCCGAGGCGGGGTCAGGCCGACGGACTTGTCAAAAGGGTCCGTAAAAATCACGGTTTCTCCGCTTTGGATCTTAAAACAAGATTGGCCGTACCAAGTGATGACCATATTGGCTTCATTTTATCATATAATTTTTCTCTTGCCAAGCCTTCTTTTTTAGATTATACTGAATTCAGGCAAACAACGGCAAATAACCACTTTCGGGCGCAATTTCAAATATAATTAGCTTAACCCCTTTGCGCTTAAACGGGTATTTGCTGTCTTTTTTAGCTTAATATTTATGCCAATTAAAAACGAAAACGAAAAAACGGGTTTGATGGCGGATCTCCTTAAACAGGCTTCCAAACGGCCCAAAACCGGCGAAATTATCAAAGGCCAAGTTCTGGAAGTCGGTAAAAACACGGTTTTTATTGATCTGGGAAACACGGGAACCGGCGTTCTGCTCGGCCGCGAAGTCAAAGAAAACAAGGAGCTCATCAAAAGCCTGAAGCCGGGCGATGAAATTTCGGCCATGGTGTTGGAAGAAGAAAATGAGAACGGCTTGATTGAGCTCTCTCTCCAGGCCGCCCACCGAGAACAGGTCTGGGATATTTTAAAAGACCTAATGATCAAAAAAGAAATAACCAAAGCCAAGATCACGGCCGCCAACCGCGGAGGCTTAATGGCGGAAATAAAGAATGTGGTCGGTTTTTTACCCGTCTCCCAATTGAATTTCGAACACTACCCGCGAGTGGAAGACGGTGATAAAACTAAAATTCTGCAAGCGCTGAATAAATTTGTTAATAAAGAGTTGGACGTGCGAGTCATTGACGTGGACCAGAGCCAGCAAAAATTAATCGTTTCGGAAAAAGCGATTGACGAAGAAAAGATAAAAGAAGCCCTGCGCAATTATCAGATCGGCGATCTGATTGAAGGTACGATTTCCGGCGTCGTGGACTTCGGCGCGTTCGTGCGCTTCAACTTGCCGGGCAAAGAAAAAGAAAGCAAAGAAAATCAGGAGATGGTTGAAGGCCTTATCCATATTTCCGAAATTGACTGGCAATTGATTGAAAATCCCCGTCAGGTTTTGAAAGTCGGCCAAAAAGTCACGGCCAAAATAATCGGCATTGACGGCGACAAGCTTTCTCTTTCCCTCAAAGCCCTGAAAAAAGACCCGTGGCTGGACATTGATCAAAAATACAAAAAAGACCAAATCGCGGAAGGCGAGATCACCCGAATCAATCCTTTCGGCGCGTTCGTGCAGTTGGATAAAGATATTCACGGCTTGGTCCATGTCTCGGATTTTTCAACACTTGAAGACATGCAAAAAGATCTGGTCGTCGGTCAAAAATACCAATTCAAGATCCTGTCCATTGAAGCCCAAAATCACAAAATGGCGTTGTCGCTAGTGCGCTAACTTACAGATTTACGAATTAGTACAGATGTACAGATAAAATTATTTCAGATTCAGATGATAAAAACAGTTTTTGCTTTATCCATCTGTATATCTGTAAAGATCTGTAAATCTGTATGATATTTATGAAAAGTCTCACTAAAAATATCTTTGTCGTTCTGATGGTTTTCTTCATCATCTCGGCGGTTTTTTCTTTGTTCTCAAATTCGCAAAACAGCGCGAAGCCGGAAACGCTCTCTTTGAATGAGTTGGCCGGGGAGATTAACGCGGAAAAAATCTCCAAAATTTCGGTCAATGGCCAAAACTTGGAAATCATCTTTAAAGACAACATCAAGAAAACCGGCGCCAAAGAAACGGAAACGAGTCTGACCGATTCCTTGAAAAATTACGGCGTTGATCCGCAAAAATTACAGGCGGTGAAATTGGAAGTGAAACAAAACAGCGGCTGGAAATACTGGCTCGGCGAAGCGGCGATTTCTTTTATTCTGCCCTTGCTTTTCGTCGGTCTTTTCTTTTGGCTCATTATGCGCCAAGCGCAAAAAGGCGCCGGCCAAAATTTCAACTTTACGCGGTCGCTCGCCAAAATGATCATGCCGCAGGACCAAAAAGAAAAAACTTCTTTCAAAGACGTGGCCGGGCTTAAAGAAACCAAACAGGAGCTTGAAGAAGTGGTGGAATTTTTGCGCCATCCCAAAAAATTCATTGATATCGGCGCCAAAATTCCCAAAGGCGTTCTGCTCATCGGGCCGCCGGGTTGCGGCAAAACTTTGCTCGCCCGCGCGGTTTCCGGCGAAGCGAATGTCCCCTTCTTTCATATTTCGGGCTCCGAATTCGTGGAACTGTTCGTCGGAGTCGGCAGCGCGCGAGTTCGCGATCTTTTCCAGACCGCCAAGAAAAGCAGCCCTTGCATTATTTTCATTGATGAATTGGACGCTATCGGCCGGCATCGCGGCGCGGGACTGGGCGGCGGACACGATGAACGAGAACAAACTCTGAATCAAATTTTAGTGGAGATGGATGGGTTTGAACCCAACAACGGCGTGGTATTACTCGCCGCCACCAACCGGCCGGATATTCTGGATCCGGCCCTCTTGCGGCCGGGACGGTTTGACCGAAGGGTAGTTTTGGATCTGCCCGACATCAACGACCGCGAGGACATTTTAAAAATTCATACTAAAAATAAACCGATAGCCCCCGCCGTTAACTTGCGTCAAATTGCCGAACGTACGCCGGGCTTTTCGGGCGCGGATCTGGCCAATTTAGCCAACGAAGCCGCGATTATGACCGCACGGGAAAATAAAAAAGAAATTGGTTTTTCCGAACTCGTTTCTTCAATTGAAAAAGTTCTATTGGGGCCGGAACGCAAAAGTCATCTTTTGAACGCGGAAGAAAAAAAGATCGCGGCCTGGCACGAAGCCGGCCACGCGCTCGTGGCGGCCTCCCTCCCCCATATGGATCCCATACGGAAAATTTCCATTATCAGCCGAGGCCAAGCCGCCGGCTACACTTTGAAATTGCCGACGGAAGACAAACATCTGCATTCCAAAACCGAATTTACCGAAGAACTCGCGGTTCTGCTCGCGGGTTTTGAAACCGAAAAAATGATCTTTGGCGAGATCACGACCGGCGCTTCCAATGATTTGGAAAAAGCGACTGATTTGGCCCAACGGCTAGTCATGCGTTTCGGGATGTCGGAAAAGCTCGGACCGCGGACTTTCGGCGAAACCGAAAACTTGATATTTCTTGGCAAAGAGATCACCACCGAAAAAAATTATTCCGAAAAGACCGCGGCGGAAATAGATAAAGAAATCTCTAATTTCATTTCGCAAGCCTCCCAAACCGCTCAAAAGATTTTAACGCAAAAACGCGCCCTTCTCCAAAAAATCACCGAGGTCTTGTTGGAAAAAGAAACCATTGAAAAAGAAGAGTTTGAAACGCTCATCAAAAAAGGGAAGGGCGCGTAGCCCCTCACCTATGGAGGATAGCGCCAAAGGCGCAAATGCTTAAATTTTCATAATGATAATGACAAAATGAAAAATCGATCTATATTCAATTTTTATATTTTATAATAAAATCCTCCATAGGTGAGGGGCGCGTAGCTCAACGGCAGAGCACGAAGCTTATACCTTCGCGGTTCTAGGTTCGAATCCTGGCGCGCCCACCGCGTAAAAAATAACTAAATAACTGATAATATGAAAAACAGCAAACTAATAATTTATGGATTCATCCATTCCTTTTTAGCCTCGGCCTATGTCGCTTCTGTTTCCTGGCTGCTTTTCAACGGAGAGAATTTTTTCGGCCAAGCGAAAAGTTTTTTTCTGCCGACGGCGCTTTTGATGCTTTTCGTGGTTTCGGCCGCCATCACCGGACTTTTAGTTTTCGGCCGACCGATTTATCTTTTCCTTAACGGCGCGAAGAAAGAAGCAATTAAACTCCTTTTCTGGACCATCGGCTGGCTGATGATTATCACCTTGATAATTTTCCTGGTATTATTGATAAAATAAATAAAGGGCAATTAGCCCCTCACTTGAAAAGGATATGTTTTATGTTTATGTTCTAAAAAGCGATAAAGATGATAAACTATATATTGGCTATACAAATGATTTAAGGCGAAGAATTGAAGAGCATAACGGCGGGAAAGAAAAAGCGACTAATCCAAGGAAGCCGCTTAAACTTGTTTATTACGAAGCTTACTTTTCCCAAAAAGACGCGAAATATAGAGAAGATCAATTAAAAAGATTCTCCGGTTCATATACGCATTTAAAGAAAAGGATTAAAAATTCTATCCTTTTCAAGTGAGGGGCAATTAGCTCAGTGGTAGAGCGTTCCCTTGACATGGGAAAGGCTGCAGGTCCGATTCCTGCATTGCCCACACTCCAAAATGACCCTTCCGGACAGAAAATTCCAGCGACTCAAAGAAGATTTTGTTTGTGAAAAATGCGGCTTTGCCGCGCGCGGGAACGGCTATACCAATCACTGCCCCAAATGCCTTTGGAGCAAACACGTTGACGTAAATCCAGGCGACCGCGTCTGCGCCTGCGAAGGACCGATGGAACCGATAAGCGCGGAAATCAAAAAAGGAGAAAATATCATTTTGCACCAATGCGAGCGATGCGGTTTTAAAAAGAAAAATAAAGCCTCAAAAGAAGATGATTTTGAGACCATTCTTAAACTTTTAAGCCAAACCTAACGCCTGAAATTCCGGCGTTTTTTATTAAACGACCGCCTTATGAAAAATTCATTTATCGCTTCAAAAACTGAACGACTGGATAAATTTCTGGCTGAAAAACTTCCTTCGTTTTCTCGCGCCCATTTAAAGGAACGAATCAGGCTCGGGCGTATTTTGGTCAATGGTAAAAATATTAGAAGACCTTTCTTTTTATTGCGCGAAGGCGACCTGGTCGCCTTCGCGCCGGAATTTATTCTGCCTGGCACCGCCAAGCTGATTCCAAATCCCGCCATTGAATTTGGCATTATTTACGAAGATGAGAACATTATTGTCGTTGATAAACCCGCCGGCCTCTCCGTCCACCCGCGCCAGAAAAAAGACGGCTCGCCTTTGGAAAAAGAAGTTGACGCCACTTTAGTCAGCGGACTTCTGGCGAGATACCCGGAGATTAAAAATGTCGGCGATGTTCCCCTTTTGCGTCCCGGCATCGTCCATCGCCTGGATAAAGACACTTCCGGCGTTTTAATCGTCGCCAAAAACCAAAAAAATTTTGATTGGCTGAAAAAACAATTCAAACAGCGCCAAGCGGAAAAAAAATATCTGGCGCTGGTTTGCGGCGCGCCAAAGAACGAAAGCGGAGAAATTGCGCAAAATTTGGCCCGTTCAAAATCAGACCCGACCAAACAAAAAATCGCCAAAGACGGAAAAATCGCCATTACTGAATACCGAATTTTAGAACGTTTTAAAAATTATTCGCTTCTTGAAGCTCAGCCCAAAACCGGCCGATTGCATCAAATCCGCGTTCATTTGGCCTGGCTCGGAAATCCGGTGGCGGGCGATAAAAAATATGGCCCTAGAAAACAATCCGCGCCGAAAGGTTTAAACCGCCAGTTTTTGCATGCCAAAGAACTAAAAATTACTCTTCCCGATAATCAAGAAAAAAACTTCCAAAGCCCTTTGCCGGCCGAACTTCAAACAGTTCTGTCCACCCTTGAAAAGAGATAAAGATTATGCTAATATCCATTCATAAATAAACAATGAAAACTGCCGAAAAACTGCGGATTATGAATTGGATTTTTCGTATATTCGTATATTTTCGTATTTTGTAGCAAATTTATGAAAATCATTCAGGAACAGCTCAAAAAAGATCTGCCGGAGATCAAGGTTGGCCAGACCATCCGAGTTTATCAAAAGATCAAAGAAGGCGGGAAAGAAAGGATCCAGCCTTTTGAAGGACTCGTTATCGCCCAGAAACACGGCCGCGGCGTGAACGGCACTTTTGCGGTGCGCAAGATCGCTTCAGGCGTGGGTGTGGAGAGAACCTATCCTCTGCATTCCCCGAACATTGAGAAGATCAAAATTCTAAAAACCGCCAAAGTCCGGCGGGCCAAACTTTATTACATGCGCCGGCGTTTCGGCAAACGGGCCAAGATGCAAAGTGAGGAATTCAAGCCGGTCGCGGAGAAAAAAGAAAATAAGGAAGAATAAACCCCCACACCCAAAATATTGTAAGCACGAACCTATGAATAAATGGCATTCATGCGCGCGAAGCGCAAATTGGCCAATGCCGGACATATAAGGGTGTGGGGGTAAAACCGCCAAAACGCGCGGGTGGTGAAACCCGGTAAACACGCCAGCTTGAGGTGCTGGTGCCGCAAGGCTTGGAGGTTCAAATCCTCTCCCGCGCACCATGCCTTGGGCGCTTAGCCCCTCACTTGAAAAGAATTTTTATAACACGGTTTAAAAAATCATTATGGATAAGCTGATTCTTTAGTTTTATCGTTATTAGAAGATTGTAAGCCTTTGCGCCTTTGGCGCTATCCTTTTCAAGTGAGGGGCAATTAGCTCAGTGGCAGAGCGACTCGTTTACACCGAGTAGGCCGTAGGTTCAATCCCTACATTGCCCACTTTGCCATAAGCTTCTATCCAAATTACCAATCCGCCGAGGTAGCCAAGGTGGTCACGGCGCCTCTCTGAAAAAGAGGAAATCTCGGTTCAACTCCGAGCCTCGGCACACTGAGCCCCGCAGATGCGGGGCGAAGTGCGGGTGTCGTATAGCGGCTATTATGCGACCTTGCCAAGGTCGAGATGGCGGTTCGATTCCGCTCACCCGCTCAAAATTGTTTCAATTTTGAGCGAGGCTCGCCCGAAAGGGCGGCCCGCTCTCAATTCACGCCACAAAAAATCTCCGCCTCGAGACGGAGATTTTTGTTACTGACTTTTTTATTATATCTTATCTCACCGCGTCTTTCAATGCTTTGCCGGCGCGGAACTTCGGCACCTTGGCGGCCGCGATCTGGATCTTGGCGCCGGTCTTGGGATTCACGCCTTGGCGGGCCTTGCGATGGGAAACCAGAAACGCGCCAAACCCCGTCAAAACTATCTTCTCATCTTTTTGCAGAACTTTGGTAATGGTTTCCATCACCGCTTCCAAACATTCATCCGCTTGTTTTTTGGAACAAGCACATTTGGCCGCCACTGCTTCAATCAATTGATCTTTGGTCATAAATCGGGAAAAAATATTACATGTCTCAATTCGACCTTTAAGTTTTCTTTATTTTAGCCTAATTTTCAGTTCAAATCAACTATTTTCCGCACCCGTTCTATTTTTTGAGTCAACCCAGTCCGACTGTCAATTTCCAAAAGAACGCCGTTAATTTCAACCGGCCCTTCCTGGGCCACTTCCATTTTCAAAAGGCGTTGGGTTTGGAATCTTTTGATAATAATCTCTTTTTGGACGCCCAAAATTGAGTTTTGCGGCCCCACCATGCCGACATCCGAGATCAGCGCTGTGCCCTGCGGCAAAATTCTTTCGTCAGCCGTCGGCACATGAGTATGAGTGCCGAGCACCGCCGAAACGCGGCCGTCCAAAAACCAAGCCAAAGCCGCTTTTTCCGAAGTCGCCTCGGCGTGAAAATCAACGATGATCGCGTCCATCGCCTCACTTCCCTCTTCTTTTCCTTTCAATGAATAATCCTGTAAAATTTCTTCAATTTCAGGGAACGGATCGTCAAAATCTCGTTTCATGAAAACCCGGCCCAAAAGATTAACCAATAAAATTCTTTTCGCGCCGCAGGAAATAATTTCAAATCCCCGCCCCGATTCTTCGCCGGGCCAATTTTGCGGCCTCAAAACGGGCAATCTCTTTTCTTCAAATATCCGGGCGCTTTCCTGGAGCGCAAAAGCGTGGTCGCCGGTCGTAAAAAAATCCACGCCCGCCGCGGCCAACTCCTTCAAAACATTTTCCGTAATTCCCTGGCCGTGCGCCGCGTTCTCGGCGTTCGCCAAAACCAAATCCGGCTCAAATTCCTTTTTGAGTTCGGGTAAAATTTTAGCTAAGGCCAACCGTCCCGGCCGACCCACAATATCACCGAA
>ERZ1292629.2996-Hain-H43-01um-R1-2996-length-13502-cov-5_pt1 | contig 13502 bp, 12 predicted proteins | sample MGYA00564399_ERZ1292629 | MGnify/ENA primary metagenome ERZ1292629 (study PRJEB36523, sample SAMEA6512636) | groundwater metagenome | collected 2019-01-08 | study: AquaDiva: Metagenomics assemblies of 32 groundwater samples
TACGCCAGTTTTTCTTCAAGAACGGGTCAGAGCCTCTAAATATCACAGCAACAATTCCTGCCGTGATTAACCATAGGGCTATTCTCCCAAAATTGTAGAAGTGTTCTAAATTCCCTTTACAAAGAACACACAGATCGGTATATACATAAAACGGATCAAGTACCCCCTTTATTTTAAAAAGATATGCCATGTACATTGCGGGGTGAAGCAAGACAAGAAAATAAAGCAATTTTCCGTTAAAAATATGAAACCCAAACACCCACCCTCCAAGTTTGTCGGTAAGCTTCACCATGAAAGCGCCCAGGAATATTTGAATAAATAAAAGGGTAAACGCCATCAGACCGACGATCCTCTGAAAAAGGTTTATCAGCAGAATCTGATTTTTAGAAGCAATGATAAATTTGAATTCTTTTATCGGAGAAACGACCGACAAAACAATCAACAACAACCAGATAAATATGAAGAATAATTTTCTATTTAACATGTGGTCGCGGTAGGACTCGAACCTACGACCTCTTCGATGTGAACGAAGCGCTCTTCCTCTGAGCCACGCGACCGCAACCGACACATTGTATTATACCGAAGAAAGCCACCTACTGAAAGAAAGAAGAGCTTTTTTTCTCATTGAATATTTATTTTTTTCCTGAAGGGTCATTTCGGCAAAAGTTTTCGTCTCTCCTTTGGGAATAAAAACGGCATCCCAACCAAATCCGTTTTTTCCTTTTGGCTTATCTGAAATACTGCCTTCAACTTTACCGATAAAAACGTGTTCTTTAGCATTATTGTCAATATAGACAACGGCCACCTTGGCTATTGCCTGCCTATTTTTGCCGCTGATCAGTTTTACCAGCCCTGCGTTGCCTATGGCTTTAAAAACATCATTGACATAAGTACCGGGTAAGCCGTTTAAAGCGGCAAACGATAACGACCCGTCTTCAACAAACAAAGGTTTTCTTAAAATCTTGTAATATTCCTTTGCTTTTAAGGTTGCAACTTTTACCGGATCGAGAGATTGAACTTCTTCAATTTCAAGAGAAGTTCCTTCAAGCGGTACTTTAAGTATTTCCCGGGCTTCTTTTAGTTTGTCTTTATTGCTGGTCGCAAAAATTAGGCTGTTGATTTTCACAAACTTATTGTATAGTAATGTCGTATGAAATACGAGGAAGATTTCAAACTTTTAAGAGATCCCCTAAAGGGAAGGGAGAGAATAGAAAAAAAGTTGGCCGAATTGGAAAAAAACAGAAGCAGGTATCTTGACGAATGGTATGCCTTCAGCAAAGAAAATGGGGACGTATATCCCAACCAAGGCCTTTTAACCACTCCCTACGACTACCTGGACTACCATTCCTTCCCAATGCTTCCTCAGGAAAAAGTAATCCAAACATTAAGGCTGCGCTGGTACTTTCTTGAATTATTTAATCACCCTTACCGAATGCATTTTCTAAACGAAACCAATAAATCTAAATTTATTGCGCCCGCGGGAGTTGAATCCAATACTTTTGCCGATGCTTTAAAGACCGGTCTTTCGCTTTCTGTCGGTGACTTGGGAGCCAGTGTCATCGGATCAAACAAAAGCAGGACCAGTCGGACGGAAAGGTATGCCGAAGGTCCATTTGTAAAACTGGGAAAAAGCGCCCGGATGATTTTTGTGGGTTCTGCCTCTCCCGATGTTTGGAACAGTTCATCGGCTATTGCCACCATGGCGGCATCGCATTGTTTGGCCACAGTCCCCAGAAACGGCGTCTTGGTTGATATCAAAAGACAAGCCGATTTGGCCAAAGAGACATTTTCCAAATTAAAAAGCCTCAAAGATATTCTTCTTAAAGAAAGAACCGATAAAAATGAGGTCTATGGCTATTGGAAAAAGAACATCGGAGGAGTCCTTGAAGCCTCTTCCCAAAAAGCTTTACCCCGGGCTGTGGCACTTTTCAAGGCCGGGGTACGCGTATTTAGGGTTTACTCCCCCGAACCGGGAACGGAAATAATTAAAACAACCAAACTGTTAAGAAAAGAATTTGGAAATTCGATAGAAATTTTTACAGGACAAGTAATTGACGTTGATCAGGCTAAAAGAATTGCAGAAGCGGGAGCCGATGCAATCTTTGTCGGTATCGGCGGAGGGGGCCGCTGTATTACCGGAGTCAGAAGCGGATCCGTTGTTGATTGGCCGATGCTTGTTTGGAATCTGCGCGGTAAAGTATCTCTGCCAATTGTTGTCGAGGGTGGAGCTTCCGATCACATCGCCGTCACCCTTCTTCTGGGAGCAAGCGGAATAAGTACGTCCAGAATAGTTGCCGGCGGAACAATCGAATCACCGGGCGGAATGCTCTACTGCTCGGACAAAAAGGGGAAACTCTTCAAACCCTACGGAGGAGAAGCTTCGGCCAGAACCAAATACTTAGAAAATAAGGTCCTGCCTTTTGATATACCCTCTTTTGTAGAAGGAGAAACATCCAAAGCAAAACTGAACTATGTCAAACACGCCCTGCCGACCTTGACTTATAACCTGCATCTCTTAAACGAGGATGCAATTCTTTCCATGGTATTCAGAAACGTCGGTACCGTCGACCAATTGCACGCCATCAATCCCTCACCTTTAAAAAGGGGTACCGGATTTGATCTGATGCAGAGAAATACGCACTGACTAATACTGTACAATGGAGTAATATTATTTTATGTTACGTCGTTTGGGCGCGTTTTTTTTGGATATTATTGAAGTCCTCGTTTTTGCGATAGGGATATTTTTCTTTGTTTACCTCCTGATTATGAGACCTCATAAAATAAAGGGGTCCTCAATGTCCCCGACATATCTTGATAGTGAATTTTTGCTTACGGAAAAAGTATCGTACTACTTACGCAAACCCAAAAGGGGTGATATTGTGGTGTTTAAACCGCCGGTATCGGATGACGAGTATATAAAAAGAATTGTTGCTCTTCCGGGAGAAACGGTTTTAATCAATAACGGAAAATTTTACATCAATGGGACACCTCTTAAAGAAAGCTATATTAACCCGGATGTTTATACCTCGGGAGGTACTTATTTGAAAGAAGGTACTCAAAAGACAATTCCCGAAGGGAATTATTTAACCGTCGGCGACAATAGAGATCATTCTTTCGATTCCCGGAGTTGGGGGCCGATAACAAAAAAGGATATTGCGGGCCGGGCATGGATTATTTACTGGCCGCCCCAAAAAGTCGGAGTTGTAAAAGCAGTTGACTACTGAGAGGTAACCGCTTTGTAAATCCTTTGGAATCTGTCTTCGGTTTCTTCCAAGCCGCCTTTAAATATCAAGACAAACCTGGTTTCTCTTCGTGATCGTATCAGGCGTATTTTGCTGGCTTTTTTCTCATCCTCTATTCCTTTGTTCAGGGCTTCTTCCATATCCGCCTGCATCTTATCGAGCTCTTCGGATACGATCCTTAATGTCTCTTTTCTTATCCCCTGCCCCTGCATCACTTGCTTGGATTTGGCTTTCATCCGTCTGGCCAATTCTTCCGCTTTTCTCACCGAACCGCTCTCTTTTAAAATCACTTTATAGGCTTCAACCATCAGGCTCTGGTCTTCAATCGCGGCCAAGGCTCTGGCGTGTCCTTCAGAAATAAGACCCGAAAGAAGCCCGTCTTTCAGGGCATCCGGCAAGGAAAGGAGTCTAATGGAATTTGATACATAGGCAACCGACTTGCCGATTCTTACGGCAATTTCACTGGCGGTCAAGCCAAACTCATTCATCAGTCTTTCAAATCCTTTTGCCCTATCAAGAGCGTTAAGATCGACCCTTTGAACATTTTCCACAAGAGCCATCTCGAGCATGCCCTTGGGAGAAGTTTCCCTAATAATGACCGGCACATGAGTCAGTCCTGCCAGTTTTGAAGCACGCCAACGCCTCTCCCCGGCAATGAGTTGAAAACCTGCCGGAGTTTTTGCAATAATCAAAGGTTCCAATACCCCATGCTCTCTAATCGAGTCCGCCAAATCAACCAAGCTTTCCGGAGTAATCGCACCTCTCGGTTGAAGCGGATTAGGCTGTAGTTGATTTATATCGATCTGTATTACTTCTTCTGCCATATAACTGACACCACCTTTTTACCCAATTTTTGACCAAATTTTACAACTCCGTCTCTCAGGGAAAAGAGGGTGTGATCTCTTCCTGTCTTTACACCATCCCCGGCCGAAAATTTTGTTCCTCTTTGACGAATAAGGACTGTTCCGGACGTTACTTTCTGACCACCGCTTACTTTAAGACCCAGCCTTTTCCCCGAAGGACTGACATGTTGTTTTGCTTTTCCTGATGCTTTATGCGTAGACACGTTAGCGTCAATATAGATGATATTTTCACGGCTGTCAAGTGACTAGAAAGATATATTACGATATCTTTTCGATAAGAAGTCTTGAATACTTTGGCCTAAAACCAATGTGTTTTCTGTAGCGGGATTTTGCTTTGTATTTTAAGACGTCAATTTTTTTGCCTTTTTCAACTTCCGCTAATACTTTTATTTTTACCCTTGCCCCGATGACTATCGGGGTCCCTACTTTTATATCATCATCATTCACAATCAATAAAACCTCAGGATCAACTTTTTTGGTATCAGAGAGTTTGTCAACCAATAATTCTTCTCCCTCAAAAACCCTGTGTTGATGGCCCTGTATTCTTATCACCGCATATTTATTTTGCTTTATCATGTCTGCTGACTTTGGATATTGTAACGTTTCTTCGTTCCGTTTGCGATACCCAGCCCTATCATCGTCCCCAAAAGTGAAGACCCTCCGGCCGAAAGCAAAGGGAAAGGAATCCCCGTAATGGGTAATAATCCCATATTCATTCCGATATGAATACCGACTTGAACAAATAATATCAAAAATAATCCCGATAAATAAGCTCTGGCCGAAGACCCACTCGAATGTTCCGTTAATACCGCCAACCTAAAAAGAACTACAAATAATCCCAAAAGAACCAATGATGCTCCCACAAATCCCATTTCCTCCGAAATGGAAGCAAATATAAAATCCGTGTGTCTTTCCGGCAAAAATGCCAGCTGCGTCTGAATTCCCTTTCCCAGTCCTCTTCCAAACAATTTTCCGGAGCCTACCGAGATCTGAGATTGGATTGAGTTATATCCTTTCCCCAAAGGATCACTGGCCGGATTAAGAAAAGCACTAATCCTTGACTTTTGGTAAGGTGCCAATATAAAAAAGATACCGGGAATTAAAATGCTGGATACCAGCAACAAATACAGAAAATGTTTTTTTTCTATTTCAGACGCGAGGAAGATACCCAGAAATCCAACCGATGTTAGAACTGTAACCCCCAAGGATGGCTGAACTAAAATTAAGAATAAAGGTAAAGCCATAAGTAAAAGTACGTGAACAAGCCTTTTGAAATCCAATCTTTCGGCCGTTAAGAAATTTGCAAAAAAGATGAGAAGAAATGGTCTGACAATTTCCGACGGCTGAATAGAAATTGAACCAATTGGAATCCACCTGATCACCCCCCTTGTCACTCCTCCGATTATCAAAGTAGCAACCAGAAGAACAATGCTTACGATATAAAAATGTGAAGAAAAAAGGGAGAGAACATCAAATTCGATTTGAGAAAAAACGATAAAGGATACTATTCCCAGGGCTATGTAAATAAAATAGGTAGGAAATATATTGGGCGCGATCGATTTTAACACCACCGTCGAAAGTGTTGTCAAAAATATCAGAGCCAACGCTATCGGCAGATCAAATTTTTTGAACATTGGTAACTTTAAATTTTCCTATTGATATATTACGTATTTGCGCCTTTTTCATTAACCATTGAGTATCTTTACTATTTTTAGGAAGCCATTCATTCAAAAGATCAACTTTTTGAGTAAGATCCATACTCATATTTCTTCTTTCTCCCTGAATCTTCCTTAGCAAATCCCGCAATTTAGCTTCCGCCTCCAACTGGGGTGTAATGGTTGTATCCAATTTATCCTCTTTTCGACCCCAGAATACGTCCTTAACATTTATTTCATCTTTTACTAATACCTGAAGATCTTGAAGTGGTTGGGGATATGTAGTTGCTAGGGAAAGCAATGGCTGGCGAACAGGCAACCCTCCTTCTTTTCTAAGAGAATGACCTTTCTCAACAACATTTCTTACAATCTGCATTTCACCTAGTATCTGAGTATCCTCTTCACTCAATATCTTCGCCTTGGGCCAATCTGCAAGATGAACAGATTCTTCTTTAGTCAAATTTTTGCAAATAACCTCTGAAATAAAAGGATTAAACGGTGCTAAAATCTTAGACAGCTCAGTCAGCACACAGTAGCAAGTGTTATAAAATTCATTTTTGTCGTTTTCATCTTCGGTCCCAAATCCGACCCTTCCCCGCGATCTTCTGATATACCATAAAGAAAGATCGTCCACGAATTTGTCTATCGCTCCGCTTGAATTATATGGATCATATTTTTCTAAACATTCTGTTACGATCTCAATCGTTTCTTCTAATCTAATTAAAATCCACCTATCAAGAACATTTTGACTAGACGCTGTACGCTGTACGCTATACGCTTTTGGTTTCCAACCGTCAAGGTTTGCGTAAGTAACAAAAAAGTTATAGATATTCCAAAGCTTTAAATGAAATTGTCTTCTGGTTTCATCGGCTGCTTTGTAACCAAAAAGTAAATTTTGTCCTGGATCTTGCCTAATATACATCCATCGCAAAACATCAACGCCAATTTTGTCGGCACCCTCATTAAACTCAATTGAATTTCCCCACGATTTATGCATTGGTCTTCCGTCTTCGGCCAAGAGGCTGGCAAAACCCAAAACCGATTTGAACGGCTCCCTGTCTTCCAAAACAGTACTCATTGCAATCATTGCATAAAACCAATTTTTAAACTGTCCCGGGAATGATTCAGTAATAAAATCAACAGGATACCACTTTAGCCATTCTTCTCTATCGGTAAGATACAAAGGTTTGGATTTGTTATTTCCGGAAATTGTAGAAAAAGGAACAATTCCGGCATCAAGCCATGGATCTCCTACAGGCTCTATTCTTGAAACAGTCTCGCCGCATTTTGAACATTTTATTTTTATTTCATCAATCTGAGGTTTATGCGGAGATTTACCCTCAAATTTACCCCAACCTTCAACTGTTTTCTTTTTCAGTTCATCTTTACTGCCGACGACTTCAAAATTTCCACACTTGGTGCACTCCCAAATCGGAAGTGCTAAACCCCAATATCTATTTTTCTTAGAAATAAGCCAATCATGCATACTATCCAACCAATCCAATTCGCGTTTTAATCCAAATTCAGGAATCCAATTAATTCTTTTTGCCACCCTTTTCATCCTCTCCCTAAGTGTAAATGCAGGCTCGCCACGCGAAGCCGCAGGCGAAGTGCGGTCCATCGCTATGTACCATTCGTCTGTTACTTTCCAAACAAGTTCTGTTTTACACCTCCAGCAGGCGGGATATCTATGTGTATATTTTCCAATCTTAAATGCAAATCCTTTTTCTTCCATATAGTTAAGAATTAATCGTGGGTCTTCTTTTGCATTCTTCCCGGTTAAGAAATCAAACCCTGCCAGATATGAAGCATCGTCATTAATGACCGGAATCATTGGAAGCCCTAACTCACGGCCTAAATTAAAGTCTTCTGTTCCTGCAGAAACCGCGGTATGAACCAAACCTGTTCCTTCAGTAGTTGTAATCGGCATTATGAGATTATTTGTTGCAACTACTTTATGAAAAGATCCGGAATTCTTTTTGCCTACTTTTAAAACCGCCGGAAAACTATCGAAAGCACCGGAATATTTTAATCCGACCAATTTTTCACCTTTAATTTTCTCGATAACTTTATAATCCAAATTTCCCAAAACTTTTTCTTTGGCCTCATCTGCCAGCCAATACTTATTTTTACCCTCTGTTTGAACTAAAACATAATCAAGTTTTTTATCAACCGCGATAGCAATATTTGCAGGAATTGTCCACGGAGTAGTGGTCCAAGCAAGTAAATATTCATTCGATTTTCCATCGACAGGAAATTTTATATATATTGACTCATGAGTGGTCTCTTTATAATCCTCTGTCAGCATTTCATGCTGAGATATTGCTGTCTCACATCTTGGACACCACGGAACCGAACCAGCGCCTTTGTAAAGCCAACCATTTTCGTGACAGACTTTCAAAAAGTACCAAATCATATAGTTGTTGTCATCAGAAAGTGTGTAATATGAATTCTCCCAATCCGCAAAATAACCTAAGCGCTTCGATTGTTCTGTTTGAACTTGTGAATATTTTTTAACTCTTTCCTTACATAGATTTACAAATTTTTCTACTCCAAACTTTTCTATATCCTTCTTGCTTTTGAATCCCTGTTCTTTCTCAACCTCAACTTCAACCCAAAGACCTTGACAGTCAAAACCGTTTTGGAATCGCTGCCGAAAGCCTTGCATATTCTTAAACCTTTGCCAAAGATCTTTATAGGTTCTGCCCCAGGCATGATGAACTCCCATTGGGTTATTAGCGGTAATCGGTCCATCCTGAAAAGAAAAATATTTTTTAGAAGATTTATTTTTATCTAAATATTTTTTGACAATTCCGTCTTTATACCAATGATCAAGCAAACCCCGTTCCACCTTGGGAAAATTAACCTTCGGATCAACCGGATCAAAATATTGCTTATCTTTTAATTCAGTCATACTAAAACAATTTTACTACACTTGAAGGTTTTTATGAAGAAACGGAAATCCCATAACCATTGTGACTTCTTCTCTTAATTTTTGTAATTCGCCAACAACTTCATCCATTTTATCAAAAAACTCATGTTTGGTTGGAAGATTTCGCGTTTTTTCTCCTACATTTTCATCTACAACTCTTTCTATTTCATCTAAGTCTCTTTGCGTTAACATAACATATTTTTACACTACGAAACTTGCCAAGTCAATGACTTTAGAAGCAGGTCTTTGTTAACCTCTTTCTCTGATTATTCGTAAACTTTTTTCAATTCGTGCATAGAATGTCTCTATTTCAGAAAGTTCTTCGCTAATTCCAGCCTGTTGTATATATAAAGTTCTGTAATTTGGTCGTTCTAATTTTAGACAATTTACATGATCGCATGTTGCTTCGAATCCACAATCCGCCCGCACATTTTTAGGTAAAATTCCCCTTTTATGTGCCAAACCGCTGGTTGCATCCAGTAAAGGACAACGATTATCCATAATTTAATGTATCTTTCTTAAAAAAGCCGGGATTTCGAATTTCTCGCCAAATACGTCTTCATCCGCTTCCCGTTTTTTTGCATCATCCCCGTTTGTGTCTATTTCGTCCTCATCATTCTCCTCGTCATCCCTTACCGTTAGCCTCTCGCTGACAACTCCTTGGACAATTGGTTTAGTCCCTTGGGTTTTTGAAATTTGAGCAATTCTTGCCCGAGTCTCATCAAAACCTGTCGCAATAACGGTAATTCTGAGCTGGTCGGTCAAATCACTCTTGACTACCGCCCCAAAAATAATATTTGCATCCGGATCTGCAGCCGACGAAATGATCTTTGCGGCCTCATCGACCTCAAACATAGTCATATCGCTCCCCCCGGCGATGTTAAATAGAACGCCTCGCGCCCCTTCAATGGATAGATCCAATAGAGGAGAAGAAATTGCGGCTCTTGCGGCCATCTGGGCTCTATTCTCACCGACGCCGGTCCCAATTCCCAAGAGTGCCGTTCCTGCCGACGCCATTATCGTTTTTACGTCCGCAAAATCAACATTTACAAGGCCCGGGTTGGTTATAATGTCGGAAATTCCTCCGACCGCCTGAGCCAAAACCGAGTCGACAACCTTGAATGCCTCAATCAAGGTCATTTTTCTATCGATGACATCCATCAGCCTCTGGTTGGGAATAACAATTAAAGTGTCTACCACCTCTCTCAATTTTTCGGTGCCTTCTTCGGCAACAACCATTCTTCGGGTTCCCTCAAAAGCAAACGGTTTTGTCACGATGCCAACGGTTAAGGCTCCTGCCTCCTTAGCCAGTTTGGCAATAATCGGAGAAGCACCCGTTCCCGTTCCTCCGCCCATGCCTACGGTAACAAAGACCATATCGGTATCAATCAACAGCTCTTTAATTTTCTCGGTCGACTCCTCTGCGGCCTGTTCCCCGATTTCCTGATTCCCCCCAACCCCTAAACCTTTGGTTATCTTTTCTCCTATTTGAAGTTTTGTCGGGGCTTTGTTTGCCAGAAGAACTTGGGCATCGGTATTCATGACAACAAACTCCACCCCCGTAATATTATCCCCATCGACCATCGAAGAAACGGCGTTTCCTCCACCGCCGCCCACACCAATAACTTTTATTTTGGCAATTCTGGCTGAATCGGGTTTAACTAAAGCCATAATCTCTTTACAGCAGGATTGTATCCTGGGCAGAAGCAAAAGGCAAGTAACTCAAATTTACTCAGGGCAGAAGATCTTTAATCAAATTTATAAACTTGCCTGCAATCCCCTTAGTCGGTAGTTTTATCTTTTTTACAAAACTTGTCAAGGGTTCACCGGCCGGGTTTTTACTTCCATACATAATCAGCCCGACAACAGTTGCGTAAGCCGGTGTCATAATATCATCAACTAATCCTCCAATTCCTACCGGCCTGCCTATCCGAACCGGCAAAGATAAGGTTCTTTTTGCCGACTCAAGACATCCGGCCGTCTCAGCACCGCCGCCGCTGATTATTGCTCCCGAAGGAATTCTCCCGCCCAATCCCTCCTTTTCCAGCTCCATCCTGACAATGCCGAATATCTCGTTTAGCCTGGGTTTGATAATTCCTTCAATAAGCGTCTTTTTTGAAATCTTTTTAACCTCTGATAGGTCAAGACCGGTTAAGTCTATTTCATCTCCATCTGACTTCTTGGACTTTTGGGCATCCGAAAGCATAATCTTTATCTTTTCGGAACTTTCTAAAGATACCCTCAGGCCAATGGCTAAATCGTTGGTGACATTTTTGGCGCCAATCGGGATAACCGACGAATACGAAAGCGCCCCCTCAACAAATACGGCCAGAGATGTTGTCCCTCCGCCAATATCAATTAAGACACAACCCAATTCTTTTTCGGTTGCAGAAAGTGCCGCCTCGGAAGCGGAAAGACCCGAATAAACCAAACCTTCTATTTCTATTCCCACCTCATTCACCGCTTTTCTGATATTTTTTATGGCCGCGCTGGAAGCGGTGATAATATGCGTATCCACTTCCAACCTGATTCCACTCATGCCCAGTGGGTCCTTGGCTCCCGCCTCACCATCGACTACAAACTCCCGCGGCAAGACATGAATAATTTCTCTTGACTGAGGAAGGGAAATTGCCGAAGCCGCTTCAATAACCCGGGATATATCGTCGCCGGATATTTCGCCGCTTGGATCGGATACCGCCACAACACCGTGTGAATTTTGTGAATGGATGTGTCCGCCATCTATAGATATATAGGCTCTGTCTAGGTAGTAACCGGCAATCCTTTCTGCCGCTTCGACCGAGGCTATGATTGCTTCAGTCGCTTCTTCAATATTTACAATCTGGCCTTTCTTGATTCCTTTAGACTCGGATGACGCGGCGCCGACAATATTGATTGAATTTTCAAACGTAATTTGGTCCGAAGCGACTTGAGCCGCAAGCGTAGTTATTTTCGACGAACCCAACTCTATCCCTGCAATTATTTTTGTTTTATTCATATACAATCACAAATTTCCATTTATACTCAGACCTCATCTTAATACCGGGTTTTTAAAACGCAAGTCTATTTCACTTACTCTTTCAATTTTAGCGTCTTTAGCGTTTTCATTCAATCTGGAAAGTACAACCTTCAAGCTTCCCAAAAGAACTTCTCTGTCTCCTTCCAAGGGAAGAATTACTTTAACCCCGTCCCCCAGAAAAACTTCCAGTCTGTCTTCAATTAAGGTTCCCTCTTTAACCTGATAATAATAGTCCATACTTGAGACAAGCTTTAAGGCAAAAAGTTCTTTCGTACTGACGCTCTCCCCCACAGCAATCAATCCTTGCGAAAAAACCACTACCGGCAGAGTTGTATTTTCGCTATAGCCCAGGACCACGCCATCCTGATCAATCAGTGCCAAAGCATTATTTTTATTACTTTTTAGTGTAAATTTCGGTTTCTTGACAATAACGTAAACGACAATCTTGTCCGGAATTATGTACCTTAAAGTATATTCTTTTACAAAAAGGTTCTGCTTCATCATTTCTACAACCAGTCCTTTGATTTTTCTTAAGCTTTTCCCTTTGATTGCTCCAAGATCCTGTTGCAGAATTTCACTACAGCTTCCGTATTGGTTGGAACAGGAAATATTATTTATTATCAATAAACGCGGAGCAAGCAAAAAAAACAAGACGATCACCGCGAAGAATAATATCGATATGCCGATTTTTAGATAATTCAATTAACGTAAGCAACTATTTGCTCCACCAATCTTTGGGAAGCTTCTCTGTCAAGAACATCACTGTCTTTCGCTTTATTTACCATACTTTGCCAATTTTCGATTAAAACATTTATTTCCGACAACATTTTCCCTCCCGATAATTTTTCCTGCTCCAGAATTCTAGCGATGCCGATTTTTTGGGCAACTAAGGCATTTTTCTTTTGTTCGTCTAAATAAGACCATGGAATCGGAATCAACAACGCCGGCCTCCGCGTCACGATAATCTCGGAAACCGTATTCGCTCCTGCCCTGGCAACAACAATATCGGCTTCTTTGTACATTCCGTCTATCTGCGTAGGATCAACGCCGGAATAAACTTTATATCTTGCCGAATGTTCGCCTTTTAAATAATTTTTTCTTTCTTTAAATTTGCTAAAATCAGTTTCTCCCGTAATATGAATCACTTTATACCTTTCAAGCAGCCGGTCCAATATCTCATCGACAACTTTGTTTATATTCCGGGAACTCCTTGAACCAAGGGTAATAAAAATCGTCGGCGGATTCCCCGGCTTCTCTTTAGCTTCAATTTCGGCAATTTGACTCATAACCGGATTGCCCGTCAAAACGGTTTTTTTGCTGTTGAAGTATATTTCGCTTTCTTTTCTGGCTAGACAAACTTTTTTTGCGAAAGGCTGAGAAAGTTTATTGGCCAGACCAATGGCTGCGGTTTGCTCGTGAATAACGACCGGAATCCGCAGCAGCCAGGAAACGACCACCACCGGAACGGCCGCATAACCTCCGAAAGAAACGACGACTTTTGGCCTTATTTTCAAAATCAGAAACAAGGCATTTAGCAAACCGAAGGGAATTTTAATAAGCGAAGGAATTGTCCAAAAAGTAAATTTCCTTTGTAAACGTCCCGAGATAATCGAGTAAGATTTTACCCCGACTTTCTCAAATACCCGTGATTCCAAAGACCGGGTACTTTTTCCCTCCATAGCTTTATTGGAACCTATCCAAACCAAATCCCAACCTGCCGGCAGACAGGCCTTCAACTCTTCAATCGTAGACAGAGCTGTGGTCGCTGCATGTCCCCCGGTCAGAAGTATCTTT